>ERZ773031.1689-NODE-1689-length-10869-cov-3.371001_pt1 | contig 10869 bp, 9 predicted proteins | sample MGYA00511666_ERZ773031 | MGnify/ENA primary metagenome ERZ773031 (study PRJEB29015, sample SAMEA2738135) | human oral metagenome | biome: human oral; feature: human-associated habitat; material: saliva | place: China | collected 2250 ...
TTCAATAAAAGAAGCAACATACTCTAATACCTTTACGGGGTCTGGTGGTATAAGGCAGGTTTATTTAGGACTCGGATGGGAACCCATTAAAGGATTTGCTATTGGAGCTAACATAGCTTATCTTTGGGGAAGCTTAGAAAGAACCGTCGAAAACAATTATAGCGATTCGTATATAAAGACATTATCGAAAATATATACTTATGATGTGAAAAGCTATAAAGTAGATTTTGGTCTGCAATATACACAGAAGCTTTCTAAAAAGAATAGTGTTACATTAGGATTAACTTATTCCTTAGGACATAAACTTAATTCTGATGCAACATGCAATATTATATCAAGAAATACACAGACTGCTGTGAATGATACAACAAGTTATACTATAAATAAAGCTTTGACACTCCCTCATATTTTCGGTATCGGTATTATGTGGAATCATAATGACCGCCTAAAATTAGGAATAGATTATCAATTACAAAAATGGGCAGATATAGCGATGCCACAATTTAATGTTATAAACAATAAGGCAACTTACGCTTTAGTAAAAGGGCAACTTAAAGATATGCAGAAAATCACACTTGGAGGAGATTATTGCAGAGGAGAACGTTATCGCGGTTTCCTTAGCAAATTGCATTATCGTGCAGGTATAAGCTACTCTACACCATATATAACTGTAAATGGACAAGATGGTCCAAAAGAACTTTCAGCAAGTATGGGATTAGGTATTCCTATAGTCAATAACTATAATTATAGGAGTATGCTTAATATTGGATTTGAATGGGTGAATAGAAATAGGATAAATTTAATAAATGAAAATATGTTTCGCATTAATGTAGGTCTTACATTTAACGAACGCTGGTTCGCTAAGTTTAAAGTGCGGTAAGTAATTCTTTATTATACTTATACTATGCAACAAAGCAAACCTATCATCTTTTCTGCAATAGTTGCTTTCTGTTTCATATCTTTTTTTGCCTCGTGCAATAAAAAGCATACTAATCCAGCTCCAGCAATTTATGATCGAGATTCTGTCCCGATTATGACTACATACGGTGTAAACACATTGATTTCTGATTCTGGGATTATTAAGTATCGTATTATAGCAGAGGAATGGGAAGTTAATGAAGTGAAGCATCCTTCGCGTTGGACATTTAATAAAGGTATATTACTAACGCAATTCGATCTAAAAAAACATATATTGGGGTTTCTACAATGTGATACTGCCATTTATTATGATAAAGAACGCCGTTGGGAACTTCATGGGCATGTACAAATAGTTACAGCAAAAGATATAGAATTCTATGGTAATGAACTTTTTTGGGATGAACGAAATCATGAAATATGGTCTCATAGATATTCACGTATAAAAACTCCTGATAAAGCTTTAGAAGGAGATTGGTTTAAAAGTGATGAACAAATGACTAATTATGAAATTAGACAGACAAAAGGTTGGGGAATATTTAACGACCGAGAGTTCTCACCCAATAATAATAAAATGATGACAATGCCAACTGCACCAATAGATACGATTAGTCATCAGAGAAAACATGAAACTATAATAAATAGATAAAAACATTGGATATCAGTTTAATAATTGGAATATTCATTTCTCTGATTCTTTCAGCGTTCTTCTCAGGAATGGAGATAGCCTTTATCTCGAGCAATAGGATGCTTGTAGAAATGGATAAAGAAAAGAATGGAATAGCACAAAAATGTTTGCAAATATTCTATCGTAATCCTAATGGATTCGTTTCTACGATGTTAGTGGGCAATAATATAGTTTTAGTCCTATATGGAATATTGTTTGCAAATATCTTTAACACCACTTTATTTTTATCTTACTCTCCTGTTACACAGGTTCTTTTAAATACAGTATTATCTACTATTATAGTTGTGTTTACTGGTGAGTTCATGCCAAAGGTCATATTCAAAAGTAATCCTAATACATTATTATCTTTCTTTGCTCCGCTGGCATATTTATTTTTTATAACCTTATGGCCTATTAGTCGTTTATCTATTTTTATGGCACATATTATGCTAAAGTTAATAGGAGTAAAGATAGATGAAGAGAAAAGCGATAATACTTTCACGAAAGTAGACTTGGATTATCTGCTACAGAGTTCTATTGATGATGCCAAAGATGATGGGACAATAGAAGAAGAAGTCAAAATTTTCCAGAATGCATTAGAATTTACGGATACGAAGGTTAAAGACTGTATGATACCTCGTACTGAGATACAAGCAGTGGATATAACATGTTCAACAGAAGAACTACAACAGAAATTCATAGAAAGTGGAAATTCAAAGATTGTTGTCTATAAAGGTAATATCGACCATATAGAGGGTTATATTCACTCTTCTGAAATGTTTAAGAATTCGAAGGTATGGCGTGAACATATACGAAAAATGCCTTTTGTACCAGAAACAATGACAGCCCAGAAACTGATGCACATGTTTTTACAACAAAAGAAGAGTTTGGGTATAGTGATTGACGAATTTGGGGGTACGAGCGGTATTGTCTCATTAGAAGATATCGTAGAAGAAATATTTGGAGATATAGAAGACGAACACGACAATGCAAAGTATATTGCAAAGAAAATTGCAGACAATGAGTATATTCTATCTGCACGTTTAGAAATTGAGAAAGTAAACGATATGTTCGACTTGGATCTGCCAGAAAGTGATGATTATATGACGATAAGTGGATTCATTCTGCATGAGTATCAAAGCTTTCCAAAATTAAATGAATTAATAAAGATAGGGAGATACGAATTTAAAATTATCAAGAATACAATGACAAAGATAGAACTTGTGAAACTAAAAGTCTACAATTAGCACATTTTCTTTGAGAATTATTACCTTAATTATCTTTTTATTTGTATTTTTGTACGCAATTTTTTCATCTATAAAAGAAATAAATCAAAAATAAATAAAATAGAAATGGCAGCATTAGGAAAAATCAGAAGCAAAGGCGTTACGCTGATTATTATAATCAGTTTAGGACTTTTTGCATTTATTGCCGAAGAAGCTTTCCGTTCTTGTAATGGAATTAAAGGTGAAGCACGGCAACAAGTAGGTGAAGTCTTAGGAGAGAAAATTAATGTGCAAGACTTCCAAAAGTTATTCGATGAGTATCAAGATGCTATTAAATTTACAATGCAACGTGATAACTTGTCAGAAACCGAGCTCAATCAAGTTAAAGACCAAGTGTGGCAACAACTGATAACAAATCGTGTTATCGAAACTGATGCGCAAAAGGTTGGCTTAACTGTTACAGAGAAAGAGCTACAAAATGTACTGAATGATGGTACAGACCCTATGTTATCACAAACTCCTTTCATTAATCAACAAACTGGCCGGTTTGATGTACCATACTTAAACAATTCCTTGATGGCTACGAAAAGGCTAAAGCTTCAAAGCCTCAACAAGCTGAGCAAATGAAGACAGCTTATAACTATTGGATGTTTGTTGAAAAGAACCTTCGTGCACAACTTTTAGGTCAGAAGTTCCAAACTCTTTATGCAAGTTGCATTCTTTCTAACAAGGCAGAAGCAAAACTTGCATTTAAAGATGAAAATGAGGAAGCACAAATCCAATTGGCATCTATGGCATATACGTCTGTAAAAGATGCTGATGTGAAGTATACTGATGAAGATCTAAAGGCAAAGTACGAAGAGCTTAAACCTATGTTCCGTCAGACAGTAGAAAGCCGTGATATAAAGTATGTAGATTATAAAATCTTGCCAAGTCAAGCAGATCGTAACAGTATTAATAAGGAGATGATTGCTTATCAAAAACAATTAGCAACTGCTACAGATCCTGCTCTTATTGTCAGCAAAAGTGGTAGTCTCATTCCATACATTGGTTTGCCTGTAAGTAGTAGTGCTTATCAAGCATATCCAGACATTGCGGGTAAGATAGATTCTTTAGGCGTTGGAACTACAAATGTAATAGAGAATAAAGAAGATAATACTCTAAATATTATACGTGTATTAAACAAGGAACAGTTACCCGACTCTGTTCAGTTCCGTCAGATTCAGGTCGCAGCAGCTACAAAAGAACAATCTATTGCAAAGGCAGACTCAATACAGAAGGCTTTAGACGGAGGAGCCGATTTCGATGCTATTGCTAAACGTTATGGTCAAACAGGTGAGAAAATTTGGTTTACAGGTCAGCAATACGAGCAAGCCACTACGATGAACGAAGACAATCGTCAATTCATTAATGCAATTATGAATGGAGCTGTAAATAATATTCAGAACTTAGCTCTCTCACAGGGTAATGTAATTCTTCAAGTGCTAGATAAAAAGGCTATGAAGACGAAGACAACTGCAGCTATCATAAAGAAAACTATTGATTTCTCTAAAGATACTCGTAGTGCAGCTTTCAATAAATTTTCTGAATATGTAGCAGGTGGACGAACACTTGCAGACTTAGAAAAGAATGCAGCAAAATTTGGCTATAAGGTTCAGGAAAATAAGAATATAACAACTGCAGAACACTATCTTGCAGGTATTCATGGCACTCGCGAGGCATTAAAATGGCTCTTTGAAGCAAAAGAAGGTGATATATCTCAGCTATACGAATGTGGTGATAACGACCACTTTATGGTTGTTGTGCTAACAAAAATACATCCACAAGGTTACCGCCCATGGGACGATGCTGAAGTGAAAGATATTTTAAAACGTGAGGTTATCAAGGATAAGAAAGCCGAGATGTTTATTGCTAAACTCAAAGGTATTGGCAGTATAGCAGCCGCACAATCAAAAGGCGCTAAGATTAGCGAAGTTAAACAAATAACATTTGCTTCTCCTGTATTTGTTCAAGCAACAGGTGCAGCCGAGCCAGCACTTTCTGGTGCGGTAGCAGCTACAGCCACAGGAAAATTCTCAAAGAATCCTGTCAAGGGTAATGCTGGTGTTTATGTTTTCCAAGTAGTAAACAAAGCTATGCGAGCAGGTGTTCAGTACAACGAAGCTAAGCAAATGCAAATGTGTATGCAACAAAATATGCAGGCTGCAAGCGGATTTATGCAAGATCTAGTATTAAACGCAAAGGTTGTAGACAATCGCTACTTATTCTTCTAGGATTATTTAATTAATTATTATATAAGGTGGATTTGCTAAGCAAGTCCACCTTTTATTTTAGACCTATACGTATAAACATCATTGTATGCGAAGATTATGGTGCAGTCTCTGTACCATAATCTTCGGCAATACATTGCTCTGATGCAATTTATTTATGTATCCGTTACTAGTTATATACCTTTCGGTATCAACAAGATACTGATTAGCTACTATTATTTACATGTAAGTAAAGTTTTATTTACGTGTAAGTAAAACTTTATTTACGTGTAAGTAAAACTCTACTTACACGTAAATAAAACAATACGTAGCTTTAGAAAATAATGTCTATTGCCTATAAGAATGTTATGAATATATATAAGAAGCAAAAGAATATAGTGGAACAACTATGGCACGTTCGTATTGTTGTGTTTCTTTGCACGTAATATAAATTTTGATTCTAAATATATGGTTGGATTATCTGGTGTTATTGCATCTGTGTGTAATGGACATTTGGTAGGCTGAAACTTCACAGTATACTCTTATTTACTGTATTTACTGCATTTGAAATGTTTATGAATAAGAAGCAGTATATTCTGCAACAGCTCAGATGTTGAAAAGAATGGTCATCGACGTAATGTTCAGGTGTATCTTTAGAAGAAATTAACTCATAACTTGAAAGAGCGCAGTATAATCATAATGATTTCATAGATAGAAGTCTCATTTAAATTCAAAAAAGTAGTTCAAAATAATCGGTCTGCAAAATGACTTATACGCCGATATTATAGCAATATAGAAAAAGACCGCCCTACTCTCGCCGAGCCTGACGGTCTTTGTTTCTAACAGTAATATTCATTATTTATGTAGCATTCTTATTCTTGCCACAAGCAATCTTCATTTTTTCTAAGACAATGTTAGTTTTAAAAATGGAGAGATATATCAACACCTATCTGGAAGGGATTGCCAAGCTGACCAAAGGTATACTTTGTGCCAGTTGCTCCACTTTGTACAGCAAAGGTATTGTATTTAGTATCGGTAAGATTACGAACCCACAAATTTATATGCATCGAACCAAAGTTAGCATCGGCATGTGCGCCCACTGTGGCATAGAAGTTTTGTGCAATTGTGTTTAGTTCGTCCCAATAGGTCTTACCTTGTGCTACCATATTCAACCCTACGGTTACAGAACGTAGATGAAATTTATTTGTTGGGTCGAGTAGAGCCGCAGGATCAACATTTATAAGATAGTCTGCATTTGCAGAAAGAGTATGTTGTGGTACAAATGGAACTCGCTTATCTTTATAGTTTATTTTAACACCTGCAGCATTTGTTTCGCTATATTCATCGAATGTTGCACTTGTAAATCCATAGCTTACGCCATAAGAGAGTTTATCGTTAAGTGCACCACCACGCAATGTTGCTTCAGCACCGCACGAATGACTTTTCCCAGCATTAGTCATCATTCTGCCAAATCCATAATTGTTCGCTAGAACAGATAATTGCTGATTTTTTATTTGCATATAGTAGGCAGCTAAATCTAGTCTCATTTGTCCACCTTGCAAGTTTAAATGTGCACCAATTTCATAATTAAAACTCATTTCGGGTTTATATGCTATCGTCTTTGCTATGTTATTATAATAAGCTTCGTCATGTTCTACATCAACATCGCCTCGTGCACCTTGTGCAGCCGAAGAAAGTTCAGTTTGCAAAATATCAGAGAACATCTGAATATTAAAGCCTCCTGCTCGATATCCCTTAGACCAAGTTGCATATACATTGCTACCATCATTTAATTGATAGGTGAGGCCTATTTTAGGTAACAGCTGTTTAAAATGGTTCTTTTCGTTGTGAGCAAGTGTAGAAGTTATTGTGGGCTTTATGTTTATTCCCATTACACTTTCATCTAACAGAAGACGTGCTGAAGTATCATAATGGATAGCAACGTGTGAATAATCGTACCGTAGTCCCAATGTTGCACGCAAATGATTAGTAATGTTTATATTACTTTCATGATAAAGTCCCAAGTTGAAAGTTGGTGTTCGGAATAATTCAGATATAGGTTCCATCTGCATATTAATTCTTACACCACCAGCTCTTGCTATTGCAGCCTTTGCTGCAATAGCAGCAGCTTCCATAGCCTTATCTTCTGGTATTCCTCTTTTTATCATATCTGCAGCCAATCGCTTAGTCATTGCAGCAAGCATACCATTATAAGCATAGTCGGTTATATGTTTAGAAAGAAACTTATTCATATCGCTTCCCATATAAACAGGTGCATCGGTTCGTAACCATTGATAAGCAGCATAAGTTCCAAATGCCCATTGCCAACGACTTTTATTTTTACTTTTAACAGAAAGTTCTTCTACAAGGGAGTTTTGTAGTTGTCGCTGCTCTAAATGTAGATAGTCATAAGGGAGATAATCGTTATCCATTTTCATATCATCGCGAAGGAACTGCCAAGACGTCATAGAATTTAATACAAAGCCATTTCCATTATACTTTATATTAGCTCCAGTATTCAAAATGTTACGCTTATAAGCACTTGGACGATTTTGGTTTGGAGCTTGTGTACCAGCTTCAAGTCCATAATAAGGCGATGTTATGTTAGCCGCAGCAATTTGTTCCTTCGTTACAATCTGTCCGTATGGAAATCCATTTTGATTGACATACTGATAGTCTGCCACAAAGCTAAGATTTAGACGCTGGTTTGGAATCCATTGTAACTGAGCCTTTCCACCAAACTCATTATACTTATCGGCATGTTTGCCATTATATTTGTTTGTGAAGAAACCATTTTGGCCATCGTAGAAAGCAGAAATAGCAAGTCCTGTTTTAGCATTCAACTTCGCATAATGTCCTATTTCTGCCTTACGCCAAAACTTATTACCAAGCGAGAGTTTAAGATCTGTTCCTTGATACTCAAACGGATTCTTACTATATAGGCGAATCAATCCACCTTCGGTATTCATTCCGTAAAGTGTTCCTTGCGGTCCATGAAGCACATCTACTCTATCTATATCGTATGTATGAAAATTGAAAGCACTTTTACTCTGAATAGGCATTCCATCTACATACATTCCTACAGCAGGTGAATTTACTCGTGAACCAATTCCACGCATATACACAGAAGAGGTATAACGTGAGCCATATTCGGGCATTACAAACGAAGGAACAAAAGCCGAAAGTTGGCGAAGATCTTGTGTATTAAGACTATTTAGCTGAAGCCGGCTAAAGGTCGTACTGTTTAATGGTTGCTGACTAAGCCGGTAAGTTTCTTTAGGTTGGTCGTAAACATAAACTTCCTCTATGTCGTAAGTGTGTAATGTGTCGTTCGCTTCTGTTTTCTTATCAGCTAACAGCGATGTGGGCAGAAGTGTAGTGCATAAGAATGTAAGTAAAAATTTGTTCATACTTTTATTGTATTAACCTAATATTATTTAATGGTTGCAAAGATAGTGAAAGTCAAACAACTACACAATCCTTATTTATTAGGAAATTACAATATAATACACATCAGAACATCTTAGCTATTACAACTTAGGAGCCTTTTCTTTCCATTGCAATAACTCTGGTATATTTTTCGGTAGACTATATCTTAGATACTTACTTCCTGATTTCTGAGAATTCTTCTTTATAGGCTTCTTCCCCAATTTTATATCATTCCATAAGGCTTGGGCAACAGATAAATCAGGCCACCGTTTCAGAACAGAAGACAATTGTTGTAAAGCCTCTTTAGGACAGCCTTTCATATACAAACTATATGCACGATTAAACCAGAACTCTCGATTATCGTTATTTATCTCTATTGCCTTAGTATAGGCATCAGCAGCTTTGTCATATTTTTCTTCATGGATACAGATTAGCCCATACAAATCATAAATATCGGCAATATATGGTTGTAGTTCTAATGCCTTCTCACAATCTTCATACGCACCTTTATAATCTTCAAGGTGATATTTAGACAAAGCCATCAAATACCATGCTTCGTATAGATTAGGCTTTAATGCAACAATACGCTGAAATATATCTAAAGAACTTATATAATATCCATTGCTAAGCGAGTTCCGCCCTTCCTCCATCAACCTTTTAATATTATATTGAGCAGAGGAAGGTGATGCAAATAAAGCAAATATGAATATTACAAAAAACCGAAACATTTATTCTCTTTATCGCTTTCGGCTCGCTGGTTTTACTTTATAGCGACAATTAAAATTGCCAGAAATTAATGCTTTCAACTTTTTTGTTATCATTTGCTTGCGAAAAACCGAAATTCTATCGGTAAAAACTTTACCTTCTATATGATCGAACTCATGTTGAATTACTCGTGCTAAATACCCATCAATCCACTCATCATGTTCTGTCAGGTTTTCATCTAAGTATTTTACACGAATACGAGTAGGACGGGTTACATTCTCATGTATTCCTGGTAACGACAAACAGCCTTCTTCCATTGTATCGGTTACAGAATCATCGAATTCTAAAATATGCCCATTAATGAAAGCATGTCGAAAACCTTTATATTCTGGGAAATGCTCAGATATAACATCTAAGTCTATTACTACAACACGAATTGCTTTCCCTATTTGTGGTGCAGCCAAACCTATGCCATCACTCGCAGCACAAGTTTCAAACATATCTGTAATCAATTGTTGTAATCCTGGATAATCTAAAGGTATATCCTCTGCCACTTTCCTCAGTACAGGTTGTCCTAAGGTATATATTGGTAATATCATTTTCTAATCTTTTAATATATGAAGATGCGTGAACGTATTCAATAAGATTTTTTAGATATTCTTTGAATGCATATAATCTTGTAAGATAATTGTTGCAGAAACTTCATCTACAAGCCCTTTATCTTCTCTACGCATTTTCTTTTTAACACCTCCAGCAATAATTGCTTGGTGGGCAATTACTGAAGTAAAACGTTCATCATAATAGTCAATAGGGATAGTTGGCATTGTTTTCTGCCAGGTTTTAACAAACTGCCCTACTCTTGCCAAATTCTCACTAGGTCGCCCATTTAATTGCAATGGACGACCTATCACTATACGTTCTACGTTTTCTTGTTCTACGTATGTTTTGAGAAAATCGAATAATTCAGAAGTTGCGACAGTAGTTAGACCATTTGCAATAATTTGCAAAGGGTCGGTTACTGCTATACCTGTTCGTTTCTTTCCAAAATCAATAGATAGAATTCTACCCATTATTTAGAAAGCAACCAAGCATCTGGATATTGACTACGCAACTGATTTCGACTTTGAACAGCTGAAGCTTTACTATCGAATGTAGTAGCTACTACACGATACATATTATTTCCACTATTAAATGCTACTTGCGCATCGTATCCTGCATTTTTTAAACGTCCTTGGAAATTATAAGCATTGGCTTTTACGCCGAACGAGCCAACAACAACGCTATATGTTTTCAAACCAGTTCCTTCTACAACCGATACATTCTCACGGCGAACAGGTTCGTTGTCGTAGTTATCTTCAACATGTGTATCTGTTACTGGCTGTGTTTCAACAGGAGCAACTACAGGAACATCTGATGATCCAGTAGCAGTTTCTTCTGTTGTATAACCAGTGCGCTCTTGTGCTTTTGCTTTTTCATAAGCTTTCTTATATGCGCTCTCACTCGATTTACAGCCAGTAAAAGCCATTGCAACACAAATAGCTGCACCAAAAATCATCAATTTCTTCATATCCATTTATATTTACTTATACTTAATAAATCGCTTTATTTCAAAAATTTGATTGTGCGAAATTACAACTTTAATGGCAATTTATAGTAATATTACTATCTAAAGTTTGTT
>ERZ773031.1693-NODE-1693-length-10853-cov-17.059919_pt1 | contig 10853 bp, 9 predicted proteins | sample MGYA00511666_ERZ773031 | MGnify/ENA primary metagenome ERZ773031 (study PRJEB29015, sample SAMEA2738135) | human oral metagenome | biome: human oral; feature: human-associated habitat; material: saliva | place: China | collected 2250 ...
CGCCCATGTAATCAACAGAATAGTTAGCTTGAGCGGATGGAGCTACGCTACCAACACCGTTCCAGTTGCTGTGATTGTTGTAAGCATGGTTGCTAGCTGCGCCAACTACACCTGCCAATAATACTGTACTAACGCCGAATGCACATAAAACTTTGGATACTTTTTTAACATTTTTCATAATTAATGCCTCCTGATTCCAAATTATAAGTTTTTGTTTTTTACAATTTTGTGAAAGTAGATTTTACTCAATCTACTTACGTATAATTTAATCTTGTTATATGAAAATAAGATGAAATTATCGCTCTTTTGCATGAAGATGAGTATATCTTTTAGTTATTATAAACTGTTGACAATAACTATAAGGTATATTCAAAAAGATATAAAGTCTTAAAAATATAGTATTTATAGTTATATATAGTATTAGACTACATAGTTAACTAAAAGTCAACCATTGTAGTTGACAATTAAAAATACAAGTGCTTTAATTTAGGTAAGTAGTAGTTTGTTATTGTCTTATTAATGGAGGTATATCATGAGTTCTACCGTATCGAAACAAACTCGCATTACCACCCGTCAGCTAACAATGACTGCACTATTTGTGGCTTTGATTGCCGTAGGTGCTTTCATACGGGTACCATTACCTAATTGTCCGTTTACATTGCAGATCTTATTTACCACATTGGCGGGCATTGTCTTAGGCAGTCGTTTAGGCGCTGCTAGCGTAGGCATTTATATTGTACTGGGCCTTATCGGCGTACCTATTTTCACCTCTGGCGGCGGCCCTGGTTATATTTTGCAACCTACCTTTGGCTATTTGATCGGCTTTATGGTTGGTGCTTATGTAGTGGGGCGAATTGCTGAATCAATGGATACCTTATCCTTTAAACGATTATTAGTGGGTTCTATATTAAATCTATTAATTGTATATGGCCTTGGAATGGTCTATCTATATTTCATTATGAACTTGTATTTAGGTAAACCAATTGGCGTGGAAGCTGTTATTATTACTTGCTTCTTAATTCCAGTAGGTCCAGATATTTTCCTATGTGCTGTAGCAGCATCTTTAGGTAAACGAATCGTCAAAGAACTACACCACTGATAGAATGCGTTAACAAGGATATCTTAATTGTACAGATAATCTAATTAAATAGATATGATTATTAGCATACACTTTATATCTCTAAAATTACTTAACAGTATAGAACTTAAACGTATAGAATTTGAAAGTATAGAACTTAAAATATAGAATGTGAAAGTATAGAACTTAAAATATAGAATGTAAGATATATGTAACGTAATCATTCTTAATAAAAACGAGGCGTATAGCCTCGTTTTTATTTGTTTAATTCTGTTTTATGGATATACATATCCTAAAATTGGTTCTGCAGATTTGATTTTTGTAATTTCTACATATGGTTGTTGACGACCGTGGAAGTCTCGGGTAGATACTTTACCTTCGATAGACACCCATTGCTCGTTTTGTAAGCTATCTCCGTCTGTTTTGTATGCAGTCATGCCGATAGGGGCAACGTCAGCGATACAGCAAGCCATAGCCATGCGAGAAATAGTAAATTCGTTAGCCTTTAATGTATTATCTTCACGATTTACATAGCCTGTCATATATACAGTGTAATCTTTATATTGTTCTGCATTAGATCCGACTTTTACAATGGTTTGATAGAAATTATCAGAGTTTAAAACGATTTCTTTTTTTTCTTTAGAAATGCCCGGTTCCTTGCTTTCACTATTAACCGTAATAACCTCACCAATAGCATCGTTTGTGAAGTCAAAGTTATTCGTATCGTCATTTACGCGAACTGCACCGTGAACGCCTGTAGATGGAACGAGCACTGGCGGAACGATGAGCAATACAATAGGGATGATAATAGGAACCACAGATTTCCAGTTGTGTTTGTAATATCTTGATGGGGCCCAAATAATCGTTGCTAGACCGCCTAAGATGAGTGCCACGCTGCTAATACCGAGTAAAAGCTCATAACGTGGTGCTATGTAGTTTAAATAACGTCCTGTCACAATGAGGTATACACAACAAATACCTAATGTGAGATACAGCAAGCCTTTCACAATGGAAAAGCGATCTTTTAGTCTTAATGTCATTAAATCATCTCCTTTTGTAATCATTAGCTTAAAAGAAATTGATATACTAGAGCCGCTAGATAGGACATAACGGCAATGGTTATGCTTAGTCGCACAATAAATGCGGTAGGCATATATTGTTTTAATATATACACATTTTTGATGTCTAACATAGGCCCCAAGATGAGGAAGCCCATAACTGAACTAATCGGGAATAGGGTACTTAAAGATTTACCAATGATAGCATCCGATGTAGAACAAATAGAGAAGAAGAAAGCCAATACTAATAGAATTGGAATAGCGGCGAAGTCAGGTAATGTAAAACCTGCCTTAAGTAGCCATGGTTTACCATATACTTGGACTACAGATAATACGCCAGCTGCCATGGAAAAATAGAATAGGAGTTGGGAAAACTCTTTTTCCATATGCATTAATAGTCGTTTCTTATTAATATGCTTAGTTTTAGCTGCTTCTAAGACGATTTCTTCGTAGCTAAGGCTCTGAGGCGTTCTTACTTTCATCGTGGATGTAGATAGAGGCCAGAATCGGAAGGATAGGGCCACTAGTAAGGCCACGCCTAGGCCTAAAACGATACGCCACAGGGATAGCATAGGATTGTCGGGAAATGCATACCACGTAGAGAGTATGGTAACGGGATTGATGATTGGACTAGCAAGCATAAATAGGAGCGCTACCGATAGAGGGATACCTCTATCTACGAGTGCCTTAAATAGTGGAATGATGGCACAGTCACAGATGGGTAATGCAAAACCACTAATCATAGCAGCACCGTAGCTTTTCCAAGAGTGATCGCCTAAGAGTTTCAATAACACCTTTTGAGGTACAAAGTAGCGAATGATCGTTGAGCCTACGGTTCCCAGTAGGAGGAACGGAATTGCTTCGATGATGAGGCCCGTAATAATGGCAAAGCAGTGGTGTATGGAGTAAGGAATATCGTGTCGAAAGGCCGTAACTAATAGTATATAAGTGGTAATGCCGATAATTAATAAATTAGGAATTAGGCCCCATGTTGAATTTCGACATAATTGTTCTACCTTTTCCGGAGTAGGCTTTGTAACAATCTTTGCTTCACCGTTGTAGGTGCGCAATAAAGCGTGATGTGTAGGCGTTTCTGTGATGATACAGTCTGCACTATATAATTGACTTGTCGCATCATTTCCCAAACCAGGTAATATGGTTGATACAAATTGATCTGTACAAATATATAATACCTTTTCTATTTGTAATAGATGGCTTAGTTTTTCACTATATAATAAGGCTTCTAATTGGTGAAAGCCGAGCATACCGTTCCACTCAATCCAAATTTCTTTGGGGTTGACTCGCTCTATATAGTTTGCGATTTCACTAGCTATAGTATCGTAAGTAGATGGATCCGCAGGGCTGATAGTACTCAATGTATCTGCATCGAGCTGTAACGGCTTTTTGATAAGCTCTACACTGCCTTCTTCGGCACTAATCAGTGCTGTACCGCCTAGTTTTTTGCGGTGTTGTACTTGTTCGTTAATGAAGGAGCTTTTACCAGAGCCAATGAAGCCTGTGACGATATAAACTGGTATCATGATTGACACACTTCGTTATGCACCATTGGTACATTAAAATCTGTACCGATAACGACTAAGCTATAATCGGTAGATTCAGTCGGTGTAAGGGAACAGTAATGGGTACCATACTGAAGTTCGTGAGGTCCTTCTGAGGTCGGTACAATACCTTTTGCACGAAGTACTGTATCTGGCATGCCTTCTAATATGATTTTCCATTGTAAGAGGCTGAGAGTGCGCAAATCTTTAAAGGTATGACTCATAAATAGATGTTCATCATGCAAGCAGTTGTCGTCGTGACAATGATAGAGTCGTTTGATGTAGTCCCGTAGGGAAAGGGTATCCCATGCTTCTTCATGGATTGGCGTATTAGGTGCAAGGTCGCGAATCATACGTTTTGTAATGCTTGTTTGTTGAATATCCTCTGTATGGCTCAAGAAGATCGCATCGCTATGGGTAATTTGGTCTTTAAAGAAGAGTCCAAAGTTTTTGATAAACATAGGTGCTTGCATAGCATCAACAGTTGTAACTGAAGCGTGAACATAGGCGGACTTTGCAATTTCTTCATCGTTACAAGTATGGATGATTTCACTTAATTTGCTGACGCCAGATGGTTCGATATAGATAACATCAATTTCGTTATTTTGTAGAATATCGAGCAATGCTTGTTGAAAATTACCTTGTAAGCTACAACAAATGCAGCCAGATGTAACTTCGCGAACGGTAGCACCTGATTTGGAGAGATTTACCGCATCGAGGCTTGTTTCGCCAAAATCGTTTTCTATGATGAGAATTTTATCTGTAGATTTATGTTCTTTTAGTATATGTTGTAGGAATGTTGTTTTTCCAGATCCAAGAAATCCGGATATGATAACTATTGGAATCATATACACCTCCTGAGTAATGTAAACACAGTATACACCTATAGGATAACACAGAAAATACTCCCTGGGGTATATAGAAAATCATGAACATATCAGGAATTAACTGACTCTTTTAAAATATTTGGGATATATACTTTATATGAGTATACTGGCAAGTGTAGTTGATATTCATAATTATTTGTAAATAAAAGGTGCATACCTTATGTAATATATATGACAACATACTCCTATTTGGATAAATATTTATTTACATATTTTGATAAATTTATAAAAAAATCCCTCCTAATAGATCATTCAGTGAGGGGAGCTCAACTGAATATCTTATAGGAGGGATGGAGAGAGACTATATTATTGTAATTTTGCTAACAATGCTTTGAGATATACATACACATTCTCTACAGATGGTAAGTGGACCCGTTCTGTTGGTGTATGTGGGCTTACGATTGTAGGACCAAAGCTGATCATTTGTGTATTTGGCAATATGCCTTTCAATAAACCACATTCAAGGCCAGCGTGAACAGCATTTACATTGGCTGGTGTTTCGAACATTTCGTTATGTAAGGAAATGGCTTGCTCTTCTAATTTAGAGCCTTTGTCGTATTCCCATGCAGGGTAGCCACCAGTGCGCTCAGCAGATACGCCAAGAGCTTTAGCAAGAAGCATCATTTTCTTAGTCAAGAATTCAAGGCTATTGCTGTTGGAGCTGCGGATGGAAATAATCACTTCTAGTGTATGTGCATTTTCACGAACGATGGCGATATTGTTAGATGTTTCCACAAGATTTGGAATGGATTTGCTTACAGAGTGAACCCCATCTTGTGCAAGATAGATATACGTGATGAGTGCTTCTGCTGTGTCATCTGCATATACTACTTCTGGAGTTGCCACATCTTCTACTACGAATTTGAGACCTGGGTCTGCCACTTCATATTCATGTTGGTATTGTTTTTCTTGGTATGCTAGCAATGCTTTAATGGCGGATACATCTTCGGAGCGTACAGATAATACAGCTACAGATTTATATGGAATAGCATTATGCTTAACGCCACCTTCGAAGGACGCCAAGCTTACAGGATATTGTTGTTGAATATCATAGAGTACACGAGTTAATACTTGGTTGGAGTTTGCTCGTTGCTCGTTGATTTCGATACCAGAGTGACCGCCTTTAAGGCCGGTTACAGTGATGGACAAGCCCGCATCATAGCCTGGTTGGTTGTTATCGCGTAACAATGGAATGTTTACATGTACGTGGCAACCGCCAGCACAGCTAACAGTAAAGTCATGTTCTACCTCTGTATCAAGGTTGATGAGGTAATCACCAGTTACTTGACCTTCTTTAAGCGCAAAAGCGCCGTCCATACCTGTTTCTTCGTTAGTAGTGAACAGTAATTGCATAGGACCATGTTGTTGGCTTTCATCTTCGAGGATAGCGAGCATCATAGCAGCACCCATGCCGTTGTCGGCACCTAAAGTAGTGTGATCAGCACGCATCCATTCGCCTTCGATGATGTTAGCAATTGGATCATTAGCAAAATCATGGTTAGAATCATGATCTTTTACACACACCATGTCGATATGACCTTGCAAGATGATACTTGGGCGGTTTTCATAGCCAGGAGATGCAGCTTTTTTGATAACTACATTGAAGATTTCGTCTTGGTGAACTTCAAGACCTAAGTTTTTAGCGAAGTTTACGATGTAATCACTAATGCCTTTTTCATTGCCAGATTCGCGTGGAATTTGGCTCATTTCTTTAAAAATTTCTAATACGCGTTTTGCTTGAACGATTGTTTCCATTATGGTACCTTTCATTCTCTTGTAAATCATATATGTATTATCTAATAAAAGTCCTTATAACTAGCGGGATACAACAAGGGCCTAAGTGAATGATTAGTTTGCTTAGATTGCTTGTTTTCGCCTCTTATAGTAATGACTTTCACAGACATACATAGGGAATATATAAATAATATAGTATATATATAGTTATATCACAAGAATGATTATTAGCATAGCTAATGCAGAGACTAGCTATATAGGAATTATATTGTATAATGAGTGTATACGATTAACGATTTAATAAATCCATTAGATTTTAGAAGGTTGGTGAACTAATGCAACATGACAGTCGCAATATCAGTATGCTTATGGATTTTTATGAGATGACCATGGCACACGGCTACTTTACGAAACAAGAAAAAATGGATCGCGTCGCATTTGACGTTTTCTTTAGACGCAATCCAGACAAGGGTGGCTTCGCCATTTTTGGTGGTCTCGAGCAAATCGTTGAGTACATTTTGAATCTACACTTTGATGAACGTGACATTGCTTATTTGCGCGACCAAGGCATTTTTAGCGATGAATTTTTAGACTATTTGAAAGATTTCTCCTTCACAGGCGACGTGTACGCATTCCCGGAAGGCTCTATCATTTATCCCAATGAACCGGTTATTACTATCGTAGCACCTCTCATAGATGCACAAATCGTAGAAACTGCAGTGCTTACTATGATGAACCATCAATCCTTAATTGCCACAAAAGCTAACCGTATTGTTCGTGCCGCAGATGGTCGAGTGGTAGCCGATTTTGGAGCTCGTCGAGCTCATAATGTGGATGCTGCCGTGTATGGAGCGCGCGCTGCTTATATTGGCGGTGTAGCATCCACTGCAACGGTATTAGCGGGACAACAATTTGGTATTCCTGTGAGCGGTACTATGGCCCACAGTTGGGTTATGTATTACGGCTCTGAATATGATGCCTTCAAGGCTTATGCTGAGGTGTATCCAGATAATGCGGTATTCCTTGTAGATACTTATGATGTATTAAATTCTGGTGTACCAAATGCGATTCAGGTTGCTAAAGATGTATTAGAACCTATGGGGAAACGCTTGAAAGGCATTCGCCTTGATTCTGGTGACCTTGCATATTTGGCTAAAAAAGCACGTCGCATGCTAGATGATGCAGGATTGGAGGATTGTAAAATCATGGCTTCTAATAGCCTTGATGAATATACGATAACATCTCTCCTCCTTCAAGGCGGCCCTATCGATATTTTTGGGGTAGGTGAAAGACTGATTACCTCTAAGAGTGATCCTGTATTTGGCGCTGTATATAAGATTGCAAGCGTTGAGAAAGATGGTAAATGGGAACCACGTATTAAGATTTCTGAGGCCGTTGAAAAAATTACAAACCCAGGCTTAAAAAAGGTGTATCGTGTTTATAATGAAAAGGGGCGTGCCATTGCCGATCTATTAACATTATTACGCGAGGTACCTGACACAGCAGAGCCATATCGTTATATTAACCCTGAGCAACCTTGGCGTGAATTATACTTTGAAAACTGTACTTTCAAAGAAATGAAAGAGCTCATTATCAAGGATGGTAAATTGATTAAAGAGTTACCAATCCTTGAGGAAATTCGTCAATATGTTAAAGACCAATTGACTAATGAAATTTGGCCTGAGGAACAACGTTTTGAAAATCCTCACCGTCATTACCTTGATATGAGCCCAAGTTATTATCAATTGAAACTTGATTTATTGAACCGTATTTATCGGAAAAAATAGGAGGGCCTATGTTAGAAAATCCACAAGCTACAAAGGATGCCCTCATTCAATGGATTCGAGATTATTTTAGTCAAAATGGCCCTACTTGTAGTGCCGTTGTTGGTATCTCGGGCGGTAAGGATTCAACTATTGTAGCCGCTCTTTGCAAAGAAGCCTTAGGGGCAGATCGAGTAGTAGGTGTTCTCATGCCTAACGGCGTTCAATCCGATATCGACGATGCCAAGGCTGTAGTAGAGCATTTAGGCATTCCTCATATGACGGTTAATATTGGTGCTGCTTACGAAGCCTTAATACAAGCTATTGTTCAAGGTGAAGGCTATGAGGTTGTAACGGGTAGAAACGATTTGTCTCGAGATGCAGCTATTAACACGCCGCCTCGACTACGAATGGCGACACTTTATGCAGTAGGGCAAAATTTGCCGAACGGCGCTCGCGTAGCAAATACTTGTAACGGTTCTGAAGATTACGTGGGATATTCCACCAAATTTGGTGATAGTGCAGGTGATTTTAGTCCTCTTGCACAACTCGTTGTAGAAGAGGTTCGTCAAATTGGAAGACTTCTTGATATTCCGTCCTACTTAGTTGATAAAGTGCCCAGTGATGGCCTCAGTGGTCAATCAGATGAAGATAAATTAGGATTTACCTATGCTGTGTTGGACCGCTATATCAGGACTGGTGAAATTGAAGATTTAGCTACGAAGGAACGTATTGATCGTTTGAACTGCATCAATAAGCATAAGCTCGAGTTAATACCATCTTTTGATCCAAGACGTTAAGTGACAGGAGAGTTACAATAGATTATTTACTTATATAGTGATAGTGGAGGTAATATGGAGACAAAAATCGCTTTGATTGGCACAGGCGGAACGATTGCAGGGAAAGGTGCTTCCGATACAGATTTGACGGGTTATACAGCAGGTGTGCTTGGGCTTGATGAAATCTTAGCCTCTGTACCTGGCACAGAACCATATGGCCCATATACATATACTCAGTTTAGTAATATTGAAAGCTCCGATATTACCGTAAAACACTGGTTAGACTTGTCTAAGCTAGTGCAACAATTAGTTGATCAAGATGATATTGGCGGTGTTGTTATTACTCATGGTACAGATAGTATGGAGGAAACAGCGTACTTCCTTAATCTTACTGTACATACTGATAAGCCAATTGTCGTTACTGGTTCTATGAGACCTGCTGGTGCAATTAGTGCAGATGGTCCTATTAATCTATTACAAGCTATTCAAGTGGCAAGAACTCCTGCATCTGTAGGAAAAGGTGTTCTCGTAGTTCTCAATGGTTATGTTGATGGTGCCCGTGATGTATCTAAACGTAATACGACGAATGTAGCAACCTTTGATAGTCCATTAGTGGGGCATCTTGGCATCATACAAGATGGAGTAGTTCATTATTATAAAGCCTCTACTCGTTGTCATACTAAAGATTCTGAGTTCGATGTGAGCGAGCTACAAGAATTGCCTCGCGTAGTGATTTTAACTTGCTATGGTGGTATGGATGATATGGTGCCTATGAGTGTGGTAGCTACTAATCCAGATGGCTTGATCTTAACTGGTCTTGGTCATGGTACAATTCCACAAAATGTACGCCAAATTACTCAAAATACATCATTCCCAACTATACGTGCCTCTCGTACGGGCAGTGGTATGGTATCTGCGGTTCCTCAAGATACATTGGCAGGGTATCTCGTAAGTGACACTTTGAGTCCACAAAAGGCTCGCATTCTATTAATGTTAGGTCTTACAAAAACTAAAAATCTTAAAAAGTTACAACAATTCTTCTATACATATTGATGGAAATTGAAATAGAATCTCAAATTTAATTTGATATTCATTTTCAACTGTTATATTATGTATAACAGTTTTATATGCAATAAACCGCACATCCCGATCGCCTAGGATGTGCGGTTTTATTTCTGTATAGATTTATCAAAGGCTCTGCTTACTCAGCACCAATAGCGTTTGATAGCGCTCTTTGCACGCCTACATAGACTGCCTTGGCTAAAGTATCGCCAAAGAGGGAGAAGGAGCCTGCGTCGGTTAAGACGTCTCCATTTGTATCGATGGTGAGAATGACGCCATCTGTAGAAGTACCTGTAGCAGTGGAGTTACGTTCTTTTGTGAGTGCCTCAGGAATATCCTCATTGATAAATGGATAGAGTTTCACACTTTCAGCGTCCCAATCTTGGAGGGCTGCAGTTTTAGCCTCTGTAATGGTCATGATTGCTTTTACCATGGCGCTATCAGTTAAGGCCTTATTCGTAAAGACGAGGATGTTGATTGTGCCAGGCGTTACAAATTCCCCGTCCCGCTCTTCATAGCAATAGCCTGTGCCTGCACGATGAGCTGTTTTTTCGTACCCTGCTGTAACGATAGTCTCTACGATAGTATCTTTTTCCTCGATCTTGGCGTAGGCGTGGAGTGTCATTGTAGCAGACGTGAGAAGTGCTGTACTGAAATGGACTGGCGTATCGATTTGCTCGAACTCTTGTGCTAAATAGTTGGCTACCGAGCCACCTGGTAAATCGTGTTCTGTTTCGATTTGGTATGTTAATTGTTGATTGCGCACGGCGAGTGTGTGGTGATAACCACCGTTTAATTGTCCGCTAGACAGAGAATAGTGAATATCATCAAAGTGCACTGTAACGGAGTGTAGCTCCTTGGTTATATAACCACCTGTAGCAAGCTCTTGTGGTGCTTCATATGGATTGTTAAACATATAAGTCTCCCTAGATT
>ERZ773031.1696-NODE-1696-length-10848-cov-36.914945_pt1 | contig 10848 bp, 16 predicted proteins | sample MGYA00511666_ERZ773031 | MGnify/ENA primary metagenome ERZ773031 (study PRJEB29015, sample SAMEA2738135) | human oral metagenome | biome: human oral; feature: human-associated habitat; material: saliva | place: China | collected 2250 ...
CGGCCAGCGCGTTCAGTCCCGAGGCGTCGGTGTGGAGCAGCGTGGCCATCTGGTCAATGAAGGCACCGGTTCCACCCGCACAGGTTCCGTTCATGCGCTGTTCAGGGGTGGGGTGAAGGTAGGTAAGTTTTGCGTCTTCACCACCCAATTCGATGACGACGTCGACTTCTGGGTGGAGCCGCTGGGTGGATTCTGTTCCCGCGATAACTTCCTGAACGAAGGGGATGCCCATTGCGCGGGCTGTCGTCAGGCCACCAGAACCGGTGATCGCGGCTTGGACGACCAATCCCGGGTAAATATCCTCAATATCTTCAAGGAGGTGTCCGAGTTCGGCGCGAACATCTGCGTTGTGGCGGCGATAGTCGGAGAAGAGGATGCGATTGCCATCCAAGACAACGGCTTTAACCGTCGTTGACCCCACATCAATACCGAGCTGGCACGGGTGATCGGGTGTGCTTTCGACGTGTAGACGCGAGCCTTCAATGATCTGCGTATCCATGTTGCGCACGCTATGTCCCTGATTTCTAATTTCCAAACTGTTGAAATTAGACTGAGCTCATGGCGACGATGCATCAACTAAGGGCGGAGAAACAGCGAAAAGCGCCTTCAGAATCCCTGACAAATGCTCCAGAAGTTTCATCAGGTGTTGAAATTTCTGATTCAAATAACGCAACATCGTCTGTATCTAAAATCCACCGTGGCCCCAGCGCCTGCCGAGGCGAAGTCAAACAGCACATCATCGCTGCCGCCAGAAGTGAATTCGTCACTCAGGGCTACGACCACACAACCCTGCGTTCAATTGCTCGAGGAGCCGGATGCGACCCCGCGCTCATCACCTACTATTTCGGAACTAAGCAGAAACTTTTCCGCGCCTGCATGGATCTTCCTCTCGACCCGGCCTCGGAGATCATCGCGCTTCTTACCCCAGGTCCACAGGGAGCTGCCACGCGCTTGGTCGACTACATCCTGGACCTCTATGAGCACACGCTGACTTCAGATACCCTCTTGGCACTCATGCGCGCACTGATTACTGATACCTCAACCTCCCAGCGCTTCCGCACATATATCCGAAGCGATGTCTTAGAGCAGATCAGTCAGTTTCTTGCCGCAGACCCCGATCGGGCTCGACGCCTTGGCGAGGAACTTGAGATCATCCTTTCCATGCTGTACGGCGTCGTTACCATGCGCTACATCATTGCTCTGGAGCCTCTGGCAACCATGCCTCGTCAGCGCATCCACGAAAGCCTGACCCCTCTATTACAACAGCGCATCGATCACATATTCGCCTCAGTTCTTCCGCAATAAAACGCCACTTTCGGCGCGCGCACGGCATCAATTCGCAAGGCTGTTGGCACAATTGGAGCATGACAACTCACGCTCCCACTGCTGAAGAACGCGCAGCATTTGTCGCCCCCCGACCCAAGCGTCACTGGTGGCAAACGCGTAAGGGCACCGCAGCCGGCACGGCTGGGGGCAAAGTCGTCTATTTCGCTCGAAGTGCAACCATTATTGATCCCTCAACCCAGGCTCACTACCTAGACCGCTCAGATCTTGCTTTCCGCGCGGATTCAACGGTCGCTGTTTTCGACCCCCAGGCTGCACGCCGCCATCATGTCGCATGCGCTCTTTCTGGGATCAGCCCGCTTGATGAAGGTTCGGTGTGGATGCCCACGGGCAGCAGGACTACCCTGATCAGCCCGGACGAAGTCCTCAACCCCTCCCTCACGCTCCTCCAAAACTTGGTCATTCCGTGCGCAACGATGGGTCAAACCCTTGATCCCGAGGTCATCGAGTCAACGGCCTCTCGCCTTGGCATTGACCTTACGCGTTCTGCCAGTGATCTTTCCGCCTCTGAATTGCTGGATTTCCAGGTGTTGCGCGCGATCGTTTACCGCGCAAACCTGGTGATTATCAGCGACCTTCCCGCCGATGTCGACCAGGGTGATTTCCTTGACGAGTTCTTCGATGCTCTCGCTCCCCTACGTTCCAGCGGCGCGTGTGTCGTGTTCTTTACCGATCTTGCTCAAGCTGCCGAGCGCGCCGATCGCCTTCTCATCATTGCGAATAGTACGGTCGCCGCAGACACCGGAAAGGTTGACGCGCAATTCATCTCCATGGCCTACGAGGCGATCAACGAAGACCCCTCCTCCTACCTTGGACCGATTCCACGCGCGGGCGATCCGATTCTTCCCCCTTCTTCCCCGAGCGACGAGGCCAGTTCCCCCGTCGGCGCCGGCACCGCGGTTGTCTCCCCCGACCTTCCCCACGAAGACGACGAGGCCTCAGAAGAGGAAGCCCACCCCGCGAAGGAGAGCAGTCACGAGGAATCCAGCTCGGCCTCGGAGATAGAGGACGAGGAGTCCGCGATTACACCCAATTGGCACCCTTTGACTACTCGGGTTGTGCGAACAGCAGACTCTCCGCTCCCCGAGCCAGTGACTTCACAGTGGGAGGACAATCCTGAGACTGCCGAGATTGCTCTCGCTGCAATTGCTGAGGCACAGCGTTTCCATCGCATTGATCAGGCACGCGCTTCATTGGGTGATGAACTCAAAGAACAACTTAACGAAGATTTGCCTTCCGGTTCTGAGGCGAGCCCCGAGGAACTCGCACTGATCGAACACGCACAAAAAATCTTGGGCGAGCTTCCCGGTTCGGTGATGCCGGATGAGGATGCTGTACCCGATTCGGATGCTAAGTGACACGTATTCGTGTCAAAATTAAAGAGTGACTGCACTTCGGTGCCCATCTTCGTAGGAAGCGATGAAGGTATGAGTAATTACCGTCCCTCTTTGGGGCAGGTTCCGTCTGAGCCCAAACCCCCCAGTATTGGCGAGCTTTTCGGCCGTATGACGGCGCAAATCTCCACGCTCATCCGCGGAGAAATTGAACTGACGAAGACCAAGGCGATGACCTTCCTCAACTTCACAAAAGCGGGGATCATTGCACTTGTTATTGCGGGAGTTTTCGCGCTCTACGGCTTGGGATGGCTTCTGCACAGTGCGGAGCTTGCACTGGCTTTGGTCCTTCCCGCTTGGGCAGCGTCACTCATCGTGTGTGGCGTGATTTTCTTGATCGTCATCATCTTCGCTCTGGTTGGCATCTCGAAGCTGAAGAAGTCTAGCCAGAACGTTCCCGCACCTCAGCAGGGCCTGAAGGAAGATGTGGACGCCGTGAAGAAAGGGGCTCAAAAGTGAGCAACGAGCAGACTCAAGCGGACCTGAGCGCAGATGAGATTGAAGCCCAGCTACGCATGACGCGTATTGAGCTCACCAATACGGTTGATCAGCTTGTGACACAGCTTCACCCTTCATACCAAATTGAGCAGGCAAAGCAGAATGCTCAGGCAAAGGTTGAAGAGCTCAAGGAACGTGCTCGCTCGACTTGGGAGCTGGCACGCGAAGGTGATACTGACGCGATGCGCACTCTGGGAATTGCCGCATGCTCTGTCGTGGCAGTTGTCGGTCTTGTTGCCTGGCGTATTACTTCCCGCGTGAGGCGTTCGGGTTCTAAGAACTCCCGCTGAAGGCATAATTTGGCCCCATCCAACACTTCGGGTGGGGATCGGGCATCGTTTTTAGGTATGATGTTCCCACGAAACATTTTGAACACCTAGGGCACCGCTTGTGCGGACCCGACCGACGTAGAGGGGGTCGACGCCATGGGGCGCGGCCGTCAAAAGGCCAAGCAGACGAAAGTCGCACGAAAGCTGAAGTATTTCAGCCCTGACACCGACCTGGATGCACTCCAAAGGGAGCTTGCAGCCGGGCATGAGACGCATAGCGAAGAACAGCCAGACGAAGACGATCTGTATGCACGCTACGCTGATTACGCCGAAGATGACCAGGATTCCCAGGATGACCACTGGGATGACGAGGACTACTGGACCTCTCCTTCCTCGCAATCGCGAAAGTAGCTGAGCTCTTCCGCTTTAAGACATAAGGAAACACCGTCAGACGGGTTTGTTACACCCATCTGACGGTGTTTTTGTATCTGCTTAAAGAGGAAGGCCATGTAGGGCATCGAGAAGCTCCCCGAAGGCTTAAGGGGCCCACGACTCTTCCCCCGGATAAAACACAGTCCCGGTGCGCAGTTCAGTTCGGTGGCTGCGCGGGGCCTGTCGTCTGACGGGATCAGCTCCTCGACGAAGAGTTCATCACTGCTGAGACGATGCCTGCAACGATGAGGATGAGGCCAAACGGCAAAACGTAGAAAATCATCCCGACCGCGAGCCAGTCCAGGCCGTCTCCACCGTCTCCGTGGTCGCCCGGGATGAGCTCAATGACGAACCAGGCGAGGAAGGGAGAGACGGCGAGCAGTGCCCCGATTCCAGACAAAATGCCCGCCAGCTTGTACGACACGCGACGCTTCACGGGAGCCATCGGAGCGTAGCCGTAGCCCGCGTTCCCAGCCTGCGCATAGCCCTGCGCAGCGGCTTCGTTCCCGGGCTGCGCCGCCCAGTTCTGCGGCATCTCCTGCTGCTGGATCCCCTGAGAAGGAACACCACCCTGGTACAGGTAGGACGGCTGCTGCGGAGACGAAGCGGGATACGCGTTCGGATCCGGAACACTTGGATTCGGGGTTGTCATAATCTGTCCTTCCATCAAGGGCGCACGCACAAAGGTTCGACGGTCACAATCCTAAATGACGACAGGCCGTAGCCGATGAGCGAGAAACACACCGACACCCGGCCCAACACGGGGACCATCGATGGGCGCGATGCGGGCTCACGAGCCCCCAAACCACGCTCCCAGTAAGACATACGCTCCGAAAAGAAGCCACGGGCTCACGTGCACGAGGATTGCATAGAAGCTCCACCATCGCCCTCTCGGCTTTTTCGTGGTCACCATGCCGATGAGCGCAAGGAGGATCCCCAGCAGACCATTGAGGAAGAGAACTATCAGGCCAAAAACAATGGCGTACCCAAAGCCATAACTCTCGAGGTATCCCTCCTCCGTGGTGTGCTCGCGAATCGACACTCGGAGACTGCCGAAGGCAATCCCGAGAACGATAATCCACCCGCACACCCCCAGGACCAGGGACGTGGCCTGTGTTCCTCCGAGGCCGGTCCACCAGCGTCTTACTTCTTGCCCCTGGAGGGCGGGAGCATCAGGCTGGGTCGGAGCGGCTACCTCGAGCAGATTTTCGCCAGCCATACTCGTCATTTGTTCCTCACTCATGGGGGATCACACTCCTCAGACAACGAGATACGCGGTTTAGAACGCGTAAGCGGAGGAAAGTACCACGGAGAGCAGGAAGAACAGGAGCACCGCTGCCACAATGACGAGAACCGGGATGACATTCAGCCAAAGCGCACGCGAGACATACTTGCGTTCTTCTGGAGTCGCGACCTGATTCATCGCGGCAAAACCGAGGACGGCTCCAATGAGGTTAATCAAGCCAACGGGGATGGAACCAAGGCCAACGATGATAATAAAACCGAGCGGAGCCAACGCTCTCTCCAAGGAATCCGTCGAAGTCATCGCGGCACCGACCGAGGCGACAAGCCCGATGACAATGACTACTCCGAAGACGACAAGGCCAGCAACACCACAACCGAATGATGCTTTTCCTGGTCTTTTACCCGAATTCTGCCCGAATGGAGCAGGCTGAGGGGCCTGGGTGTAATGAACGGCAGGAGGCTGGGGCGCCTGCCCCGGATACGAGTTCGGTTCAGGGCCATTCAGATATGGTGTCGTCATCATTGTTCCTTCACATAGTTCGTATCGTGCCGCCACTGGCGTTTCAATCAACGAGTGCTGCTCGCTCGTCTGCGCCCTCCCATAGCGCCCGCTAGGGGCGATGATCGCTCGATTTCCTCGTCCGTATCAGGAGCTGCCGTGACTCTCCCTCCGAAAAAGTATTTCAAGAATTGAGATTATCGGAGAGGGTGGCTCTACGCAAGGAATGGCTACCCGAAGAGCGTGCGCTAAGCGTGGGCGCAGCAGCGCCGCAACCAGCACTCCCTGCCAGCGAGCACCCCTGCGGAACCACAGCTATTAGCGACTCGCAGAAAGTCTCGCAACACTAGATGACGTCGGTCAGCGAGGCTTCTTTCGTGCGGCATACATCAACATGAGGCCACAGACTGCCAGCATGAGACCAAACGGCACCACATACAAGAGGGCCATAACTCCAAGCCAGTAAAGTCCATCTCCACTATCCCCATGATCACCGGGAAGGAGCTCGATCCACACGCAGACACCGGCCGCCAGTAACCAGCACAGCACTGCAAAGACAAGAAAGATGATGCCGCCGATGCGGAATTTCCTCTGATACGGCATCCGCGTTTCCTGAGACTGGTACCCCTGTGCCGCATCCAGAACAGGTGGGACATCGTGCACCGGTTGAGGATTCTCGTCGTAGCGCAGATTGGGATGCGAGGCAGGCAACGCACCCTGATACGCTCCGCCCACATTAGCGTTCGAGTGTGAGACGTGAGGATTCGGCATTGTCACAGTCGCTCCTTTTCGAGTTGCTCGTCGCGAGCATTGCCAGCAAGTTTACTCAACCACATACCCCGGAGTAAAACCCTGGGGTGCTGTCGAATACCCCTGCGGCACAGACTGCACGGGAGCTGCGGGATGCCCCGCATGCTGCTGAGGATAAGGAATGTTCATCAGATCCTCCTATGTTGCACCGACACACAAGACGCGCTCACCCAAGGAGAGTGCGCAGCACCTGGGCGACCCCGGCCTCGTTGGTCGAAGAAACCTTCTACGCGACCGAGGCAATAACCGCCAGAGGAAGAAACAGAACACACAAGCACAGGGTTCCATTCAGGATGATTCCCCACGTAGCGAGTCGCTGCTCCTCCTCACTATCGGCGCGTTGATGCGCCCGCATTCCCATGATCACACCCGTCAGCTGGGCAATGCCCACCGGGACGGACACGAGGATGAAGGCGATCACGACAAACATGCCGAGCAGGAACGAGTCCTCCGGCGTCGAAGTAATTTCGCCGAGCATCGCGAACAGGCCGACGAGCAACGCTCCACCCATCACCAGCAAGCCCGCGACTCCGATCCCAACCGATTTCGCACCCGCGCTGCTAAAGAAGCGCTCAAACAGGGAGAAACAAGCAAACAGGACCGCTCCGCCACACACAGCGAAGAGACTGACAAGGCCGACCGGGTCGTCGACAAGACCCGCCGCAGGGATGATGCCGGCGCAGCAAAGGAAGAAAGCATTCGCACCCACTCCCAGCGCGCAATACCCGAGCTCCGCGCGATCCTCAGCGTGGCTTCGCCCCACGAACCCGGCAATGACACCCGCCAGATGAATGACCCCCGCGATGCCGGCTACGGGCAGGACAGAACGGATAAACTCACCGTCGCTCATCACCGCAGAACCGCCGGGAATGGCGAGGCGAGCGCCGGCACTCATCTCGTCAAAAAAAGAGGCTGACAGGACAATGAAACCCCCGATGATCACGGCAAGTCCCAAGAGTGCGCAGGCCAAGGACAGTCCGCGCATCGTTCGCAACACGCGCTTGTTGGGCACAGGTGCGGGACCGGTGTGACCATTCATGGTTTTCTTCGTCCGACGCTTCAGTGACCTACATGAACAACATCAGAACGATCATGAAGGCGGTGAAGACGATGTATGGGCTTGCGTTCAGGAGGATTCCCAGCCAGTTGAGCTTCCGCGTCTTCGGCTTCCCCACTGCCCCAACAATCCCGATAACACCGCCGGCGAGGTTCACCGGGCCAATAAACATCAGCGCAAAGAGCGGCAAGAATCCGATCGCTTCCTTGCCACTCGGGTCGGGATCGGATGCGCTGGCTCGGATAGCAAGCCACATGGCCAGTATCGTCAGGCCAATGAGGGCCCACCCGACAACACCCAAGATGATCGACACTCGATTCACCTTCTGAACCACGGGCCCTTGAGGCACTGGTGCATAGCCCGGAGCAGTCCCCTGATAGGCAGGCTGCGCGGGCACTCCCGCCTGGGGCACAACCCGCGGCGCCTGCGCTGGCTGCGCGGGAACTGCAGGCTGCCCCGCAGGCTGCTGAGGATAAGGGACGCTCATCAGATTCCTCCTCTATTGCACCAACATGATGCGGCAACGAGACTGTGAAGAACCCACACATCCCCCATACCGAAAAGTCTTTCAAGAATTGAGACTAATGGTAAGTTCCTGCCAGCGCAACGGACAATCAGCCAAGAAGAGCGCGCAACACCTGAGCAACCCCGGCCTCGTTATTGGAGGGCGCCACGAGGCATGAGGCCTCCTCGCGTCACGCGACTACACCATCCACGTCCAGGTGCCGACAATGATCCACGGCAACACATTGAGAAAGAGCGCGAGGCAGCTCTGCATGACCTCTCTGCGGGTGCGACACCGAAGGAGTTCGACGAAACCGACGAGAGCACCGATGACGTTGATGACGAAGAGCACGAGAAGCACGAGGACAATGGCGACGACGAAAACATAGTCTCGAGGCGATGCCTTGTCTTCGTTCGCGGCCATAAGGATGTTGACGACACCAAAGACGATCATACAGGCAATCAAAAGCCAGCCGCCAACCCCGCACGCCATGGAGAGGAGACGCTCACGCAAGGAGGACGATCGGAAGCGCATCGTTTTCGACGACATTCTTACGACACCTCAGTGACCCACCCCGCCGTAGAGCTGTGGAATACCACCCGGGTAGGCGGGTCCTCCCGTCGGATTCCCCGGATACTGCGCTGCGTACGGCTGTGCGGGGCTCGCCTGCGGCAACCTGTCTCCATATTGCGCGTATCCGGGCGCGCTCACAGGGTCCTCCATCCGGCGGGTATTTCAAGAATTGAGATTAATGGTAAGTTCCTACCCACGCAACGGAGCGCTACATCAGAAGCGTGCGCTAACGGCCTACGAGAAAAGCTCCGCCACAGCCGCGGCGATGTACGCGATAATGAAAAAACCGAAACCGATGACGTACGGGCTCGCATTGAGGATCATTCCCAGCCTGTTGAACTTCCATTTCACCGGCTTCTCCTTCGCCCTTGAGGAAGCGACGATGACACCGATGAGGTTCAACGGACCGCAGAAGCCCAGCACAAAAAGAGGATAGAAGCCGACGATAGCCGCCCCGCTCGCAGACACGTCTGGTGAGTGCATCAATCTCCACGCGTCCAGCACTAACAGCGCGATGAACACCCATACACAAATTCCAAAGACGAGGGAGATGCAGTTAACCCGCACTTTCACAGGCCCCTGAGGCACGGGCGCATAGCCCGGCGCAAATCCCTGAGGTGCCGTGGAATACCCCTGCCCCGCGGGCTGCGCGGGTACTCCCGCCTGGGGCACAACCTGCGGCGCCTGCCCCACAGGCTGCGCAGGCTGCACAGGCTGCGCGGGAGCTGCGGTCTGCCCCACAGGCTGCTGAGGATAAGGGGTGCTCATTAGGTTCCTCCTTTATTGCACCGACATACGGCAACGAGACTGTGAAGAACCCACACATCCCCCGAACCGAAAAGTCATTCAAGAATTGAGACTAACGATAAGGCAACTCCCACGCAAAACACGCTCACCCCACAAGCGCACGCAGCGACGGCCTCCTCATGCGAGCACAGGACCGATATTGCAACGAAAAGGCGACACCTCGGCCATCGCCAGCAAAGCGCCGGGCAGGTTCAGATGAGAACCAGCAGGGGGAGGAAAAGCACGCACCAGCACAGGGGCACGTTCAGGACTATTCCTCGCCCGGCAAGCGCCCGCTCGGCCTCGCTGTCGGCGTGCCGACGCGCCCGTATACCCACGATCAGGCCCGTCAACTGGATAAGGCCCGCCGGGACGGACATGTAGATGCAGACGGCCACGACAATCAACTCGGGCAAGAAGGGTCGCCCCGGCGTCGTAGCTAGTTCGTGGAGCATCGCGAACAGGCCGACAAGCAACGCTCCGGCCATAGCCAGCATGCCCGCGGCTCCCGCGCCCACCGATATCGCGCCCGCGCTGGCACGCATGCCGCGGAATAGGGACACACACGCAGCCAGGACCGCAGCGCCGCACACAACAAGGAGGGGCACGAGCGCCCGCGGATCGGGGAACAAGCCAACGACGGGGGTGATACAGGCGCAGGCAAGGAAGAAGGCATTCGCACCCACTCCGAGCGCGCAGCGCGCGAGCTCCCTCCGATCCTCGGCGCGCGTTCGTCCCATCAGCCCGGCGACAACACCCACCAGATGAACGATCCCCGCCACGACGGCTGCAGGCAGGAGGGACCGGACAAACTCGCCGTCGCTCATGACCGCAAACTCGCCGGGAATGACGAGGTTAGCGCTGGCGCTCATCTCGTCAACAACCGAGGCTGACAGAACGACGAAACCCCCGATCATCACCGCAAGTCCGGTGAGTGCGCAGAAGAAAGACAGCCTGCGCGTCGTTCGCAAGACTCGTTTGTCAGGCACAGGTGCGGGACCGCTGTGGTCAGTCATGGATTTCTCCGTCCGGCGATCATGTCAGGCCTCCACCCTATCGAGGGGACACCGAGGCCGCGCGATGCGCTCACCCCACAAGCGCGCGCAGCACCTGGGCGACCCCGGCCTCGTTGTTCGAGGGGGCGATGAAGCGCGCGGCCTCGACGACGTCCTGCGAGGCGTTGGCCATCGCGAAGGACAGGTCCCCCTCCCTCATCATGGACAGGTCGTTACCGGCATCGCCGAAGACGGCAGTCTGGGAACGATCCACCCCGAGGAAACGCTGCAGGTCGCGCACGGCGCTGCCTTTGTCGACGCCTCGGATCTGCAGGTCCGCCCAGTTCGCACCCGACACCGCGTACTGGTGTGTGTCGGCGAATCGCGCGAGCGTCGCCTCCGCGAGCGCCTGGACCGGCCCAATGACGTAGACCGCGAGCT
>ERZ773031.1704-NODE-1704-length-10822-cov-3.609269_pt1 | contig 10822 bp, 15 predicted proteins | sample MGYA00511666_ERZ773031 | MGnify/ENA primary metagenome ERZ773031 (study PRJEB29015, sample SAMEA2738135) | human oral metagenome | biome: human oral; feature: human-associated habitat; material: saliva | place: China | collected 2250 ...
TTGAACTGCTAGGATACTCATGAATGAAATCAGAAAATACCACGCTTTCACGTTGCCCTATCTTCCAAGCCTCTTTAGTTTGGCGTAGTTTGTACTGCTTTAGCATGCTAACAGTCGCTTGATCTATATCTATATCCCGATAACTAGCCTTAGATTTTGGGCTATTAATTTCTAAATCACGATTTAGTGTTTTGGTAACATGTACCACGGCATTATCTAAATCTATATCAGACCAGGAAAGAGCTAAAGCTTCATTGATACGGCAACCAGTAGCCAATAGGAACTTATAGAGCGTTGTCTCATAGTAGTAACGATATCTATCGCTATCTAAATTATCGAGATAACCAAGAAACTTTTTTAATTCTGGATTATCAAAGTGTTTTACTTTTTTTCGCTTTGCTTTCTGAGTGTTACGAGGTAAAACAACATCACGCGCAGGATTGGACGGTATCGCCTGCATAGTAACACCATACTGTAAGATACGCTTATTAAGCGCGTGAATCCTATCATAGTGTAAGTAAGCCTCTGAATCCCCTTTATTGGTCTTTTCAGCAAGTTTATTGACTATATTTTGGATAAGTGGGGTAGTTAGCTTGTCGAGTTTATAAGAACCAAATAGAGGTAAAATATGATTATTTAATAATTTTCTAACACTATATTCAGTATTTGGTTTTACTGTATGCTTATAGCTTTCCCACCATAATTCAGTGAGTTCTTTATAAGTTTTAATTGTCGTTTCTTTGAATCTAGTAGAACCATTTTGAATGAAGTCTATTTCAGCTTCTTTGGCTTTCAGCTTGACCTCTTTTTTAGTTCTAGCTGTAATACTAGTTTTTACATCTTTTCCCGTTACTCGGTCAATCCCTAAGTAAATGTTAGCACGGTACACAGTTGTACCGTCTTTCTTTTTGTGTTCTGTAATTCTCATGATCGAAAACCTTTCTAATTCATCAGCAGGCAAGCTATTATTAAAAAGGTTTTAGTGTGTGGTTTAAATCATGCTAGGGCTTCACAGATTGCTCTGTATTCGATTTTAAAGAGTTAGATAGGTAAATTATATGCTTAATTGTTAAGTGGTAAAAACACTTATTTTACAGTGTTTTTTGAGAGTTTTTTTCTAAAGTTAGTTTACCAGTTAGCTAACAAAACACTTTACATTTCCCACGCGCGTGGTATAATAGAATTAACAAGATAACTTGCGAAGGATTAACGTTGTGTTCCCAAAGGGGAGTAAGTCGATGGACGAGAATTCACATATGCCTGGGGTTATCTTATTTTTTTTGTCTTTTTTTCAAGTTTTCTACGAACGTTTCAGGATTTCGTTCGATTTCCTCAATTATAAAATCGCAGAGGATTTGAGAGTAGCCGTATCGATTACCAATTTTATAATGGTAGCAATAACGTTGATTTGTCTTGATATCATAAAATGTATTAAAAAGTTGTAAGTCGTTTGTTGTAAACGTCTTTTTTTGTTTTTCTCCACCGACTATTTTTGTTAATAGAATCCCTTTTGATTTAAGATGTCTATTAACAATTTTAATAACTTCCCTAGTAGTTAATGGATAGATAGCATTTGGATCTTTAATTTCTCTAACTATACCTATACTCGTTTCCGCAGTATTATCAAGTTTAACAAATAAATCAGCATCTTGTTTTCGCTTAGTGATATAAAATCGAGTTTCAACAGGTACAGCATAGTCAGAATTATTAGTAGATATTTCATTTTCAATTTTATCTTGCTCGGCGAGTATACGTTCTGCCATTTTAGGAGAGTACTTGGCTCGAATTTCTTCTTGATTAAGTTGGTCGATGCGGACTGATAAAGTCAAGAAATTTTGTGCAATTTGTTTTGTGATATCCTCATTGTGAAATTCTTGCATTTTAGAAATATAATTAGAAACACATGCCTGAAATAATGGGGCATAGATGTGTTCATAATCTTCTGTTATGAAGTGGGTACTAGTATTCCTAAGTTCTATAATTCGAATTAGATTTTTTCGTAATGATCCATGTTTATCTGGAAATACTGTCTCAACTGCATTTTCTAATGATATCGTTCTATCCTTACTATCCTTAAAATATATTGATTCTTCACCATTATTATTAATGATATAAGCCTTTAGCATTAATTCCCAGGCGTTACAGATAAAAAAACTAAACCCCTCAATTCTATACTTAATTGTAGGTTTGTTATATATTTCAAGCCCCATAATAAAAGCTTCGATACTTTTATTAACTAATCTTTTACTTAAATCTTCCATACGTTTCCTTTCTTACAAGATTTTCTATATTGTGGCGCGTGGGTTAGTTGCTAAAGTGTTCTTCAATATTTTTTCTTAGATCATTTAAGTGATTTTGAATATCCTTATAATAATCATATTCAATAGTATCGATAATATCATTTTTTTCAATATATATATGATTTTTAGAGATGCCTGTGCTACCTTGATCATGATTGTAAATAAGGTGATTAATTTCAGATTGAGCAGAAGCGATTTTTTTTCGTAAACTATACCCCAAGATATTGCGATCTTTTGTACCTATTTTTTCAATTATGTCATTCACCTCAAGAATGACATTACCGTAACTATCAATTTTATTATTAAGGCTATTAATGAGGTTAGAGATTTCTGAATGAATATACGAGGTATTCAATGCTTTTTCACGAAAAATAACATTTTTTAAGCGAGATATATACTCGTGTGTGATTAAAGATAGTACGTTTTTATAAGCGTATTCTCTTGCTTCTCGTTGTTTTGTTGTCAATAGCATTTCATTCTTTTCTGAACTGTCAGAAAGATCGAGATCTTTGAAAATTTCAACAATTCCAGGGTTTATAATCGATGACTCGAGAACACGACCAAAAACACTTTGATTAAATGCTAACTTCCCTTCAATATATTCAATATCCATCTGGTCATTGTCAAAATTGAGTATTTCATCAATCTTATTGAAGATCATTTCAAATACTTCAGATTCTTTATCGTTATCTAGTAATTCACTTAAGGAGCTGGTAGATATAGTATCGATAAATCTAAGATCCAAAAAAGACTTTTTGACATTAAAAAAGTCCGCTATTTTTTGTAAATTTCCAGCAGTAGGTAATGATTTTCCTTTAACATATCCAGTGATTGTGCTTTTTGGAATATTTAGAGAGTTATGGAGGTCAATTTGTCTAATCCCTTTTTGTTCCAAAAGTAGGTTTAACCTACTAGAGAAATACTCTCTATTTTTAATATCTTGAGGACTGTTTTTAGCCATCTTTTCTAACTCCTTAACTCTAGGTTATACATAGATTATAACACAAACAGAGACACAAAGTACGAAAAAAATAGTACAATCAAGGTAATAAAGATTAGGAGGAAATGTTTTTTATGAAACAAATAACCTTGAGAGGTGCACGTATATCAGCAGGATTCACACTTCGTGAGGTAGGCGAAAAAATTAACAGAAGTTTTCAGACTATAGCGAAGTACGAAAAAGATAGCACTAAAATTCCGCTAGATTTATTACAGGAGTTGACCACGCTTTATAATGTGCCGATGGATTTTATTTTTTTAGGCAAAAGTACGAAAAAAATAGTACCGCATTAGAAAGGAGGAACCAATGGAACTGGTCTATATGGACGGTAAAAAAGAGCCGTATACACTGAGTAGTATCGTGGCAGAATGCGCAGAAATTAAGCATAGACATTTGAAAGTTTTGCTGAATAAACACCGAGAGGACTTTGAGAGCTTTGGAAAGGTGCAATTTAAAATTTCACCTTCAGAGAGTGGGCAAAATGTACGGGACTATATTTTGAATGAGCAACAAGCAACATTGCTTATCACTTATTTACGAAACACCGAACCCGTCAAAGAGTTCAAAAAGAACCTAGTCAAAGCATTCTTTGAAATGCGTGAGGAACTTTCTAAGTTTCGTATGCAGAGGGCGCTAGAAAAGCCAAAAAGAAAAACACTGCATGACAGCATTGAAAACTGGGAACAAGCACCAAAGCACGCGCACAGCACCATGAATAACTTATTACTAAAGGCAGTGACCGATAGGAACGCTAAGCAGTTAGTAGAAGAACGTGGGGGCTACAATGGCATCGATAGCTTGACCAGCGAGGAGTTGGAACAGTACCAAGCATTTGAGGATATGGCGATAGCTATGATTAGCTTGAATATGAGTTATCAGGAAATCAAAGCTATGGCATTCAGAAATAAAAAAACACGCCAAAGAAGCGCGTGAGAGCAACAAAAAAAGGCTTAGCAATAACCACACCGCAGAGCCTTTCACACTAACACTAAAACGAATTTAACAAAAAGCAGGCAAGCTATTATTAAAGAGGTTTTAGTAAAGATTTATACCTAGATTATAGCATATCAGGGTATAAGACGTAAAGAGTTGTACAGAGGGTACAAAAGAGGAGAAAACTATTATGGCAAAAACAACTTACGAAATTTTAAGCGATAAAATAAATAATATTGATAAAGAACTATGCAAAATTGGGAAAGAGAATAATTTACATAGATTATCACTTTTATCGGGCCAATTAGGAGACCTAAAGGAAGATCTAGCAAGGTTACTTTGGTTAGAATTACCAGAACTAAACGATAGCAAAAAAATTGAGAACATTTCTAAAAGCACTACAGGAATGTTTTTCCATGCTGGTATTTTTGAAATGGACGCAATGCGACAAGCGTTTTTCAAAAGGCAAGCTAAAACATTCTTTAAGACCGAAGAAGAGCAACAGGAATATGTAGCTTATACAGAAAATCTATATTTAGAATCAACAAAAACTTTCAAAGAAATCATGAAAGATACTAATCAAAATTTGCCTAATTCAAACCGTCAAGAAAAACGTGAACGAAATATAGGGCAATTTGTAGCAGTTATCAGTAGCAATACAACACAAAAGAGATAAGAAACGAGGCTAAGGCTATGGTAGTACCAAATGTAACACTAGAAGTTGAAGAACTATCTGGAACTGCTTTATATCAACACGCTGAGCGATTGGAGCAACTTCGCCAAGACTACACTTTTGACGGTGATGAAAGCTATTCTGAATTAGAACAAAAATACAAAAGTATTCTTGAGGAAATAGAACTTTTGGTAATTTCAACAGGCGCTAAGTCAAGAATTTGGGAAAAAGAAACGGAAAGTCATATTGATTTTATAACAGGCAACGTAAAGGCTTTAATGAGACTGTTAAATTTCTTTGATTATAGAGTATCTATCAAGAAGCAATTTCAAAAATTAGGCCCTTTTTCAAATACCCAATATTCGATATTAGAACAAGTTGTTTATAAGACAATGAAAAGTATAAATACAAAAGTGACCTACAAAATGATAAGTGATTATGTTTTAGAATTGATAAAGCAAGACTTTGCAAAATTAGAAACCGAAGAAGATAGCGTACTTTATAAAATGGCTAAAGATAAGAAATGAAAATAAGACAATGACAGTAAAGGAGTTAAATAACATGAATGAACAAGGTTCAAACAGTGTCCTAAAATTATATCCCAACCCTGAAAAAATGCCAGACAAGCCATATTTTACTAAAGAGATTTTTCTAAATATGTGTTTGAGTGATATGAGAAGGTTAGCTGTAGTTAGGGGATTGTTAACTGACCAGCTTTTAGAGAAAGAAACTAAAGGAGTTGTTTGTACAACCTTGGATACAATCATAGAAAATCAAAAAGCTATTTTGCAAGGGGTAGCAAGCGGGCAAATAACCTTTTTAAATAAAGCTGGTAAGGGGGAAATGAATGAATCTAACCGTAAATGACAAGCGAGTATTAAAATTAATAAAAGTAGGGTCTGAGAACTCAATTACAGGGGAAGAAATCAGCCTAATCACCAAATTATCAAAAAGAGCCGTACAGGATAGTATTAGCCGTCTGATCACGCGCTATGGCATTCCTATTGTCGGTGTACGTAATGGAGCTTTTAGAGGGTATTTTATCCCAGCCAATCAGGAAGAGCTATTGGACGGTGCAAAGGCATTCTATAACCAAGTACAAGAGGAGCAGAAACGTCTAACCGTCCTTTTAAATGCTGATTTAGAGAGTTATAAGCCATTACTGAAAGGAGATAATGAATATGTTTAGTCTCAGTAAAGAGAGCGAGCAAGAGCTAGCTCATGGCGTTTTAGACCTCGTTGAGAATTACTTGGGGGCGCGTGATACAATCAAACCACGTTTAACGGGTTTGATCTCAGCTCAGGTAGCTATGGAAGAATTGGATATAAAATATAAGACACTCCAAAGGTGGGAGAGTGCAGGGCTAAGACGCTACCAGCCCCCACTAGAAGATACTAGGAAGATCTATTATAGAGTTTCTGACATTTGTAAGTTTTTGGGGGTGGAAAATGGCAAAGACTAAAATCTATTTTTGGCTAAAAGTTGATAAAAAGTTTTTTGACAATATTTTTATCAAACGGCTTAAAAACACGCCAGGCGGTTATACTATGACAGTGATATATATCCGCTTAATGCTGGAAAGTTTAGAAAGTGACTGTATTCTGTACTATGAGGGGTACTTTAATGAACTGACTGAAGAATTGGCTTTAAAGTTAGATGTGTCCGAAGATGATATCCAAATGACTATGGCCTATTTTACAAAATGCGGTCTGATCCAAGTAGATGGAGATAAAAACGCTGAACTACTCCAAGCCAAAGCAATGATAGAAAGTGAAACAAACTGGGCGGGTTATAAAAGAGAACAGAGAAAACAAGCTAAATTGGACACTGTCCAAAATAAAAGGAAAAAATCCAACTCGCGTCCAATAGAGATAGAGAAAGAGATAGAGTTAGAAGAAGAGATAGATAAAAAAACCTCTGCTACTGAAATTTCTAGTTACTACCAAAATCGCATAGGGATTATAGACGGACAACAGTACCAGATATTGATCGACTATCTCACTCTTGACGGTATGGAGCTAGAGGTTGTCAAGACTGCCATAGATAAGGCGGCAGATAACAGCAAGCGATCTTTTAGCTATATCAATTCAATACTCAAGAACTGGAGAAATAACGGTATTAGAACCATGGTACAAGTCGAAGACGAACAGAGACAGTTTCAGAAAAAGAAACAAGGTCAGTCTGACGATGATATTCAAGATCCGTTTACCTACTGACAGAGAGGGGAAGGAATGAAATTACTGAATGCAGACCAGCTCAATGAAAAAATAAAGGTCACTGATGAGTTCTGTCCAACTCATCAGATTAACCTTGTACAATTTAAAAAGCCAGATGGTTATACATCTCCCTACTGCATGGAATGTACTAGGGAGGATATTAAAAAGACAGAGATAGAGGGCATAGAAAAAGCCTTAGGGCATAATCTGGACTATTCAACCTATGATGTGCTAGCGCGTGAAAGTACGGTGTCAAATGAGCTGAGAGAGGCCTCTTTTAGCACTTTCAAAGCCGAGACAAAAGAGGAACACGAGGCCAAGGAGTTCGCTATCAATCAAGCTAAACAATACCTAGACGGTATGAAAGGAAATACGCTGTTTATGGGCGATTCTGGGACGGGGAAAAGTCATTTGACTTATTCCATGGCCAGAGCTTTAAACGAGGGTTATAAGGCCAAGGGAGAGCCTAAGAGCGTGTTATTTGTCAGCATATCAGAGATAGTCACTCGTGTTCAATCTGGTTGGCAATATAAAAATAGCGATTTTACAGAGCATGACGCTGTAAAGCTATTAACAGAGGTTGACTTCCTTTTCATTGATGATTTAGGAACAGAAAGCACAATGAACAGTCAGAAGATCGAAGCAAATAACTGGATTCAAACTTTCCTTTTCAAAGTCTTTGACAAACGAGAAACAACAATCATCAATACTAACCATAACGGGCAAGAGTTGGCGAGGATATATAATAAAAAGCTAGTCAGTCGAATAGGTAAACAGTCAGAGGGAAATGTATTCAAAATGACAGGCATTAAAGATAAGAGAATGAAACGCAACTTCTAAAAGCAGTCAAAGCAGGAGTTAATAAATCGAGCTTATCCCAAAAATGAAGAATAGCAAGAAATACTACAAACTGGGTATAAATGACACCGTAAAATAGGAATATAAACAATAGGCGGTCTCTTAGATCTTTAGATCTTTGGTGATTGCCTTAGTTTGTAAAAAAGAGGTGCAGAAAATGGATCTATCAAAGAGATTGAAACGACTGGAAACCATACAGCGAGATAAAAACAAGCATACAACTATTGAGGTATGGCTGGGAGAGTGGGACGAAAAAGAAAATGAATATCCAAAAAGTTTAAGATCGCATGATAAGACAATAGTTTTTAAAAATGAGAATGAATTTAAAGAATGGATAAACTCAAATGACGTTATAAAAGTAACAGGCGAAGAATAATCTAAATTTTGAATTGATAGGAGGTGTTAAATATTACAAACTTGAAACCAAAACAAGAGTTGTTCTTGATAGCACTTGTGAGTGAGCCTACTATGGATAAGGCGATAGAAAGAGCAGGAATAACAAAGAAAACCGCTTATAGGTATTTGAAGAATAAAGATTTTTCTGCAGAATACTCACGATTAAGACAGGAAATGCTCAAACGTTCTACAAGTATGCTATTACAAGCGAGCGGGAGGGCTGTAGAGGTTTTGTATGAAGTAGCAGATAATACAAAAGCAAGCCCATACGCAAGGGTACAGGCTTGTAAAACGATTCTGGAGATGGCATACAAGGGCATGGAGATAGAAGATCTTAAAACACGTATAGAAGCTCTAGAACTTGAAATAAACAAAGGGTATTAAAAACTGATTCTATGAGACAAAGCAAGTATCATAGACGCTATCGAAAGTTTATAAAATACGCTAGAAAAGGTGATAGTCTCTGGTTATCTGGGATAGCTAAAATTTAATAGCTTGTTTTAGTAGTCTAGGTTTGAACCACGAGCGAACCAAGAGAAATGGTTAGGATAGGAGATGAATATGAACGCAAAACAGCGATTAAATCGCTTGAAAAACTATGAGACGGACGTAGAAACGTTAAATAATGAATTGATAGCGTTAAAGTCATTAGTTCTAAAAGGACAAGTTCTTTCCCATGATCCAATAAGGACAAAGAGAGGGAACAAAACGGAAGAATTAAATGTCAGTATAATCGATAAATCAGATCAAATCTATCGGAAACTTGAGCAGTTACTAGATGAACGCACAGAAACAGTAAAAGCGATTGAGAGGCTGGAAGATCCACTAGAGAAACTTGTATTAAGGTATTTCTATATTCATGGTTATTCAAGGGAAAGAACAGCGCGAACGCTAGACCGTTCAGCGAGCACTATCAGCCGTGTTAAAAGTAGTGCAATTCGTAATTTAGAGGCTATTTTAGCCCCCACTGATAAATAACAGGGCTATAGTTCATTTAGCTAGTGGACGCTCCCCTATTTTGTACGAAAAATTCCCTTTATGATTTGATTGAGTATGTACCTGCTGTAATAAAATTGGCAATTTCTTCGAGAAACAAAAATCTATTAAAAATGATATAATTACACTGAGAAACAACCTCTTCTATTTATCTTGTTGTGAAAGAAGGTTATAAATTGTTCGAGTTAAATAAAATCATAGGTATAGACGACAGTCGTAACAACATTCTAGTTACACTAACAGACGGACGTTGCGCTTTGGTTGATTTAGAGCGTAAAGCGTTTGTTGTCGAGGTTTTATTGGGTTCATTTTTAAAATGGATGAGCTTTTCAGATAACTACATTGAGGAAGATGTTGATAATGTAAAAAGTATTTTAGCTAACCCTCAAGGAGTTGGTTATGGTCCACTTGCTGAAAGCTATATATCCGACACGAAAGTGAAGCAAGAATTTGACAAAATAAAAAAAGAAATCGGCTATGAATATTAAGCACCTAGAGAAATCTGAGTGCTTTTTCTTTTCTTTTACGAATAATAAAGCAGGGGGTGATATGGTCTAATTTATATAGACATGAAAAAACGGTCAAGATATGCTATAATTTAACTATGTGGTAGGCGGTCGAGCACCCATTGGTGCGCGGTTGTCTACCATTTTTTGATATGATATATCAAAAGCACGCGCCTTTTGTGTTTAAAATTCTTTTAAAGACTTTTAAAATGTGAAAAGTGTATAAAATATGATATAATTCAAGTAGGTGGTAGGCCTTCGAGTACCCATTGGTACGCGGACGCCTACCATTTTTCAAGATAAAAAAAGCACCTTGTGAGGGTGCTAGATCTTGCCTGCTGAACTCGTTAATTAATAGATACCCTACGGGGTATTTTTTTTGTTCAGTGATTTGTGGAGTTTGAATGGAAGTCTAAGGATATTAAATGAGCCTTTAAAAACCGAAAAACGTTATTAAATCAAGGGTTACAGACTCTTAATGTACTCTAATAAATGTTTTAAGAAATAAAGAACTAAAATTTGACAATTCTAGTTTGTTTCTTATCCTTTCTGAATTCGTTTAGAATAGCTATTGTTTAGGCTTATCATTCGTTAACTCGGGTGGTGGTGCTGCACGGTGCTATCCTGGACGAGAAGGGTTGCTAAAAAGATCAGTGCAATCAGGATAAAGAGCCAAATAATAGCGAAAATAAATGTTAAAAACATAGGATCACCCCTTCTATATTATTTACAGCTCTACTATAACACTTGGAGAAAGCGCTGTCAAACCCTATATAGTAAGCTCTTAAACTCTTTCAAAATTCAGAATACTCTTGCGATGGGGATGAAAAAACCAGCCGTTTCCGACTGGTTTTTTAGGATCTATTTGAATCTTAGTTCAAGGCATCATCCATTGAAAGAACTTCGTGGAAGACACGTTGTGTCAATTCAGTTTTTTGTTCTG
>ERZ773031.1707-NODE-1707-length-10807-cov-8.567150_pt1 | contig 10807 bp, 7 predicted proteins | sample MGYA00511666_ERZ773031 | MGnify/ENA primary metagenome ERZ773031 (study PRJEB29015, sample SAMEA2738135) | human oral metagenome | biome: human oral; feature: human-associated habitat; material: saliva | place: China | collected 2250 ...
ATGCCAATTCTATGCGTGTGTGATATGCCTGATTTGATAGAAGATAGTCTTCCATGATATCTTCTTTTGATACACCTAAAAGTAAATATAATAATACTGCGATTGCCCCTGTTCTATCTTTCCCTGTTGCACAATGAAATAACAATGGAAATTTGATATCTTGTTTGATCATCTCAAGAATAAACATAAAGCCTTCATTCTGAAACATCATATTTTTATATAGTTCTTCCATATGCTTATGGAGCGTCTCTTCATTACTATCATCCGCAATTACCATTTTATGAATGCCATATGGAGAAAAATCCACTCCTTCACCATTTCTATCACGCATTCCACTAACACGATAATTAACTATTCCATCGATGATTGGGTCAGGATCTTCATACGCTTCATAAGAAGTACGTAAGTCTAGTACAGTCTTAATTCCTAAATCTTTCAGATGTTCTAATTCATCATGATTCATCCACCCCAAATAACAACTGCGATAAATCAAGTGAGATTTAATTCTTTTCCCATCTATAGTTTGATAGCCACTTAAATCACGAAAATTTTTATTTTCTCTTATTTTATAATCAACTTTTCGCATAGTAATCTTTTTTAATATCTAGGTGTCATCTTACCATCATTAACTATTTTTTGCATTTTTAAAATTGCTTCAATATCAATCATATGTTTTAGTAGGTCTGTCATTTCTGGCGAAGAACTATTAGTAATAATAACCGCGTTAGTATCTACATTATCTTCGACAGATAATTTTGTATAATTCATATTTGACATCTTATCTATAATTTCATCTTCATTCCATACTGCCGCATCAATCTCTCCATTTTGAACTAAACGAAGTAGATTATTTGATTCAACAGGAATGAATTCAACTTTTTTCATTCCGCATGCACGCTTTGTCATATCGCTCTGATCAATCGAATCTCTATCTATTCCTACACGCATTCCATCTTGAATCTCTTTAAAATGGGAATCATGGAATACAATCACATGTGCTGAACAATATGTCCCCTCACCAAATTCACAAACAATATCAATCTGCCCTTTATGTGTATCTAGGAATTCTTTTGCGGCATATTTTGAAACAACTGCAAAATTATAGCGATTCTCTAATACCATCGCAATTCGATTCTTCGCACCTCTCATATAAGAAAGTGTCATTGGAATTCCATGTTTATTTTCCATAGTAGTAATAATGCCAGTTGCTAAACCCTCATATTTTCTAGAGTATGGTAAAGGCATCGCACCTACTAACAAATTAATTCCAGCAAGTTCAAGTAGGACCTTGTCGTTTTTTTCAATAACATACGAACCTAAATGTCCCTTACTCACAATGTGAATCGCATTATTATTCTGTAGTGTCTTAAGTGCAGATTGTGCAGTACCTCTAGAAATATTTAATCTCTCACTTAACTCAGTAACAGTTGGTGTTCTATCTCCTACCCTGTATCTTAGAAGCGCTTTTGCTAGACTCAATACCGCAAGTCCATTTTTACTCATTAGTTGATTATTATAGTTCATAGTTTAACTCCCACAAACATTATAGAATGAATATTCATTCTTTTGAACATTCAATTAAACTTAAATTTTATAAAATTAGATTTATCATAAGTAATATCCTAGTGATACAATAGGTATGAAGATTACACCAAGATTCAAACATATTTCACAGTTAATAGAAAGCGAGGATAAAAATATGTTTGTAAACGATCAATTTTATAATGATGTTTATCGGATTCGTAAAAAGAGTTTTATGAAATACTTTCTTTTGTATTTGTTTTTACAATTGTTATTGACTACCCTACCTGAATTACCGGCCATTCAGATGATTTTAGCTGGTACTATTATAGACCCTTTTAAATTTACTGAAGTAGCAAATACAAGCTTTCTTCTATCATTTAGTTGTTCAATTATACTGCAGTTTTTTACAGTTATAATCCTCATGCAGCTTTTCCGAATTATACAGGGTTCTTATACAAAACTAATTGATTTATTTGAACCTTTAAGAGAAAAATGGTTAATTATCTTATGTATCTCCGCTTTTATTGCGTTTCTGGATAATTTATTTACACATAATATCTCTAATACAATTATATTGGTAATTCTAAAGTTAGCACTTTACTATTTAACAATATTTATTGCTTTTTCTATTTATACTTATCCAACACATGCATATCAAGACGGAATTAGAAATAGTATCAAAGAAGCTATCGATTCATTAATAGATATGATAAAGATAGACATTCACTATATGTGGATATGTTTAGCTGCTCTACTCCTTACTATTCTCGTCTTATTTTATATTCTAAAAACTGTCTTTGGTGGAGCTTTACTTGTTCCACTAGTTACATTGGATAATCCTAGTGCTCTAATTACACTTTCTAAATCGATGTTGCCATTATTTACCACATTATTTATAGCTATAATTCTTGTATCAATTCTGACGCAATACAGATTGTTCTGCGCATATTATGCACATGCTTTGTATTACTTCAAAAAATATGTAGAGATAAAACCAGAAATACCTGCACAGGGAATTGAATCAACATATATAGAAAATAAAAATGAAGAGATAAAGAACGATTATTAGGATTGATCGTAACAATATCAATCTCACAAATTTTACGTTCTATGTTTTTAATACGTTATTTGCAAAATATAATATTCATATCTTTTTCTAATGATATATTTTGTCGTGCATTTCATTGCAAATATACCCTATTTCTTAAAAAGTAATTGATACAGATAATTTATTTACATTTTTTCGGTTGAAAAGGTTGTAAAAAAGCCAATATTAAGAGAAAATTATATGCGGAAATTGAAAGGAGTTAATATCATGATTCAATCAACAGAAATTAAACCAGGTCAGTGTTTCGTTTGGGAAGGTGATTTATACCAAGCAATTACAGTTGACCGTAATAAGACAGCTATGGCTAAGATGAAGGTTGCTGTTAAAGTTAAGAATCCAAGAACAGGTGTTGTTAAGGAACTTAGCTTAATTGGTTCTGACCGTGTAGAAGAAGCTTTCATCGATAAGAGAGAAATGCAGTACCTCTATAACGATGGTGCAAACTTAATCTTCATGGATACAGAAACATATGAACAGATTGAAATTCCAGCAAGCCGCTTAGAGTGGGAAAAGAACTTCCTCAAGGAATCTTCAATGGTAAACATTCAGGTTTACAACGGAGAAATCTTAGGTGTTCAATTGCCAGATAAGGTAAACCTACAGGTTACAGAATGCGAAGTTGCAGTTAAGGGTAACACAGCAACATCCGCTACTAAGAACGCTACTGTAGAAACTGGTTTAAATGTTCGTGTACCATTATTCATCAACGAAGGAGAAGTAATCGAAATCTCTACAGCTGATGGTAAGTATTCTGGACGTGCTTAATCATTTAAAATAGCTATGACATTTATATGTGTCATAGCTTTTTATTTACTTAGATTGTATACCCGTGTTTGATCTTACGAATTACTTTTTCAAATTGTTCAACATTCCAAGTAACAGGTGTCGGATAACTAGGATTTCCTTCCTTCTCTGCTCCAATCGCAAGATAATGAATATCTTCCTCTTGAATTTCTGGAATCGAAGTTGGAATAGAAAAAATTTGATTTAGATCTTTTAGTTTCTGAATAAACTGCGTTGACTTATCCTGGTCATTAGCACCAGTGATACCTACTACATCTGCAATCTTTGCAAGTTTACTGACCACTGCACTACCATACTCTTCTAATACAATCGGTAAGATAGTAGCGTTTATCATTCCATGTTGCAAGTGATACATCCCACCTATTCCATGTGCTATCGCATGAACATAACCAACATAGTTATTAGAAATCGCTACCCCAGCATTATAAGAAGCTTCCAATAGTTCTAATCGATATTGCATATTCAAACCATCTTCAAAGCTAGGTACTAAGTATTGAAATATTGTCTTAATTGCACGTAATGCATATTCATTCGTTTTACGATTATTAAAACAATTTATATATGCTTCGATAGCATGTGTCAAAGCATCCATTCCTGTATAAGCTGTCATTTTACTAGGTAACGAAACCAACAGTGAACTGTCTAACACTGCATATTTCGGAATCAAAAATAAATTACTTAATGCATACTTACGTTTTTGGATTGGATCAGTAATAACAGCACCCGCAGTCACCTCAGATCCAGTTCCAGCGGTTGTTGGTACAGCAATCAATAGTGGTAACTGTTTGCTTACCCTTCCTGTATGTAATACTGTAGTAACATCTAGCTTTTTCATTTGTACACACGCAAGTGCTGCCTTTGAACAATCAATCACTGAACCCCCACCAATTGCGATTAGTGCTTGACAGCCATCCTTGATATACATCTCTTTAAGCATTTCTACGTCAGAAATATCTGGATCAGGTTTTACATCATGAAAGATACTATACTGAATGTCATTCTGATTTAATCCATCAAAAAATGATTGTAGGGTTCCTCTTTTGATAAATCCCGGTGTAGTTACAATCATGTAACGGGTCAGATGCTGCTTTTTTAAAACATCAATAAGATCAAGTAATGCATGTTCCCCTTTTATTATCTTTGGTTGCATATATAACTGTATCTTTTGTATTGGGCTAAAGAGTGCTTGTCTAAATCGTAATAAGAAATGAATCATCGATATACCTCACTACGTTTAGTATAGCACTCTTACATTTCATAATAGGAAAAAGACATATCCCCTAAATGTAGAGGATATGTCTTTGTTTGTTTAATTATTCAGAAGTTTCTTCGTCTTGAACTCTCTTCTTGAATAAGAGTCTGTTGTAACGCTTTTCAGCATCCTTACGAGCCTTCTCGAATAACTTATCTGCTTCTTCTTGACCTAATACCTTAGGTAAGTTGAAGTAACGAGCTTCGTTGAGTAAGAACTCATTGAACTTAGAGAAGTCTGGTGTACGAGAGTCAATCTGTAATGGCTTCTCAAGTCTTGGGTCAAAACGGTATAGAACTGTATAACCACAAGCAACCGCATTCTTCTGAACGTTAGGCATGTTAATCAATCCACCCTTAATACCGTGCTCTAAGCATGGTGAGTAAGCGATGATAATTGATGGTCCCTTATAACTTTCAGCTTCCTTGAATGCCTTGATTGTCTGAGACTGGTTAGCACCCATAGATACCTGTGCAACATAAGCTGTACCGTATTCCATGAAGATCTGACCGATATCCTTCTTAGCACCCTGCTTACCACCGGAAGCAAACTTCGCGATAGATGAAGCCTGAGATGACTTAGAAGATTGTCCACCTGTATTGGAGTAAACTTCAGTATCAAGTACTAATACGTTTACATCTAGGTTATTAGCCATTACATGGTCTAATCCACCGTAGCCAATATCGTAAGCCCATCCGTCACCACCGATGATCCAAACAGACTTAGAAACAAGATCTCTTTCAAGTTTGAGTAATTCCTTAACCTCTTGGTTAGAAGAAGCCTTAACCTGTTCAATCAACTTGTTAACGATTGTTCTTTGAACCTGACGGTCGTCATTAGCAGCGATATAAGCTTCAAATGATGCCTTTAAGTCAGCTTCAACCTTATCAAGGTTATCTTCCATAATCTTGAGGATACGAGCACTCTTGTATGACTGAGCAATTGCCATACCATAACCGTATTCAGCGTTGTCTTCGAATAATGAGTTAGCCCAAGCAACACCTTCACCATTTTCATCCTGTACGAATGGGTTTGTTGGAGTAGCAGAGCAGTAAATCATTGAGCAACCTGTTGCGTTAGCAACTAACATATCGTTACCGAATAACTGAGAAGCTAAACGGTAGTAAGGAGCTTCACCACATCCTGGGCAGCATCCAGATACTTCAAAGTAAGGCATCATTAATGATACGCCACCTTCAGTATTGTTATTGCCATATTCCTTCTTATATGTTGTGTGCTTGTATAGATATTCAGCGACTGGTTCTTGACCTAGCTGAGTCTTAACATCAGCTGCTGATAATGCCTTAGTAGGACAAACCGTAATACATACACCACAGCCTACACAGTTACGTGTAGATACTTGAATTCTAAACTTGAGGTTAGCTTCCTTAGCTCCCTTATATGCAGGAGAAGGATCCTTAAGTGTTAACTCAACATTGTTTTCATCAGCAATCTTTTGAGCTGTAGCAACTTCTTCTTCATCCATTAAGAATGAACGAATTGTTGAATGAGGACATGCAAATCCACACTTACCACATTGGATACACTTATCAGCTTCCCATTCAGGAACAAGTGTAGCGATTGTTCTCTTCTCTTCAAACGCAACATTAGGCTTTAATGTACCATCTGTTACACCGAACTTCAAGAAAGCAGATACTGGCATATCTTGACCCTGTAAGTGGTTGATTGGTGTTACATGTTCATCAAAGTATGCATCACCAGTTGTGCCCTTAACAGACTTATCAAACTGTAAGTCAGCCCAAGCTGGATCTACAGTTACTTCTACGATTCCTGAAGCACCTGCTTCAATAGCCTTGATGTTCTTATCTACAACATCCTGTCCCTTACGAGCATATGTATGACGAGCAGAATCCTTCATTAATTCTAAGGATGTGCTATATGGCATAATCTGTTCATTTAGACGGAAGAAAGCTGCCTGTAAGATTGTATTTGTGAAACGTCCCATTCCTGTATCTTGCGCAATCTTAGTTGCGTTAATGATATAGAACTTCGCATGACGTCTAGCAAGTCTAGCTAAGATACGGTTAGGTAATCTATCTGCAATCTCTTCTGCTGGGATAGTTGTGTTCAGTAAGAATGTTCCGCCTTCCTTAAGGTCACGAACCATATCAAACTGGAAGCAGTAACTATCTAATGAACAAGAGATAAAGTCAGCCTTATCAATGTAATATGGGCTATGAATTGGGCTCTTACCAAATCTTAAGTGAGAACGAGTTACACCACCAGACTTCTTTGAGTCATATGCAAAGTAAGCCTGTGAGTATAAATCTGTATTGTTACCAATAATCTTAACTGTTGACTTGTTAGCACCTACAGTACCATCAGAACCTAAACCATAGAAGATACATGATGTATAGTCAGCATCAACTGTAATATCAACTGGTTCAATCGAAAGATTTGTAACATCATCTTCAATACCAATTGTGAACTCTTCCTTTGGAGAATCCTTCTTCAATTCTTCAAATAGACCATTGATATGAGATGGGTTTGTATCCTTAGAAGATAGACCATAACGTCCACCAACGATTGTTAGATCCTTGATATCACGTAAAGCATATACAACATCTAAGAATAATGGTTCACGAGCACCCTGTTCCTTTGTACGGTCTAATACAGCAATCTTCTTAACAGTTGCTGGAAGAACAGACTTCAAGAACTCAACAGAGAATGGACGATATAAGTAAACCTTAATTAAACCTACTTTTTCGCCTCTCTTAACGAGTGTATTGATTGTTTCTGTAATAGTATCTGTTACAGAACCCATAGCAATAATGACACGTTCAGCATCAGGAGCACCTACATATGTAAATGGTGCATAGTTACGACCTGTATGCTCAGAAATCTTCTTCATATAATCAGCTACTACAGCTGGAATATTTGCGAAGTGATTATTTTGAGCTTCAGCAGCCTGGAAGAAGATATCATCGTTCTGTGTACCACCACGAACAACTGGGTTTGTATGTGGGTTTAGTGCTAAAGCACGGAACTCTTCTAACTTCTCTTGGTTAACTAAACTTCTTAAGTAGTCATAGTCCATCACTTCAATCTTATCGATTTCATGTGATGTACGGAAACCATCAAAGAAATGCATTACTGGTACACGTTGATCAATTGCGACCAAGTGTGCAACACCAGCTAAATCCATACAGTCCTGTACGGAGTGTGAACAAATCTGAACAATACCTGTTTGGCGACAAGCATAAATATCAGAGTGATCACCGAAGATACTTAATGTGTGTGTAGCTAAAGTACGAGCTGCTACGTGGATAACTCCTGGTAACATTTCACCCTTTAACTTGTAAATATTTGGGATCATTAATAATAGACCCTGTGAAGCTGTAAATGTTGTAGCTAAAGAACCAGCCTGTAATGCACCGTGAATTGCTCCGGCAGCACCACCTTCAGACTGCATTTCCACAACCTTAACACGATCTCCAAACACGTTCTTACGACCTGCTGTTGACCATGCATCAACATTTTCCGCCATAGGCGATGACGGTGTAATTGGATAAATACCGGCTACTTCCGTAAAAGCATACGCGGCGTGGGCAGTTGCGGTATTACCATCCATAGCTTCGAAAACTTTTTTGTTTTCAGTACTCATATGTCCTCCTTCATAATACCTCCATATATTATAAGACTAAAACATATGAAATAATAGACATTTGCGCAATAAATACACTATTCCCCACTATTTTTCCATGATTTTTTTACAACCTAAAATGATTAACTAACATTGTTTTATAAATGTAATCTAATTTGTTTATTTCTATGTCACTGTATGAAAAAAAGAAGTCCTAAGACTTCTTTTATTGATTCATGGATTTCATAACGGAACGAATCTGTGCCTCACTTGGCTTACGTCCCATTTGCATAAACATTGCACGAACCATCTTCTCATTGATTGGTGGATTTTCCTTCAGCTGCTTTTCGAAATACTTTCTTGTTAAGAAGAATGTTACGATTGCACCGATTAATCCTCCAGCAATGAAGAATCCTAATGAACTCCAAAATTCCATAAATTACACCACCTATTCTTCATGTACCCTGTTATTTTATCTTGTTTTGTACATGCTTGCAACGGCTAAAACAGTGTTTTATTTTGCTGAATCCTTCGCTGTCGTAATTTTAATTAAATCAGCGTAGATATTGTAAATCTTTTGATACTGCTCATCTGTCATTTTTGGATTTACATCTATATCATAGTCATCCAAGACACCTACATGGAAATCTACAACTCTACCATTTTTAACTGCCATAACATCCGGAATGTAGAGAGATGTTCCTCCACCCTGTGGATTTTCAAGGTATGTTACATCGATAAACTCTTCAACCTTTTCACGATATTGCATAAACTCTTCGTCAGTCTTGTAGAACTTTCTACTTACGTCTACATAGTAGACCGTAACCCCTGCATCCTTAGCAGCTTGATTTAATACCGCAAATGCTTTTTGACTATATCGTGAGTCAGGTTTCGCAAATACCATTACACCTGAATATTTATTTTCAAAGAATGTAATAGCGGATGGTAATGAAATCTCCTTAATGGATGGTTCCTTATCTGTGATCTCTGTAAACTCTGAGATTGTACCATCTGTTACATAGTCTAATTTGTATTGTTCCTTTGGAGTGCAACCAAGCATGAATGCACATAGAACAATCATCATTAACTTCTTCATCATTGAATTCCTCCTTCAACACTATCATTTTATCAAAAAAAGTCGGTATCATAACCGACTTAAAGAAATATTAAGACCGAAGGTAGATATAGTTCCCTCTTCTGTAGAGGTGGGTGTCCTTGGTAAAACTTCTGGATCCTCGCTCGTAACGAGTTTTCACTCCATCTTACGCAATCAGAACTCCCTTATATCATATTGTAGGAAAAATATGTTCCCTCCGGCACATGTATTATAGCACTAGAGGGAAATAAGAATAGTCTTGACACTTTTATTTTTCTTGCTTAGAGATTTCGATACCCAAAATATCTAATTGTTTCTTATCAACAATATTTGGTGCTTCACTCATAAAGTCAAAGGAACTATTTGTTGTTGGGAACGCTACTACATCACGGATGTTATCTGTACCAGCTAATACCATGATTAAACGTTCTAGACCAATACCTACACCACCATGTGGAGGTGTTCCATAACGGAAGGAATCTAAGAAGAAACCAAAACGTGCTTTCGCATCTTCTAGTGAAAGTCCGATTGCTTCAAATACCTTAGCTTGTAATTCTTGACTATGAATACGAATTGAACCAGATAAGAGTTCATATCCATTTAATACTAAGTCATAGGCACGTGAAGAAACGTGTCCTGGATCAGTGAATAGTTTATCTACATCTTCTTCCTTTGGTGCTGTAAATGGATGATGTGCTGCTACCCAACGCTGATCTTCTTCACTGTACTCAAACATTGGGAAATCCGTAACCCAAAGGAACTTATAAGTCTCTTCCGTAGGAATCAAGTTTAACTCATGTCCTAAACGTACACGTAATGCCCCTAAAGATGTCTGTGCAATTCTTGCGCTATCCGCAATGACTAGTACCAAGTCGTTATTTGCAAGACCCAACTTCTCTACTAACTTCGCCTTTTCTTCCTCACTTAATACCTTTGCGATAGAACCAGTTAATAAATCATTTTCCATCTTGAGGTATGCAAGTGCTTTTGCCTTAAAGCCGTGTTTTACAAAGTCTTGTAATTGATCTAAACCTTTACGGCTATACTTATCAGCCGCATTTTCAAACTTCACACAGTTTACAACTCCACCGTTTTCAATTGTATTCTTGAATACTTGGAATTCTGTATTTTCAAATACAGATGTAATATCTTGAATCTCATTACCAAAACGCATATCTGGTTTATCACTACCAAAGCGTCTCATACATTCAGCCCATGGGATACGTACAAAATGGTCTTCTAGTGTATAGTTTTTTGTTTCTTTGAAGATATTTTGCATAAGGTCTTCAACGACAGCGAAGATTGTATCTTCATCCCCAAAGCTCATTTCAATATCGATCTGTGTAAATTCAGGTTGGCGGTCTGCACGTAAGTCTTCATCACGGAAACATCTAGCAATCTGGAAGTACTTCTCCATTC
>ERZ773031.1710-NODE-1710-length-10795-cov-14.974115_pt1 | contig 10795 bp, 8 predicted proteins | sample MGYA00511666_ERZ773031 | MGnify/ENA primary metagenome ERZ773031 (study PRJEB29015, sample SAMEA2738135) | human oral metagenome | biome: human oral; feature: human-associated habitat; material: saliva | place: China | collected 2250 ...
TCGCGAAGAACGCGCATCACAAGGGCCTGTCGCTGCGCGAGTCCGCCCTCGAGCTCGGCTTCCTGACGGCCGAGGAGTTCGACGCGTGGGTTGTTCCCGCCGACATGACGCACCCCAGCGCCGCCGACGAGTGATTCGCCCGTCACCCTGACGCTTCGGCCCCGGCCTCGTTCATTTTCGAGGTCGGGGCCGTGTCACGCTGTCAGCCGCGCCGCGCTCACTTCTTCCAGGGGGTTGCCCCGACGGTGATGTCCCCGAATTGTGCGTGAAAGTCTTTCCAGCTCATGGTGAAGACCGGGCCGACGGTGCTCCCGCTAGGAGCGTTATTTTTCCCCCACGGGTTCAACAGTGTCACCCCATGTTCGTCGGCTCCAATGACGGTGTACACGTGTCGGTCTGCCAGCGTGATCTGCACACGCTGTCCATCGACGGTCACCATGATGTCGTTGTTCGGTGTCACCCAGCACGGCAGGGCTTCCGCGACGACGGGCTGTCCGTCTTGGACGGCATTGATCGCAGCTTGCTGCGCGCGCTTCTTTCCCCAGAGGAAGTCGGCGTGAAAAGAGGATGGCTGTCCACTGATCTGTTTCATTGTCATGATGGCGAAGCTGCCGGATGAGCCTCTGCTCCAGAAGGCTGACTTCGTTCCTCCGCGATGGGCCTTCACGTAAGCCATCTCGAAAATGGAAGCGACGTCGAGGCCTCCCCCAAGCTTCTTGTTGCCATGCTGAAGGACTTCCTTGACCAGGATGGGGGCCCCGTTGTTCAGGCCCGGGAATCGCACGAGGAAGCCGTCCACAGTTCCGTTCGCGCCGTGGTGTGTAGTGATCAGGCCTGCGAGGTATGCGCGTCCTTCTGGGGTACGGTCATAGGCCTCGAGCGAGGCGAGAAGGTGACAGTCGCCGACACTCCCCTGTGCCAGGTCCATGAGGGGCTTGGCGGGGTCTGCGAGCGAGGCGAGGATACGCTTGATCTGGTGCTTCGTCAGCGGTTCCGTGTCCCCCACGTCAATTGTCGTACCGTCAGCGTTTTTCTTGATGTGCTCGGGTGTGAAGTAGAGGGCCGCTCGTAGTTCCGCGGCGGTGACGGCGGCCTGCTCATTGATCCCGTCGACGGCCTCGTTGTAACGCAAGGTCATGGATGCGACCGTGGAGGCGTAGAAACGCTCTTCCTGCGCGCGTTCCGTGTCTGAGAGCGAGCAGTACTGCTTCCACAGTTCGTCGGCCTGTGCCCGGATCTCGTTGATGACGCGAAGTTCGGCCTCAAGGACTGTGGTGTAGCGCCGCAGCGAGGCGGCTGCCTCGTCCGTGCCGCTGTCCCAGATCGTCAGTTCCCGCTTTTCCTGCTCGTAGCTAGACTCAAAGGCCTCGAGCGCTTTGCCCGCCCACCCGGAGGTTCGGCTGATGGCCGACGAGATAGTGTCCGCGCGGTCACGTATCTTTGCGGCGCGGTCCGTGAGCTCGTCGCAGCAGCGTTCGAGGGCGGACACGTCACCGGGCACCTCCGGGAACTTCGTACGAAAATCTCTCAGCATTGCGTCCTTTTTTCCTCAGAGTTTCGGGTGAATCTCACCGAAGATGCGCGCATCTGATTCGTCGGACTCTTCGTTACTCTTCGCTGCCTCGGCGAGGCCGCGAGAAGTGTGGGTCAGCCAGTCGCTCGTTGCTCGCGAGCGTGCGTTGTACGCGACCGTGAGGGCCTTCAGCGCCTCACTCACAGCGGCACTGCCGGTTGTGATGGAGGCGCGACACTCGCGTAGGTCCAGCTCCCGCATGTTGTTACGGATGTCTAATAGGACAGTGGACGCCTCTGCAATATGCTCGGCATTCATCGCGTAGTCGCTCAACGTGTCCTCCTTGATGTGGAAGGTAACGGGACATCATAAGCCACGTGTGCGCGTCCGCAAAACGACGGATGAAGCCCGGGGGCGACGGGGATCTGGGCGACCACGGTAGTGGCTGGTTCGGCAGACGCCTTCCCTGATCACACGGGAAACTCGCACGTTAACCCACCATTCCGCACGGAATCGGTCAGCCCTGGGCGCGCGCCTTCTTGCGCATCTTCAGGATTGTCGACGCGATGATGGAGAGCAGGAAGATGTTGAAGAGGATCGCGCCGACGCTCGGGGACACGAGCGTGGCGACGAGGCGTCCGACGGGGGCCGTGGCAGCCGCGGATGCGCCGACGATGAGGCCGACGCGCAGGTCGACCATGCGGTGGCGCAGGTTGGTGACGGTACCGGCGATGCCGGTGGGGATCATGACGAGGAGGGACGTGCCGCGCGCGATGAGGTCTCCCGCGCCTACGGCGAGCTCCATGCCGGGCACGATGACGGATCCGCCACCCACGCCAACCAGACCGGAGAGAATGCCGGCGCACAGGCCGACCAGGATCATGAGGGCGCACGAGGCCGGTGTCAGAGAGACGGTTCCCTGACGCGTGGGGACCTGCAGGTATTGGGAGACGATGACGAAGGCCGTAAAGCCGATGAGGATCCAGGGCAGGACGGGTGCGGGGAGGCGGCGCAGGAGCCACACGCCAATCTGGGAGCCCGCGAGCGCGCCGACGACGAGGAGGGCGGCGCCCGCCCAAGAGACCTCGCCATGCAGGGCGTAAGTGCCCGAGCCGACGGCGGCGGTCACGATAATGGCAGCAAGGGACGTGGCCGATGCGCGGCGCTGGTCCATGCCCAGGACGGCCATGAGGGCGGGCACGATGACGAGGCCACCTCCCACCCCGAAGAGCCCGGAGAGGAATCCAGCGCCCACGCCCGTTGCAATGACGAGGAGGACGCGGTGCAGGGTGGGTGGCTGGGAGTCGGTGTTAGCCATGTTTCTACTGTAGTGCTGCGTCGGTTTGCGTTCTGGAAAGGGGCATCTGCCCTGCCACCAGACAGGACGCACAAGCCCGCCCCGGCCTCGTCCATTTACGAGGCCAGGACCGACTCACCTTCACACCAAATCTGACGGTTGCGTCCTGGGCTCGCGCCTACTCCTTCTTCCTTTTCTTCGGTGCGGGCAGCTCCTCCCACATGGCCGAGACCACGTCGCACAGCGCGTCGCGGTCCTCGATCTCGACAAGGAGCATCTCCTTCCCACCTTTGTAGGGGGTGGCGCGTGGGGCGTCGGGCAGGAGGCGTTCGGAGGCGGGCGTGACCTTGAGCAGGAAGCGGTCGTCGTAGATGCCGCCGAAGACCTTGCCCCGGTAGTAGAGGACGTATTCGCCCATCATCTTGCGGTGCGCCACGTCGTCCAGCTCGCCCAGCAGGTCGAGCACGAACTCCAGGTATTGGTTGGTGGACGACATCGTTCATCCTCGCTTTCCCGCTCAACGACACGCTCGCCTGAGCCTGCGCTGCATTGAGCGGCCGGCCTCTTTTGTGGCGTGTGAATAACAGTATAGAGCCTTAGATCGGGCCCACTGACCGCATTCGTTCATTGATCAACGAGGCCGGGGCCGGGATTGGAAGCAGGGAGGGCTAGTATCGCCGTGATTCTAGGGTCTTGAGGGGCCGGAGAACGCGCCTGAGGACACCGTTAGGATGGGGGCATGACAGATACGCGTGACCCGCGAGGGATTGCTAATTTCTTTGTCCGGTACCTGGTGCTCCACGCGGTCTTCCTGCTCGGGTTCACGCTCTCCTATTTCATAGAGATCGCCCTGATCTACTTCTTCGGTTTCATAGGCTTCTTCACCTTCTTCCAGGTGTTGGTAGCCATCCCCCGAAAGTTCCTCGACAAGGCCGGATCGTGGAAGCCTGTCGCGATCGCGGGCGCCCTCCTCTCCGACGTGGCGGTCCTGTGGTGGCTGGGCGGGAAAGTCTCAGGTTTTTTGGTGGACTCCAACTGGGAGCTCGTAACCATATGGTTGCCCTACCACTTCGTCGCCGCCTTGTGCGCGTGGGGACTCCGCGAGTTCTTCCACTGGCTGGATCCTCAACGAACTACTACGCCTAGCACCTCTGTCAGTCCCGCCACTCCAGCTGAAACCGAGAACCTCAGCGAATCCGAAGACACAGAGGCAGACACCCCGACGGACGCAACCACGGTCACCGAAGTCGACACCGACAAACAGTAGTCCGTTATCTCGGGAGCGACCTCAACCACTCCCCTGCCACCAGAAAAAGCGAATAATGGCGCCGACCTCATCGATGAACGAGGTCGGGGCCGGGTCACTTAGTCGGATTCGGGCAGTCGGTCATTCAGTTGAGCCATCCCTACAGGTATTCGACGCCACCCTGGCTCACTAAATCCCGTGCCAGATCGTTGATAAGCGGCAACAGCTCTTCGATCTCCACCAACGGATCGAGCTCGATCGTGATCGGCTGGAACCTCATGATGGGTTCCATATCGTCGGCGTCACGCAGTCTCCAAGCCCAGTCGTCATCCTCCCGTATGACTATCGGTTCCCCCGCGATTCCAACAAGGCCTGCCCGCATTCGGAATCCGCCATGTGCTTGCCGTTCCATTGCATGAATGCGGAGCAAAGTAAAGCAATCAATGACTGCGGTCTGGATATCGACTGCCCTACAGTGGTTCGTCAGTCCCACGGGGTGTCGGTCGCTCCTGTCCTCATCAGTCACCAAGAGTCCGAGTTGGTACGCGCCTAACACGGTTGCATCGTCACAAACGAACTTACGAAACTTCCAATGCACTCCCTTGCTAGCGCGTATTACCCACTGATGCAACCCCTTCTTAATTTCTCCTCCCGGCCACCAATTTTTTTGCGCCTTCACACCCACTCGTGCAGGCAATAAGGGTTCATCTCTGTATTGATATACCTGTTCCATCGCACTGGCTCCTCGTCCAGTGACCGGCTCGTAGGGAACGGCGGCCACCGCGAGGAACACTCCATCCTCGGGGCGCAGCGCCTCACATGCACGTTCAAAGCGGTCCTGGAGAAGGCGTTCCCGATCATCCACATGCTGGAAGCGCTCTCGAAAGCCACGCTCAATCTCGCGGTCGCTCATGTACACGGTGTGAGGGCCGTTTCGACGCGGGGCAACGAACGCGTTGTCACCCTTGCGTGCGAAGTGCGGGGCGTCCGCAGAGTCCGGTACCCGCATCATCACGACGCTCCCACCACCTTCGTCGCCGCACGGAATGTCGTAGAATTCAATGCCGATGACTGGCGGCCCAACCTTCGCATACGCGGTCCTGAGGATTCGCTGTTGTTCGGCGGCAGACCACGCTATCGGAACAATCTCGCAGGCGGCATTTGCGGCCCCACCCTCCTTGATCCCGAACACAATCCACCCGCCACCGCTATTTGCCATGGCGGCGATATCTTTCGCGGCTTCTTCATCCCAGTTCGGCTTACGCGAATTGTAGACAGCCTGTTTCCAGTCCAAATCACTGGTTTCTTCGACTCCATGATCAATTGCTTGTTGCATCAGATCGATAGATGCGTTCCCGGCTTCGAGTCCCAAGGCTCGATGGATGGGTGTAAACACGAGACTCCTCCTCATGAGTTCGACTGACGAAATACTCTCAGGCGCTACCGATTGAACTGATCCCGAGCCTCGTAGATCGCCGAGTGGCCCGGGTGGAGCCGTTATACGCGGCCGAGTCCGCTGAAGCGTTCGACCCAGGCCCGAAGAGCCTCGAGGACACGGACGCGCACGGCTTCGCGCCCGGCTCCTGCACCAAAGCGCCGCATGGGCGGAAGGATGGAGGACAGGCCGGTTCCTTCATCGTTCACGTAGCCCTCACGTAGCGACTCGTATGCGAACTCGCGCGCACCCTCGCCCAGGCGTTCGGCCTCGATGATAGAACTCAGCTCCCCCTCGCGTTTGGCGGCGATGAAGGCCTCGAACTCGGTAGGCACATCGCCGTTGACGGAGACCCTGCGGTAGAACTCCTCGATGAGGTCGCGTTTTCCGCGCAACGTCGGTGAAGAGGACAGGGCACGTGCAATGTCGACGGGGATCTCGCGGTCTTCGCCGTCTCCCTTTTCACCCCGGTGGTGTTCGACCAGCATGAGGATGTAGTCAACGTTGATATCCACCTGCTTGACCAGTTCCATCTCAAAGACCAGATCGTCAGCAATGGGTTCTTTGTCGGCTTGAGCGCGTTCACGGGACTCGTTGTACAGGTCCAGGTAGATGCTCCGGTAGTCTTCGAGATCACGCGACGGGATAGGATCGTCGCCTTCGAAGTCGTCGAAGGATGTCAGGATGTTACGCAGTCGGAGGATCTGTCCCATGAGGATGATGAAGCGCTTTTGTTCCTTTTCCGAGGCGATAGACCCGATGGGGAGGGGGAAGTCGGCGCGCAGCTGGTCCATTGTTTCCAGGTAGTTGGACAGGTATTCGCCGTAGGGGCGCAGCAGCACTTGTCCGCGCGCTTCCTTGTTTCCGAAGAGGGCAATCGCGTCTTCGGTGGCCTGCTCAAGGTTCCGGAAGCACACGATGTTGCCGTAGGTTTTAACCGAGTTGAGGATTCGATTGGTGCGGGAGAAGGCTTGGATGAGGCCGTGGGCACGCAGGTTCTTGTCGACCCACAGGGTGTTGAGAGATTTGGAGTCGAACCCGGTGAGGAACATGTCGACGACGATGACCAGGTCGATGCGTTTCTCGGCGAGGGCGCGAGATAGGTGCTCGTAGTAGTGCTCGAATCCCGAGGCATCGGTGCCGAAGTTGGTCCCGAAGCGTTTGTTGTAGTCGGCGATCGCGTCATCGAGGAAGGCGCGGTCGTCCTGGGAGAGGGCCGAGGGGTCCATGGATTCCTCGGCGAGCAGGCCCGTGCCCGGCGCGTCAGCGTTGGGCGCGTAGGAGTAGATGATGCCGACGCTGCGCCTACGCGCGGGCGGAAGGTCGGCCTGCTGGCGTTGGAATTCGAGATAGTAGGCGCGCGCGGCCTTGATGGAGGAGGTGGCGAACAGGGAGTTGAAGCCGGTCACCCGCTGGTCGCGCAGCTGGTAGGAGGCGTGCCGCTTCGTCTTCTGGTCGAAGTGGTCGAGGATGTAGGAGACCACGAAGGCGATGTGCTTCGGGTTCATGTAGGCGCTGTCGGTGTCGATGCCCTCCACCTCGTGGTTGTCGATACCGTCGCGCACTCGGAAGGTGTTGACGTAGTCGACGCGGAAGGGCAGGACGGTCTTGTCCCGGATGGCATCGACGATGGTGTAGGAGTGCAGCTGGTCCCCGAAGGCCTGGGCGGTGGTGCGTAGGTTGGCTTTCCCAGAGCTGGAGGCGTTCTCCGCGAAGATGGGGGTGCCGGTGAAGCCGAAGAGGTGATAGTTGCGGAACGCGCGGGTGATGTCGGTGTGCATGTCGCCAAATTGGCTGCGGTGGCACTCGTCGAAGACGAGGACGACGTGCCCGGTGTAGATGGCGTGTCCGCGGTGTGCTTTGACGAAGGTGGCGAGCTTCTGGATGGTCGTGACGATGATCGGGGTGGATGCGTCGTTGATTTGTTCGGCGAGCTGTCGGGTGGACTGGTTCGCGGAGACGGTGCCTGCGGCGAAGGAGTTGTATTCCTTGATGGTCTGGTGGTCCAGGTCCTTGCGGTCGACGACGAAGAGGACTTTGTCGACGCCTTCCATGCCAGCGGCGAGCTTCGCGGTCTTGAAGGAGGTGAGGGTCTTTCCGGAACCCGTCGTGTGCCAGACGTATCCTCCGGCTCCGACGGTGCCGGTCTGCTTGTTCATGGAGGATGTCTTGATACGCTGGAGGATCGCCTCGGTGGCGGCGATCTGGTAGGGACGCATCACCAGGAGCTCTCCACGAGTATCGAGCACGCAATAGCGAGTGAGGATTGCGAGGATGGTGCGCTTAGCCAGGAAGGTAGCCGCAAAATCGGTCAGGTCGGCGATCTGGTTGTTGGCGGCGTCGGTCCACCAGCTGGTGAATTCGTAGGAGCGTGCGTTGGCGGCGACTACTTCGCGCCTGCGCCCCACATTTTCGCGGATGTGCTGGAGGCGCACGGTGTTGGAGTAGTACTTGGTGTGGGCACCGTTGGAGATGATGAAGATCTGTACGTAGCCGAAGAGGCCGTCTCCGGCGTGGAAGGAGTCGCGCTGGTAGCGGTTGATCTGATTGAATGCTTCGCGCAGTTTTTTGCCGCTTCGCTTGAGTTCGATGTGAACGAGGGGCAGTCCGTTGACAAGGATGGTGACGTCGTAGCGGTTGGAGCGCAGCCCCGTGTCAACCGCGTACTGGTGGATGACCTGGACCTTGTTGCGGTGAATGTTGGTCTTATTGATGAGGCGGATGTTCTTCGTTGTGCCGTCGTCGCGGGTGAGGACCTGCACGTGGTCCTCCTGGATGCGCCGGGCTTTGGCAACCACGGGATTGTCGTCAGTGGAGGGCACATCGACGATGTTGTGCCGGAAGAAGCGCCGCCATTCGTCGTCGGTGAAGTGGTAGTCGTTAAGGGCCTCCAGCTGGACACGCAGGTTTGCTTCGAGGCCCGCCGCATCGTGGATGTCCGCGTACTCGTAGGCCTGGCCACGCAGCTGGTTGATGAGGGCGTCTTCGAGGGCAGCTTCGCCCTGGTAGCTTCTGTCGTCGTCACGGGTCGGCTCGTAGAGGCCGACGACCGTGAAGTCGTCGGTAAGGACGACTGGTTCGATGCGGGGGCGAGGCGCGGCGGTGGACACTCGCGTTCCTTTCTCTGCGGGTCTCGGTCGAGGCCGGGGCTGGGTCTGTGGGAGGCACCCCTCCCGTTTCGATGAGGTTGTTTCGATGCTAACGTGCCCCGTCCTCATCTGCGTCCAGGCTGCACCGCGGCGTCAGCTGAGAGACAAACCCACATGCGCGCTCGCAAGCTATTTGGCGTCTAGCTCGTCGCTGGCACTCGGACGGCGATCAGCTCTGTTTGCTGCCGCGCGAGTCACGTGGTCCTGCTGTATTTCAGCCATATTCGGAGTACAGTGACCCAGAGGCGATCAAGGGGAGGGAGCGAACATGGCACAGACAATCATCGACGTCGCGACCTACATCCTGGAGCGCACCGATACGGTAACGACCATGAAGCTCCAGAAGCTGGCGTTCTACGCCCAGGTCCAACACCTTGTCACCACGGGAGCGCCGCTGTTCCCCGAGAACTTTCAGGCGTGGCGGGGCGGCCCGGTCGTACCCGAACTCTATGCCCTGCATCGCGGAAAGTTTCTGATTCGTCCAGGCGAACTATCGTCCGGTGACTCATCTGCTCTCACTGATGCTGAACGCGGTCTCATCGATCGTGTGTGTTCCGCACTGGGAGGCATGACAGGTGCTGAGTTGAGTGAACGAACGCACCTGGAATCCCCCTGGCTGCACGCACGCGAGGGCCTGGCGCCATCCGCTCCCTCGGATGCAGTTATTACCCAGAAAGCAATGCGCAGCTACTACCAGGGGCATCCCGTCCTCGATTGATTGTAATGACGCCCCTTTGCTCTGGCGCTGCTATGGACCCTAGAATAATTGCAGGGCAAGGGCTGACATGGGCCCCTCACACCTCGAGGGGTGACCGCGAAACCTGGCGAACCAGAGCCTCGTAATAGTCCACTCGTGGACGGCAGACTGACGTCACGCCCTCGTGTTCCCCTCGCGCGTGCGCGAGGGGAACACGTTTCTACGACGCGCCCCTGTCTGAGACGCACTTTTCGGGGAAGGACAGCAGTCGGTCGCGGTAGTGCTCGTACTGGGCGCGGCGGGCCGCTATCTCGGCAGGCAGACCCACCGAGATGTCGTTCACGAGGGCGTCGAAGCGGTCTAGCAAATCGGCGATACGCCGTTGCTCCGACAAGCCCGGAAGAGGCAACTTCACTGCAGCTAATCCCTTAGCAGAGAGACGCTTGACTTTTCCTTGCGAGACAAAACTACGTTTCTGTCGGTGGTATTCGTCTGAACGCAACCAATACGACAGATAGCGCGGGTCTTGTTCATGGTGCAACGCAAATGAATCATCATGGTACGCAACCGCATCAGCACCGAGCCAGGCAACACCAATACCAACATCTTCTACCGTTTCACCAACAGCAGCAACAATGACATCTCCCTGGAGCGCAAACCTCAGAGAAGAAGAGAATGACTCTTCAATGTAGCTCAGCACGCTCGTAGTACTGACACCATAATGGGTATAGATCTGTCCGTAATGAATTGCTGGGCACCCGGCACCACCCAGCTGATCGAGGGTGAAACGACGGCCACGTTGAATGGATGCGATATCCCCGAGCTTAACCATTTCAACCGGACCGCGGGCTGCCAGGGAATCATAGGAGAGCAAGTGGTTGCGGTAGTGCTCGTACTGGGTCCGCCTTGCTTCCAGCTCCGCTTCCAGTTCCGCTTCCAGTTCCGCTTCCAGCGTCGTGAACTGATCCAAGATCCTCGCGATCTCTCGCTGCACTTCCAGCGGAGGAATCGGACACCTTAGTTTCGCCACATCCTTTGGATAGACATGCGGAACGCCGCCACCGCTCTTCAGTGCATGAATCGCCTCCTGCCTACCATTCAACCAGTGATAGACGAATCGCGGTTGCAGGGTACCACGGTCCACCACGATAGAAAATGCATCGGAAACGAAAATAGGTTCATTCCAAAACGACACGAACCCGGCATAGGCACCCGAACCCGCAATAACGATTGTCTCACCCTGCCGGTTTGGACGATCAATATAGTATGCAGGCTCGCGGCCACCCGCGATAACGGGAATCTGTCCTTCCATGATCTCCTTGCGCGTCACTGCCTGCCCACGTTTGAGTTCAGCAACATCACCAAGGGCTCTATACTCCACCCCGTCTGGGCACAGCTCCTCGATCAGCTCGGCGAGGCGGCTCATTGGTCGGCCTCCAGTTCTGCGACGATCGCGTC
>ERZ773031.1711-NODE-1711-length-10794-cov-8.772046_pt1 | contig 10794 bp, 10 predicted proteins | sample MGYA00511666_ERZ773031 | MGnify/ENA primary metagenome ERZ773031 (study PRJEB29015, sample SAMEA2738135) | human oral metagenome | biome: human oral; feature: human-associated habitat; material: saliva | place: China | collected 2250 ...
CATTTTACGAGGGTGGGGGTTCAAGTCCCCCTCCGCGCACAAGTGCCCGGGGATCATCTGATCCCCGGGTTTTCTTTACATTCCGCACATCACTTTTGGATGAAAATGCGCGGTGCGTGGTTTAAGGCGCGTTTTGCGGTGGTAACTCTTAAAGGGCGCACGTACCCTTTTGGGTAGGACGATAGATACCGTTTTTTCAAGGAGAATGCATGCATATCGACGTATGGGCAGATTTTGCGTGCCCTTGGTCTTACCTCGGTATCCATCATCTACGAGACGCTCTGACGCGTTTTGAACATCGCGATCAGGTTGAGGTTCGTTTCCACGCCTATTTGCTTGATCCGGAGCAATCGAGCGTCCTTGAGATGTCTCAGGCGGAATTCCTGGTTCATACCCATCCCGGAATGAGCCTGGACGAGGCCGATGAGGCACTCGAGCGCGTCAGTGAACTTTCGCGAGCGGATGGTATTTCCTTGGACTTTGAATCCTTGGTTCTTGCTCCGACCTCCTTCGCCCATAAGGCTATGGCTGCAGCTCGAGAAATGGATGAACGCTCTGGAATCACGGCGGGTGCAGCAACCTATCAATTTACCTACGCCGAGGCCTTGTTCCGCGCGCGCTTTGAAGTTGGTTTAAACCTTGCCGACCCCGACGTGCTAATCGGGTGCGCACAGGACGTGCGAATCCCCGAAATGCTGGTTGTTGACGCGCTCAGCGATCCTGTGGCCTCGTCCGAAGTATTTTCGGACTACCAAATTGCAATTCAGATGGGGATTGACTCAATACCGACCTATCTCTTCGATCGGCGTTTCGTCGTTCAAGGTCTCCAGAGCCTCGATGCGACGGTACGTATTTTGGAAAGCGCGTGGAGCCAATCATTGAGTTCCACAGATACGACGGAGGAAACACACTAATGCAGTCATTTGACGTTCGTGGCGATCGCATCGTCTTGGTTCCGATCTCAGTTGAGGATGCCGCCGATCTCACTGCAGCCCTCCAGGATCCGATTTTTCACGAAACAACTTCGATTCCGTATCCCTACACCTTGTCGATGGCTGAAGGGAACCTCGCCAAAGTTCCAGCGAAGTGGGAACAGGGGAGCACAGATTGGGCCATTCGAAGTGTCGACGACGGACGTTTCCTTGGCCGCTTCGAACTTATTCGAAACGCTCACTTTTCTGACCGTTATGAAGTTTCATATTTTGTTAGCCACGATGAATGGGGACAGGGCATTGCAACGGAAGCGGTTGCTTGTGCCCTCGATGCTGCTTTTGGAACCTTGGGCGCTTCCCGAGTCGAATGGGCGGCACATGTAGGAAATTGGGGTTCGTGGAAGGCCGTGTGGAAGAACGGCTTCCGCAAGGAAGGCGTTGTCCGTCTTCCCGGTTACGAGGCCTGGGTGGGGGGCATTCTTTCAACCGACCCGCGCACTCCCGCCACTGCCTGGGACGGTCCCAGTGCTGGGGCACCCGAAGTCTTGGATTCATCGCGTCCGCAAGATCTTGTTCAGCAGTTCCACCGCACGTACTTCATGCCTGACCGCGTCCGAGACGGTCAGGAACCGACACTTGACTATGAGCGTCTCCACATGCGAGTGAGCTTGATCCGCGAAGAGTTTGCTGAGCTTCTGGGGGCGGTGTACGGAAAGGAAGCGCGTGCAATCGTTGAAGAAGCGACGCAGCGCGCAACCGCAGCCGACGATGGAACCCGTGACATTATTGAGACTGCTGATGCCCTCGGGGATTTGGTCTACGTCATCTACGGCATGGCCCTCGAGTCTGGTATTGACTTGAATCGCGTCCTCGCTGAAATTCAGGCATCGAATTTGTCGAAGCTGATGCCGGATGGAAGCGTAAAGCTTCGCGAGGATGGCAAGGTTTTGAAGGGGCCGAACTTCTTCACCCCGAACATTGCACGAGCCCTCGGTCAGCAATAACACACTTTTTGCGCTCGTCGCGCAGAAAGTTTTCGGGGACAATGAAGGGGAGCGAACGAGTAAAGGAGAGCGCTGTGGCCCGAGTCGTCGTTGTCGGTGGCGGATACGGTGGTGTCACCGTCGCCAAGGGACTTGATCCTTTGGCTGAAGTCATCTTGGTTGAACAAAAGGATCAATTCGTTCATCACGCTGCCGCTTTGCGTGCAGCTGTTGACGAGGCGTGGCAGCACTCGATCTTCATGCCCTACACGAACCTTTTGACCAATGGCCGGGTTGTTCATGGAACCGTTTCACGCGTTGAAGGCACTCGGGTACACATTTTCGGGCAGGATCCGATTGATGCGGACTACGTCGTGCTCGCAACTGGCTCTACCTATCCTTTCCCCGCGAAGTACACAGCCTCGCGTTCAGACGTCGCAAAAGCTCGTCTGAGCCAGCTTTCCGCGTATCTGCATGGCGCGCGCTCTGTGCTGCTTGTCGGTGGCGGAACCGTTGGCATCGAATTTGCTGGGGAACTGCGTCATGCCTTCCCCGACATTGACATCACTTTGGTCGAGAAGAGCCCCGAAATCCTGCCGACTTACGGCTTCTCTGAGGCTCTGCGTGAGCAGGTACGTGAGCAGCTGGCGGAACTGAACATCCGCCTTTTGGAAGGTTCAGAGCTTGCCTACCTCCCGCCGTTTAATGTCGGCGAACTCGGTCACTTCAATGTCGAAACCAAGGACGGTCAGAGCATCGAAGCAGACATCTGGTTCCAGTGCTATGGCTCGCGTCCAAATTCCGGCTACGTTGTCGGCACCTCTTTGGAAGCTGCGCTGCGTCCCGATGGTGCTCTGAGGGTTGAACCGACGCTGCTTGTATCTGGACAAGAGCGGGTCTACGCAGTCGGCGACCTAACCGATGTTCGCGAGTCAAAGCGTGCGGATGCTGCGCGTGCTCAGGCGCGTGTCGTTATCGCAAATATCTCCGCACAGCTGGCTGGAAAGGCTCCCGAAGTTCAATACGTTCCCAGTGATGAATGGGTGATTTTGCCGCTGGGTCCCGAGCACGGTGTGTCCCAGCTTCTCGATAATGAGGGAAATGCTCGTATTCTAGGCGCGGATCAAACTGCCGAGATTAAGGGCGCTGACCTCATGGTTTCGGGTATTCGTTCTCAGCTGAACTTGCCCTAGAGTTTCGTGTAGGATATGTGACCATGACCACGAATCCGCGCCTCGTTCTTGATCAATTGATCGCAGCCTTCGAAAACCACTATGAAGTTACGTCTTCAGACCAGGTTGACGAGCAGGCACTGCTTGACGCTGAAGAGGCACTTCGTGACGCCTTTTTCACCTACGACGACGTACTTTTTACGCAGTATGAAGTCGAGCTTCCTTTCGACCTCATTGTCTCTGACGATGAGGAAGACGAAGAAGATGACGATGATTTCATCGATCTCGACGAAGACGATGAATCAGACGATGACGACGATGATTTCATCGATGTTGAAGATGAGGACGATGACGACTGAGATTGTCGCCTAAAGGTCAAGTAAATCTATAAGTGTGGGGCAGCTCGATGGCTGCCCCACACTTACTATTCGGCTGCTAATTCGTTGAGCACGCCGCGGATCGGTGAAGGCAATTCAAGCTGTCCACCAAGAAGCTGCTCAAGCTGCTTGAGGTTCCTTGGCCCAATAATTGCACTCGTCACCCCGGGAGTATCGCGTACCCAAGCGAGCGCGATGTCTGCGATTGAAGACTCAAGCCCCTGCGCAGCCTGGGAGAGGGCCTCGACAATGGGATCACAGGAATCAAGGTAAGGCGCAACGGTGTGACGCAGATGAGTGGAGGCTGCGCGTGAGTCCGGGGGAGTGACATGGCGGTATTTTCCAGTCAGTACACCTCCGGCAAGTGGCGAGTGCGCAAGAAAACCAAAATTCTTGTCCCGGGCACGACCAAGGAGAGGAGAAGAGCACACTAGCGAGAACTCTTCTTCGACAGCAGTTAAGGGTAGCGTTTCGGACTTTGCCCAAGCCAATGCGCAATCCCAGGTATCGCGGTGACTTAACCCCACGTAGTGTGCGCGACCGCTGGAATAAGCCCACTGAAGCGCTAACAGCGTTTCCTCCAGGGGAATCGGTGTACTTGAAGGCGTCGCTAGCCAAAGATCGACATAATCGGTGTCGAGAATCGCTAGTGTTGTGTCCAGGCAACGCAGCATGTCTCCGCGGGAAGCGGAAACCTCGTTAGAACCTTGCGAAAAACGCATTGCACCTCGCAGAGCGATAACAATGCGATGACGTCCGACCTGCTTGAGCGCCTGCGCAAGGACACTAAGTGCGCGTCCGCTACCGTGGAGAGGGCTAATTTCGACGAGGCTCCCCCCAGCATCAACGAATGCAGTCAACATTGCACAGGCCTGTTCCTCGTCGGTATCGCGCCCCCACGTCAACGTACCCAGGCCAAGGCTCGAGACGGCCAGGCCGTATTTTCCGCAGTGTCGAATATCCATGGAACTAGGGTAGAACGCCAGCTCTATGACGGCCTACACATGCACATATTTCGCCCTGACGGGGCCCTGGGCCCTACAGTGGAGGTATGAGCTGGCTTGATGCAATTATTCTCGGGCTTGTCCAAGGTCTGACAGAATTTCTTCCAATTTCTTCTTCGGCGCACATTCGAATCGTTGGAGAACTGATGGGGTCCTCTGACCCGGGCGCAGCCTTTACGGCAATTACACAGATCGGGACAGAACTCGCCGTCCTCATTGTCTTCTGGAAAGACATCGTGCGGATTCTTCGAGCATGGTTCCACTCATTGCCGCTCGGTTCGCGTGACTCACGCGTCCCATCATCGGATCCTGACGCGCGCATGGGATGGATGATCATCGTTGGCTCCCTTCCCATCGGAATTCTGGGCCTACTCTTCCAAGACGCAATCGATACGACGCTGCGTAACTTGTGGATTACCTCTGCGATGCTCATTGTCTTCGGCCTTCTTCTAGGCTTTGTCGACCGTTATGCGCCGGATACGCGCGAGCTGAAATCGATGAGTTGGAAAGACGCAATACTCTATGGCCTTGCGCAAGCAATGGCTCTGATCCCCGGCGTCTCCCGTTCGGGAGGAACCATCACCATGGGCCGTTTCCTCGGCTATTCCCGCGAAGCTGCAGCTCGCTATTCTTTCCTTCTGGCGATGCCCGCGATCATGGCCTCGGGACTGTATAAAGTCGCCAAGGTGGTCACCGGCGGGGACGCTATTGCGGTCGGCCCAACCATCCTCGCAACAGTGATTGCCTTCGGGGTTGGAATCGTTGTTATTTTGTGGTTCCTCAAGATCATTTCGACGCGTTCTTACGCACCTTTTGTGTGGTATCGCATAGCCATTGGTATTCTTGTAGCCCTTGGCCTTGTCACCGGAGTGCTTTCTGCATTGGGAACGGGCGCAGGCGCGTAATCGTTCGAAGAAGAGAGGACCGCACGAATGACACAACCTCAGGCAATTCTTTTCGACATGGATGGAACCATCGTCGATACAGAACCCTTGTGGGAAGCTGCCGAAGCGCGGGCTCTTGCCGATATGGGCACGAAAATGACCCCTGATATGCGTGCTCAACTCTTAGGCTCGACCTTGCCGCGCATGGTGGCTCTCTTGCGTTCCTTCGCCGCGCATCCCCTTGACGAGGCCGTGGTTGGCCAGCGCGTTGAACAAGGCGTGATCGATCTCCTTGATGAGGGACTGCCGTGGAAAGTGGGACTTCGCGAGCTTCTTGAGTGGGCGAATTCCAAGGGAATTCCTACCGCGGTTGTCACCGCGACGCGTCGTCATGTCGCTTCTCGCGTACTTGCCCACGCCCCGGTTACTCCGGGTTTTACGACAGCCGTCTACGGCGACGACGTCACCGAAGGAAAGCCCTCGCCAGAGGGCTACCTCAAGGCAGCGCGTCTTCTTGGGGTTGATATTGCGTCCTGTCTGATTGTTGAGGATTCTCCCGTAGGACTCCAAGCAGCTCAGGCGAGTGGTGGAGTGCCTGTGGCGATCAAAGGTGCGGCATCCGAAGATTTCGCGAAGAACTATCCGTACATTCGTGAGCTTTCAGACCTGAATGAGGAAGTTATCGAGGCGATTATGGCAGGTGAGTGCCCGAATTTTGTCCAGGAGGCAAGTTCCTAACGGGAAGCCGGCCCTACGGCTAGAAGGCGCTCGAGTCCTTCTTGTGGAATCTTGGGGCTTTCTCCGTTAAAGAGCGGACATAGCTGCTGTACTCCGCACCAATTGCACAGGGGATTCTTGCGTGGTGGGAAGTATTCTTTCACGGCATCGTTTCTGATCTGCTCCCATAGAGTGCTCAGCTGCGCACTCAAGCGATCGATATCTGCCGGGTCTGGGTCGAAAGTTAAGACCTTTTGCGAGGCGAGGTAAACGAGCTGGGTACGTTTAGGTAGCCGCTCAGTGAGGCTGAGAAGAAGTGCATAGAAACGCATTTGGAAAAGAGCTTCTTCTTGGAATCGCTCGGAGGGCGCTTTGCCGGTCTTGTAATCAATGACGCGTAAGTCGCCATTTGGAGCCCGATCGACACGGTCGATATACCCCAAGAGGTGAACGCCATCTTGAGTCGTTCCCTCTACTAGGGCTTCCCTTGAATAAGGTTCGAGTGCGCGCGGTTCCTCGATCTGAAAGTAGTTCGAGATCATTGAACGCATGCGTGCGTACCAACGCTCAAAATCCGCATGATCTTGAAAGAGATTCATCACCGTGGGGTCTTGCTCAAGAGTCGCCTTCCATTCGCGTTCCAAGAGGTTGTGAGCGAGTGCTTCATCGCGTTGCATTCGCGGAGCCGCGTAGAGGTTTTCGAGCGCGCTGTGCACGGTAGTTCCCAAGAGAGTTGCCTGAGTGGGAGGCTCTTTGACCCGGTCGACAACGTGAAGACGGAACTGAAGTGGACAGCGCTGATACTCTTTCGCACGGCTTGCCGACAATGCTGGATGACTCGGACGGGAATTCCTCATGGTCCTACCGTAACGAGTTCCACCTTCTTAGGTGTGGTTTTAACAGGAATTTCATCTTTGGCTCACGGTAGTGTAGAGGCGATGAGTACTCATGAAACTGCAGTCCATGGCCTCGGTCAAGAACGCCATCGTGGCCCCCTTCGCGAAGGTGAGAGGGTTCAAATTCGTGATCCAAAAGGACGCCTACATCAGGTGATTTTGGTTGCGGGTGGGCGTTTCCAATCGAACCGAGGGTTTATCGATCATGATGATCTGATTGGCCGCCCCGACGGTCAGGTGATCACTACTGAGGAAGGACGTCAGTTCCAAGTTCTGCGTCCTCTTCAAGCCGACTACGTCATGTCGATGCCCAGAGGCGCAGCTGTGGTTTACCCCAAGGACGCTGGGACGATCGTTCACTACGCGGATATTTTCCCAGGAGCAGTCGTTGTCGAGGCAGGCGCCGGCTCAGGTGCTTTGTCGATGGCCCTTCTTAACGCGGTGGGGGAGAAAGGAAGGCTCATTTCTGTCGAGCGCCGCGAAGAATTCGCCGAGATCGCTCGGGACAATGTTGAACTGTGGTTTGGAACGCCACACCCCGCGTGGGATTTACGCGTAGGAGATCTTGCCGAGGAATTGCTTGGCATGCCCGAGGCAAGTGTCGACCGGATTGTGTTGGACATGCTTGCGCCTTGGGAGAATCTTGAGGCGGTTGCTCATGCGCTTGTTCCCGGCGGAGTTTTGTGTTGCTACATCGCAACCGTTACTCAGATGTCGCGTTTGATTGAAGACCTGCGAGCTACGCAGAACTTTACCGAACCCCTCGCGTGGGAAAGTCTTTCGCGTGAGTGGCACGTCGACGGTCTTGCCGTTCGGCCCGAACACCGAATGGTCGCGCACACGGGCTTCCTGATGATTTGTCGACGTCTGGCTCCCAATACTCTTCCCCAGGAGCGTTCCACGCGCCCCGCGAAGGCAGCTGAAGGCCTCCAAGGAGCATGGGATGAGGAAGAAGAATGGAGCGAGTCTCGCGTCGGTTTGCGCCTGAGCTCGGATAAAAAGATCCGAAAAGTTCGCCGAGATCTTCAAGCGAAGGCCAGCACGTGGGTTGAGGGAAGAGAGAGCGATGAGCTCTGAACAGACAGAACTGTCGATTCTCGAACAAAAGAATGCGCACCTGAGCGCAGCACTTACCCAAGTTCGTCAAGAGCTTGTTCGCCTCCGTGAACAACTCAAACATGTGAATCAACCTCCGTTGACCCTTGGGGTTTTTCATCGGGGGAACACAGATTCGCGAAGCGTCGAGGTCTATGTTTCTGGGCGACTGATGCGTCTTGCGGTAGCGACGCAGGTTGATATCACCTCAATCTCTCCGGGGCAGCGTGTCCTGATCGACGACAAGATGGTCGTTGTTGGGGTAGGCGAATATTCACGCGTTGGCGAGCTTGCGCAGGTTGCCGAATTGATTGGTACCGATCGTGCGGTTGTCTCAGCGGAGGCTGGAAGCCATCGAATCGTTGAACTTGCAGGACCTCTTCGCCACGGAACTTTGCGTCCCGGTGAAAGCGTCTTGGTCGATACTCGTACCGCTTTTGCCTATGAGCGGGTCGTTCGTCAAGATGTCGAGCAGCTTCTTACTCCTGAAATTCCTCAGGTGACCTTTGATGACATCGGTGGCCTGGATGAACAGATCGAAACGATCCGTCAAGCAATTGAGTTGCCGCTCAGGCATCCCGAACTCTACCGCCAGTATGGCCTGCGCCCAACGAAAGGCATCCTGCTATACGGCCCTCCTGGCTCTGGTAAAACACTGATCGCGCAAGCTCTTGCGCATTCTCTGCGTGATTTCAGTTCCTCTGGTGAAGGTTATTTCCTCTCAATCAAGGGGCCGGAACTTCTCACCAAGTTTGTTGGAGAAACTGAACGACAAATTCGCGCGATCTTCGCGCGTGCCCGAGCTCTTGCCTCGGCGAAAGTGCCAGTCGTGATCTTCTTCGACGAGATGGAAGCCCTATTCCGTACTCGTGGAACCGGTATTTCATCCGATGTTGAAACCATGGTTGTTCCGCAGCTTCTTGCTGAAATGGATGGCGTTGAGAGTCTCGATAACGTCGTGATCGTCGGTGCGTCGAACCGTGCGGATATGATCGACCCCGCCGTTTTGCGTCCCGGTCGACTCGATGTTCGTATCCGCATTGATCGCCCGAACCTTTCCTCAGCACGCGAGATCTTCAAGAAACACCTTGACGCATCCGTCCCACTTCATACTGGGTCTGATTCGCTCTCTCATGATGAGATGATCTCCCGTGCGGTTGATCATCTCTATCGTCGTCAAGCTGAGACCGCACTGCTGAGCGCGCGTACTCATAGCGGAGCTGAAAGAACGATCTATCTCGCGGACATTGTTTCAGGTGCCATGATTGCTGGGATTGTCGAACGAGCAAAGAAATACGCAATTCTGGACACGATCGAGAATTCCAGACACGGAATGACGAGTGAACATCTCATGCGTGGTCTCGACGATGAAATCCGAGAATCAATGGAACTGGCGACCCGTCAATCTCCGGCGGATTGGGCGCGCACAATTGGTCTCGACCAAGACATCGTTGAGATCCGACCGATCAAGAAAGAGGACGAATAATGTCTGCTCTGGTGATGAGCACAGAAACCGAGTACGGCATCTATTCACCTTCAGATCCTGGAGCTGATCCCGTTGACCTTTCGTGTCGGATTGTTGACGCCTATTCGAAGATTTCGCGCCGCGGGACTCAAAGTGAAGGTAGCGAACCTGTTCGCTGGGATTACACTGCCGAAGACCCACTCAATGATTTACGCGGAATGCGGCTGACTCGCGCGGCCGCTGACCCCTCGATGCTCACTGACGATCCCTACCACCTCGCTCCTTCGGGTGGAAGCGAAACCTTGCCACTGCCTCGGCGATCGCAGGGATATTTGCCAGCCGCCGTTTCCTCAGTTCTCACGAATGGGGCACGGCTCTACGTTGACCATGCGCACCCGGAGTATTCCGCGCCTGAAACGACCAATGCTCGCGATGGTGTGCTCTGGGATCGAGCCGGGGAAGTCATTGCACGACGAATGATGGCGGCCGCCCGTGAGGCGGGAGAAGACATCGTATTAGTCAAGAACAACACTGATGGCAAAGGCGCGGCATATGGTACCCATGAGAACTACCAGATCAGTCGCACCATCGATTTAGACGATCTTGTTCGAGGACTGACGCCCTTTTTTGTCACGCGTCCAGTGATCTGCGGCGCGGGGCGTGTGGGCATTGGTCAGCGCAGTGAAGTTGCTGGTTTCCAGCTTTCCCAACGTGCTGACTTCGTCGAAAACGAAGTTGGTCTTGAGACGACCTTCAATAGGCCGATTATTAATACCCGCGACGAGGCCCACGCCAATCCCGCCTACTACAGGCGTCTTCACGTGATCGGTGGAGATGGTAATCAATTCGATTCTTCGATTTTCCTGCGCTTGGGCACTACCGCGCTGGTATTAAAAGCGATCGAGGCGGGCCTGGGGATGGAGTGGGATGCGCTTGCACTCGATGATCCGGTTCAAGAAACATGGAATATCAGTCATGATCCGACCTTGACCTACCAGGCCAGTTGCGTAGGAGGAGCGCGCAGCGCGCTCGATATCCAAAAGATCTATCTTGAGCTCGTTCATGAAAGCCTCACACGCACCGGAGTCGCCTTAAGCGAAGAAGAAGAACTCGTCATGCGCTACTGGGAGGACATTCTCAGCCGTATGTCGAGTGATCTCTTCAGTGTCGCAACGGAAGTCGAATGGGTGGGTAAGTACCAACTTTTCGATCGTCAACGTGCGCGTTTGGGCACTTCTTGGGATGACCCGAGGCTTGCTGCAATGGACC
>ERZ773031.1712-NODE-1712-length-10779-cov-17.537952_pt1 | contig 10779 bp, 8 predicted proteins | sample MGYA00511666_ERZ773031 | MGnify/ENA primary metagenome ERZ773031 (study PRJEB29015, sample SAMEA2738135) | human oral metagenome | biome: human oral; feature: human-associated habitat; material: saliva | place: China | collected 2250 ...
GATACGACCGCTCGGGCATTGTAGCTGTGACGATGCCGGGATTTGGCACCACGGATCGCACGTACACTAATGCGATTGAGCTGGTACAGTCGCTTGGTGCCGACCTGCGTGAGATTTCCATTGTGGATTCCGTGCTGCAACACTTTGCCGATATCGGCCATGACAAGGACGTTCATGACGTTGTGTACGAGAACGCTCAGGCTCGCGAGCGCACGCAGATTCTGATGGACGTTGCCAACCAGGTGGGTGGCATGGTTATTGGTACGGGCGACCTCTCTGAGCTGGCGCTTGGTTGGGCAACGTACAACGGCGACCAGATGTCCATGTACGGCGTAAATACGTCGGTACCAAAGACGCTGGTCAGGTACCTTGTTGATTACTGCGCCGACACGTATGAGGAGCAGGGCGAGGACGAAATTGCTCACGTTTTGCGCGATGTTTTGGACACACCGGTTTCTCCTGAGCTGCTGCCAACTGCAGCTGATGGTTCTATTGAGCAGAAGACGGAGGACTTGGTTGGCCCTTATGAGCTGCACGATTTCTTCTTGTTCCACATGCTTCGTCACGGTAGCGGTCCGCTGAAGATTCTGCGTCTTGCTGAGTGCGCGTTTGGCACGGGCACTGACCAGGAGATTTACGATCACGAGACTATCGTGCGCTGGCTGAAGGTGTTCTACCGTCGCTTCTTCTCGCAGCAGTTCAAGCGCTCGGCGATGCCTGACGGGCCAAAGGTTGGTTCGGTTTCGCTGTCTCCGCGCGGCGACCTGCGCATGCCATCCGACGCTTCGAGCTCGCTTTGGCTTTCTGAACTGGAGAGCTTGGACGCGTAAGCGCGGTAGGGCGTAGCGCGGCAGATCGTAGCGTGGTGGGACGTATTTCTCAGGCGTTCAGCACCCGGCTATTCATGTATATGAATAGCCGGGTACTTTTATGCAGGTGGATTTTTGCTACGAGTAAGGAAGAGGTGGTCTTGACCCAAAAATGACCCCGAAGTGGTAAAAAATGCGTTTAGTTGGAGAATTCATAATTCTGTATAAAGCGTTTCTGCAGTTGATTGAAATTTTGGCGGTAAAAAATCGTCTTAGTTGGAGTTAATTTGGCATAACATAAAATTCCATTTCCAACTAAACGGATTTTTTACCCAAATGAGGGTCTAAAATAGCATGATTAAAACTCACTATTCATGAAATTGAATATTCAGTAATCAATATGCAAATTTTCAAAATATGATTGATCGAGGGTGAGGGCGTTTGAAAATGTATGTCCAACCTCGTAAAGATATTTTGCAACTGCTTCAACAGATAACACATCGCTTTAATATCTGTATAACTGCTAGGTATCAGAGTGACTGCCTGCAAAATTACAGGTATTTCACCAGTTATTTATATAAAAGTTCTATTTCGTTCAGCTTGCTTCCAACTTTTGTGGCAGAAAATAACATTGAGGTGGTATTAACTATCGAGTACCTTTAGACCGTAAAGCAAGTACGTGCTGAGCGGGAGAAAGGAGTCGTTCCATGCGCAAGGAGATTACAAAGCTAATTGAGCTTCTTGTTGCACAGAATAGGATGACTCCTGAAGAACTTGCTTCTGCTCTTGAGGTTAGCTCTCGTACTATGCGCTCTTATGTCAACCAGGCTAATGAAGAACTTCAGGGTTTTGCACGCATTATTAAACACAGAGGCACTGACTATGAGCTTATTGTCGATGACAAGGATCGATTTGATGCTTTCCAAAAAGAGCGTTATATTGCAGCTCAAACAGCTAAACCATCATCTCCAGCGGAACGAGTAGATTTTCTTATCAGTAATCTATTACAGCGTAATGATTGGATTACTCTCGAAGAGCTTTCTGAGATACTGTTTGTCTCAAAAAGTGCACTTTCTACCGATATTAAGCTGGTAGAAAAAGTAATTTCAAAATTCCAGCTCAGCATTATTAAACGTCCTTATTACGGAATTAAAGTAGAGGGCTCTGAGGTTAATCGTAGGATCTGTATTGCAAACCAAGTCTTGAAGAAACTTGGTGCACAAGGAACTCTTGAGGGTAATGATTTCCAGCTCAATCGTATTTCTTTTGTAGTTGAACAGGTTATTGATGCAGACGGATATCGTATTAATCCTGCTGCACATCAAAATCTGATTATCCACATTGCCATTGCGCTTTCGAGAATAGCAAACAATTGCTATGTTCCTCTAACAGAAGAGAACCTTTCCTCTATCAAGAATAATGCTGGCTATGCAACTGCTCAGAAAATTGCTCATGAAATTGAGGAACAGTTCCAGGTTTCGCTCCCAGAGGAAGAGGTTGCCTACATTGCAATTCACCTTGCTGGCAAGCAATCGCTTTCTGAGACAGGCCAAGAAGACTCTCTTGTCATTTCTGATGAGGCATGGTCAATTGTTCAGCAGATGATTGAGGTTATTTGGTCGGCATATCGCTTTGACTTTAGAAATGACCTTGAGCTACAGATGAATCTTGCAAGACATGTTGTTCCTCTGTCTGTGCGTCTTCAGTACAACATGACTGTGAATAATCCGCTGTTAAAAGATATTAAAACACGTTTTTCGCTTGCCTACTCTATGGCAATCGACGCTTGTTCAGTGCTGAGCGATTACTTCAAGACTACTGTTTCCGATGATGAAATCGGATTTGTTGCTCTTGCCTTTGCACTAGCTCTAGAGCGTCGTAAAACCGAGGCACCAAAGAAAAATATCCTAGTAGTTTGTGCAAGCGGTGCAGGAAGCGCACGCTTACTAGAATGGCGCGTCCGCGACGCATTTGGCCCTTATATCAATACTATTAAGCTTTGCGACGTTACCAAAATTGATCGCGTTGACTTTACTGGTATTGATTACGTCTTCTCGACGGTTCCAATTAATAAGGCTCTGCCTGTCCCTATTAGACAGGTTTCAAATTTCTTAGATGCTAGTGACATTTCAAGAATGCAAAGCGTTTTTCATAACGAGAAACTCTCTGCAGAAGAGCTAAGCGATTTTTTCTCGTCAGATCTCTTCTTCTCTCATCTTGATTTTGCAACAAAAGAAGATGTCATCGACTATCTGTGCGAACAGGCAACACAAAAGCTCAGCCTTCCAAAAGAGTTCAAAGCGTCCGTTTATGAGCGTGAAAACGCAGCTCAAACATCATTTGGTAATAACGTTGCAATGCCACATCCCATGAACGCTATGAGTTCAAAAAGTGCTGTAGTTGTGGGAATTTTAGACAAGCCTGTGGACTGGAATGCAAATGCTGTTCGAGCGGTATTTCTCGTGTGTATTGCAAAAGATAAAGACTGGCGCCTTCAGTCTTTCTTTAGGACATTTTCTCATTTTCTTATTAGTGATCAGGCAATTCAGGAGCTTATTCAAAATCAAACATTCGAAGGGTTCCTTAGTAGTTTAAAAAACACACAGTAATACAGAAAGGGTGAAAGACATGGATGAAGAGAAGTACGAAGTTGCAACTGAACTTATTGCTCATGCAGGCGTAGCAAAGTCTTGTGCTCTTGAAGCAATCGATGAAGCTTCGGAAGGCAGGTTTGATTCTGCTGAAGAGCTTATCCAAGAAGGTCGCGCTGAAATGGTTTCCGCTCATGATGCTCAGTTTGGACTTCTGACGCAGGAAGCTTCTGGTAATCCTGTAGACGTGAACATCATTCTTGTTCATGCACTTGATCACCTAACCATGGCAGTTATGACGCTTGATTTGGCTGAGAGAATCATCAGCCTTCAAAAGCGTTTGAGTGATGTAGAGGGAAAGTAAGCCGCAAGTAAGTTGTACGTAAGTAACCACAGGTAGTAGTCAAGATTTTGGAGGAAGTTATGAGAATTATGCTCGCATGTGCAGCCGGTATGTCCACTTCAATCCTTGTTGCACGTATGGAAGAAGCCTCTAAGGCACAAGGTCGTGAAGACACCATTTGGGCTGTTGAGCAGGGAACCATTGCTGACGAGATTGGTAACTTCGACGTTCTTCTCCTTGGACCTCAGGTTCGCTTCATTAAAAAGAAGGTCGAGAAGATCCTTGATGGTCGTGCTCCTCTTGATGTTATCGATACAACCGCTTATGGCCGTTGCGATGGCGCAAAAGTACTTGAGCAGGCAGATAAGGTATACGCCGCTTTCAATTCTTAATCGCTGGTCTACGTTGTATTTGCTGGTTCAGCCAACTTTCAATTTTGGTAAGTAGCTGCACGTAATTTGAGAAGCAAATTTGAAGCAGCTTGTGTAAGTAAGAACTGATAGTAAGTTAGAAAAGAGGTTGTCATGGCTTTTTCAGAGGTTCTTGAAGATAAGCTCATGGATGTTGCCGCATGGGTTGACGAGAACAAGTATCTCAACTCCATTAAGGACGCATTTACGGTATTCATGCCCTTTGTTATTGTCGGCTCATTTGGTACTTTGCTGAAGGCTCTTATTTCTTCAAATACCACTGGTCTCGCACAGTTTATTCCTGCTCTGTCTGCACTTGGACCAGCATTTACTGCACTTAACTTCTGCTGTCTTTCTTTTATGACACTTCCAGTCATTTATCTTATTGCTCACAACATTGCTAAGCATAATAAAGCTCCTGAGATTGCAACTGGTCTTGTTTGTATTGCTGCTTACATCTCAATGGTTCGTCCTAACTTTGTAGTTAACCTTGCAAAGGCACTTCCAGAAGGCGTCACTCTTGCAGACGGTACAACTGCAGTAACGGTTAATGCAATGAGTCAGTCTATTTTTGGTGCTCAGGGCCTGTTTGTTGGCATGTTGGTTGGTCTTCTTGTTGCAGAGCTCTTTGATAAGCTCACCACTATTGATGCAATCCGTATCAAGATGCCTCCTTCAGTTCCAGCTGGCATTGCAAACTCCTTCAACGTTATGGTGCCAGTTTTCTTCACGCTGGTTATCACCTCTGTTTTTGGTGGCCTTTTTGCAACCCTCACTGGTTCCTACATTAATGACTGGGTTTACTCACTTCTCCAGGCTCCAATGGAGGGTCTATTCCAGACAACCCCAGGTATCCTTGTAGCAGTTATTCTTTCTCAGCTCTTCTGGTTCCTTGGTATTCATGGCGGTCTGGTTATTTCTCCTATTCGTAACCCTATGTTTGTTGCTGCAATCTCCGCAAATGTTCTTGCGTTTAACTCTGGTGCAACTCCAGATCGTATCTTTACCCAGGGATTCTGGATGGAGTTCATCGTCCCTGGTGGCGCAGGTATGACCCTCTGCTTCCTGATTGCAATCTTCCTTTTCTCCAAGCGTGATGACCACAAGTCAGTTGCTAAGCTCGCATTCCTTCCAGGACTCTGTGGTATTTCCGAGCCAGTTGTCTTTGGTATCCCTCTGGTTCTTAACCCAACCTTCATGATTCCATTTGTCTTTAACTCTGCTCTTTCTGCTGGAATTGCACTGTTTGCTACAAAGATTGGTTTCCTACCCTGCAATGTCGTAGATATTCCATTTGGTGTCCCAGTACTGCTTAACGCTTTCTTGGGTCACGGTTGGCAGGGACTTGTTGTCCAGATTATCTGCCTGACGGTCTGTACATTTACCTGGATTCCATTTGTTCTTGCTTCCAACAAGCAGTACGAGATGGAAATGAAGCTTGCTCAGGAAAGTGGAGATTTTACTGAGTAAGACGTGTACAAAGTAGTTGCTGGGGCGAGAAGAACTTCTCGCCCCACGCATATTACTCGTATCAATTTGTTTGAAATTGCATTTTGTAATGGGATGCTGACCTCTGCTAGGGAGGAAAAATGGCAAATAAAGTGTATAAATTCCCTGAAGGTTTTCTTTGGGGTGGAGCGACCGCTGCAAACCAGTGTGAAGGCGCATGGAACGTTGATGGCAAGGGACTGTCCGTTGCTGACTGCACTACCTATAAGCCAAATGTTGACGTAAAAGACTATAAGGCTCAGCATGGCATTACTTCTGAGCAAATAGCTGAGGCAATGGAATCTGATGACACTCGTCAGTATCCAAAGCGTCATGGCGTTGATTGTTACCATCGCTATCTTGAAGATCTTGATCTCTACCAGGAGATGGGCTTCAAAACACTGCGTGTATCTATTCAGTGGACTCGTATTTATCCTAAGGGTATTGAGGATGAGCCAAATGAGGCCGGTCTTGCCTACTATGAAGCTCTGTTCAAGGGAATGAGAGAGCGTGGTATTGAGCCTTTGGTTACCCTTCACCACTACGAGATGCCTCTTTACCTGGCAAATCACTACGACGGCTGGTATAAGCGCGAAGTCATCGATCTCTTCCTGCGCTTCTGCAAGACTGTCTTTGAGCGTTTGGGCAAGTACGTTACGTATTGGCTGACGTTCAATGAGATTGACTCTGTATTCCGCCACCCATGGACCACCATTGGTATCTGCGAGGACCGTTATCCAAAGGATAAGGTTGAAGAGATTATCTACCAGTGCGTTCACAATCAGTTTGTTGCGTCTGCTCTTGCAACAAAGCTGCTTCACGAGATGGTTCCTGGCGCTCAGATGGGCTGCATGCTCACCCGTACACTCACATACCCAGAGAACTGCAATCCTCAGAACATGATTTTGGCGCTCAAAGACAATCGAGAGAATTTCTTTTATTCTGACGTTCAGGTCCGTGGCGCGTATCCACAGTGGGTATTCAACTACTGGGACGAGAAGGACATTCATGTTGACTTTGGCCTGTGTGACGAGGCAATTCTCAAGCAGTACCCTGTGGACTTTGTGTCCTTCTCGTACTACATGACCATTGTTGATTCCATTGATGCCGCCAAGCGCGAGAAGGTCAGTGGTAACATGGCCACCGGTGTCAAGAATCCATTCCTTGATACATCTGATTGGGGCTGGCAGGTTGATCCAACTGGTCTTCAGTATGCCCTGATTGACTTGTATGATCGCTATCAGAAGCCGCTTTTTATTGTCGAAAATGGCCTTGGAGCTTATGACGTAGTTAATCCTGACGGATCGATTGATGACGATTATAGAATTTCGTACTTTAGAGAGCATATTGCAGCCATTGGTGCAGCTATTGAAGACGGTGTTGACGTCATGGGCTACACACCATGGGGCTGCATTGACCTTGTATCAATGTCAACATGCCAGATGTCAAAGCGTTACGGCTTCATTTACGTTGACCTCGACGACGATGGTAATGGTACGTATGACAGAAGCCGCAAGAAGAGCTTCTTCTGGTACAAGAAGGTTATTGAAACAAATGGCGCTGACTTAGACTAGCGGTGCTTTTTGGGCCACTGGTTCTTGTGAGCTAGTGGCCCAAAGTTTATTTGACGAGAAAACCAAGGGAGTGAATATGGCATTTCCAGAGAATTTTTTATGGGGTGGCGCAACAGCTGCTAATCAGTTTGAGGGTGCTTGGGATGTAGATGGTAAGGGTCCAAGCTGTATGGATATGGCTACAAACGGTAACCATCACCATCCTCGTAAGATTACTCCAACGCTTGACCCTAATGAGTATTATCCTTGCCACGATGGTGTCGATTTCTTCCATCATTACAAGGAAGACATTGCCCTTCTCGCCGAGATGGGATTCAAGGTATTTAGGTTCTCTATCAACTGGACCAGAATTTATCCAACAGGCTTTGAAGAGACTCCTAACGAGCTTGGCCTTCAGTTCTATGACAATGTTATGGATGAGTGTCACAAGTATGGCATTGAGCCTTTGGTAACGCTGTCGCATTACGAGCTTCCTTTTGCTGTATGTCAGCAGCTAGATGGATGGGCTTCTCGCCAAACGATTGACCTGTTTGTGAAATACGCCAAGACCGTGCTAAATCGCTATAAGGGTAAATGCCGCTATTGGTTGACGTTTAACGAGATCAACATTGGCATGCTTCCTATTGGCAATTATATGAGCCTTGGAATGTTGAATCCTGGCTCGTTTGATTTGCGTAATCAGGTGGATATTCCTCAGAAGCGTTTCCAGGCGCTGCATCATCAATTTGTTGCAAGTGCGAAGGTTGTTAAGCTTGCGCACGAGATTGATTCTGAAAACAAGGTCGGATGCATGATTGCTTACCTGCTGTCGTATCCTCTGACGCCAAACCCAGAGGATGTGGAGCTTGCTCGCGAGCGTAATCAGTATCGTAACTACTACTGCTCTGACGTGCAGGTTCGAGGTGAGTATCCTTACTTTGCTCAACGTGTTTGGGATGAGGCTGGAGTTTCGCTTGATATCACCGAAGAAGACCTTCGCATCTTGAAGGAGGGAACGGTTGATTTTTATACGCACAGCTACTATCAGTCACAGTGTGCGAGCGTTGATCCTAGTGAGGAAACTAGTGGAAATCTGCTTGGCGGTGCTAAGAATCCATACCTCAAGGAGACTGCATGGGAGTGGCCAATTGACCCAATGGGCCTGCGTATCATGCTCAACCAGGTATATGAGCGCTATCAAATTCCTATTATGGTTGTCGAGAATGGCCTTGGTTCAAATGACACGGTAAATTCTGACGGATCTATTGACGATGATTATCGTATTGAGTATCTTCGCGAACATATTAAGGCAGTAAAAGAGGCGCTTAAAGATGGCGTTGAGGTGATTGGTTACACACCTTGGGGCTGCATTGACCTGGTCAGTAACGCTGACGGCGAGATGGCAAAGCGCTACGGTTTTGTCTTTGTAGACAAGTACGATGATGGCACCGGCACACTGGAACGCAGTAGAAAGAAGAGCTTCTACTGGTATAAAGATGTTATTTCCTCAAACGGAGAAATTCTGTAAATACCTAGCAAGCCCAGCTTACCTTGGTGTAGGCTGGGCTTTAGTTGGCAGCGTTCAAACAGACATCGGCACTGCTCAAACGGCACCAAGCAGTACCGCATAACACTAAGTAATACCAAGTAACAACTTAAGAACACCACCAAGCAAAAATCCGAGCATTTACCGAGTACTTGCCGAGTATTAAGGACTGTCAATCATGGTTTTGTCACTTGAAGAAACGCTTCCTGTGCTGATAACTTACATTGCTGCGATGTTTGTCATGATGGGCATGGGATTTGCGCTGTTCAAGGCTAAGATGATCGAACACCACGGCATAGCGCAGATGAGCAATGTCATTCTTTACGCAGCTAGTCCCTGTATTGTAGTGCAGTCATTCTTAACCGATTTCAGCATGCAACGCCTCATCGAAGCTGGATGGTGCGTGGTTTTCTCGGCAATTATTACTGGTGTTACCATCTTGGTTACCAGGTTCGTGTACGGAAATAAGCAGCCTCTGGCGGCGTTTTCGGTCATTTTTACTAATTCGGGATTTATTGGTATTCCGATTGTGCAGAGCGTTTTGGGTGTCGAGTACGTTTTTTATGTTTCGATGTGTATTGCGTGCGTAACGTTTTTTGTTTGGACGTACGGCGCATGGCTTGTGTCCCAGGATAAAAGGGAAATCTCGATTACGAAGATTGCAACCAACCCTGGTGTTGTCACGATTTTCATTGGCCTTTTGTTGTTTGTTTTCTCAATCCATCCAGACCCAATTCTGAAGATTTCAATTGCGAGGGTTGCAGATATCAACGCAGGTCTTGCGATGATTATTCTTGGTGCGTATCTGGCAGAAGCTAAAATTGCCGAGCTTATCAGGGATAAATGGATCTACTTTGCTAGCTTTTTGAGGCTTTTGGTTATGCCGTTAATCACGCTTGGAATTTTGTGGTTTGCCCCACTTGACCAGGCAATAAAGCTGGTGTTGTTTATCACCTTTGCAACTCCTTCGGGAGCGTTGACGGCAATGTTCTCGCAAAAATACGGCAAGGACTACGAATACGCAGTTGGATTAGTTGCCGCATCTACTTTGTTGTCGTTGGCCACCATGCCGATAATGATGGCATTGGCTCTGATGTGGCTTTAGCGGATTGAAGTTTTAAGCGTGGGCCGTACGTAGCGCGGCAGGACGTAGCGTGGTGGGACGTATTTCTCAGGCGTTCAGTACCCAGCTATTCATGAAAATGAATAGCCGGGTACTTTTATGCAGGTGGATTTTTGCTTTGGGTGGGGAAGAAGCGGTTTTGGCCCAAAAATGATATCCAAGTGGTAAAAAATGCGTTTAGTTGGGGTTTACAGAAATTGTGTGATTCTATGCATCAAATCTACCTGGTGTTTTATTCTGGATAAAAAATCAGAAATCTGGATAGAATTTGTCACCTGGTAAAATGTAGATGCAATTTTTCTGAATACTTCATTTCACCCCCAACTAAACGCATTTTTTACCCAAAACGAGGGTCACAAAATGAACCTTCTTTTTTCCTATGCAAAATTTCGTATATCACCTATTAAATATGCATAGAGCAAAGTTTTGCACCAAAATTTATGCTAATGGAACGAATACGCAGGTGGATACTGGCTGTCGCCCAGACCAGCAGAGACCGCTAGCGGCCGCTTGTCTGCTCTAATAGTATCTGCGACTCACTCGCACACCTTCTACCAGGCAATCTTCTGTTGCGTGCTACCTGTATGCCGCCCGTGTTTCAGCAGCTCGTTGCCTGTGTCCGGCAGTTCGTCACCCGCACGTAGCACACGCGCCGCTCGTGTCTAATTGAAAGCGCATAACCGTTAACGGCCTATACTGCACGCCTACAGAAAATCTAAGTCGGTTTTGTAAGATTTTCATAATATTTCGTATAAATTATTTTCTCGTGTGGAATAACTAATAGCGTTGGAAAAGGGCGCTTAGCGTCACAATCGGGCGGAGCCCGAAAAGGAGGTTTTCATTATGAATTTGAAGCCACTCGGAGATCGTGTTCTGGTAAAGCCTGCTCCAAAAGAGGAGAAGACATCCTCTGGTC
>ERZ773031.1713-NODE-1713-length-10767-cov-5.271378_pt1 | contig 10767 bp, 9 predicted proteins | sample MGYA00511666_ERZ773031 | MGnify/ENA primary metagenome ERZ773031 (study PRJEB29015, sample SAMEA2738135) | human oral metagenome | biome: human oral; feature: human-associated habitat; material: saliva | place: China | collected 2250 ...
TATTCGCCAAAAAGATGCTGATATAGATTACCTAGCAGACGAGTGTTTGCTTGTTTAATTATGGTAGTATTATTGCTCATTGTCTTATTAAAAATCTTGAGTGTATGGATTTTCTGATTGAAATTATTTATCTAGTTTAGTGTGTAAATCAAGAACGTTTCGTTGCACAATTAGTGAGCGTTCGTAGAGAAACTGGAACCAGAGAATATTTATAATAATAGATAGGATAACTAGAATGATCGAGATGGTTGATAAAAATAACGGAAGTTTATTATTTTTTTCTTTGTTGGTATTTTGTGCCACTTGATTATTCTCCTTATTTTATGAAAAATGAGCAGTTTTATATCGTACTCAGAATATGGGTATTTAGCGATAATTAATTACAATACCTCACTTCCTAATGCACTAGTCAATAGGTTTTGTTAAATTATAGCATAAGAAGTTTTATATTTTATGAGAGCTAGTATACTAGAGGTAAATGAATATTAAAAAAATACTACTGGTTGAGGACGAAAAAATTGCAAGAGAAGGGGTGCGTGATTTTTTGATTTCCAGAGGATATTTGGTCATAGAAGCTGAGGACGGGGAAGAGGCAGTGAAAAAGTTTTGCGAGTCCGGGCAGAGTGAACTTGATTTAGTAATTTTGGATGTGATGTTACCAAAAATGAATGGGATTTTGGTTCTGAAGGAAATAAGAAAGAGAAGTGAGGTGCCAGTTTTGATGCTGACGGCACTTAGTGACGAGGGGACGCAGCTTGCTAGTTTTGATAATTTGGCAGACGATTATTTATGTAAACCTTTTTCGCTATTGATTCTAGAGAAAAGAATTGAAGCATTAATGAGGCGTTTAGAGAATACGCAAAAAGAAGAGGTGTCAAAGTGGGCGCGGGAGGGGGTGCTGGTGGATTTCTTGGAGTACAAAGGTTATTTAAATGGAGTTGATGTGGATTTGAAACCTAAGGAAGTTGAGCTTTTAAAATTGTTGATAGAGAATCCGAAAGTGACACTGAGGAGGGAGCAGATTCTGGAGGAACTATGGAAAGATGAATTGCCATATGATAGGGTGATTGATGTTTATATTAAGAATTTGAGAAAGAAACTTCAGATTGATTGTATAAAAACGGTGAAAGGTGTGGGGTATTGCTATGTTGAAAAATAAGAAAGGCTTAAAAAAGATAAACTTAAGAATTTTCCCGAAAACTTTTTTAAGTATGTCATTAATTTTGGGGGTATTAATTATAATAGTGCACGGTCTAGTTTATGTTTTGATGAGTCAAACTTATGCGGCGGAAAAACAGCAGTTAGCAAAGAAAAATCTGGAGGAATTAACGTTGAAGATTTCTGGAAAAGAAGCCGACAATATACGACAGATTTGTGAAGAGTTTGCAATGCAGCGAAACGTTAATCTTAATCTAAAGATTGATGGTAAAGTGCAGCATTTGCAAGGTTTTTCAGGGGCAGATATTGTGACAGAGGAACTTTTGGGAAATGAAACGATACCACTTGTGAATAATGAACAATTAGGTTCTATTTTAGTTTCAAATATTGAAACACAGGATGCAACGGGGCGAACTGTATTGGTGCAGATGCTTTCGAACGTGGAGTCTCTAAAAGAGGCAAGAGAGGCAACTTTGAAAATTTTGCCCTTTTCATTTTTGTGTTCAATTGTTGTTGCCTTGATTTTTTCATATATTTATAGTCGTTTGATTGTTGAACCGATTAAGAAAATTGCTATAACGACTGAAAAGATGCGAGAAATGAAGGAGGTGAAGTGTGAGATATCCAGAAGGGATGAAATCGGGGAACTTGCTGAAGATATCAATAGATTATATTTGAATTTAAGACAGATGATTGGGCGACTCGAGAAGGAGAAGGGGCTGATCTCGAAGCTTGAAAAAGAAAAAGTTGACTTAATTCGCGGGGCTTCACATGAATTAAAGACGCCACTTTCAAGCTTGCATATCATGTTGGAAAATATGTTGATTGGTACAGTGAGAACGGAGGATTATCCGGAAAAACTTGAGGCAGCGATTTTGGTGGTGGAAAAGATGTCGAAAATGATTGAACAAATTTTGAGTACAAGTCAGGGCGATGAAGGGAAAAAAACGAAGGTTGATGTTGGTAGCTTGGTGCAGGAGGTGATTCTTGAATATGAACTATTAACGAAGACGCGAGGGATTGTTTTTGAAAATCGGATTTCTAGGATGGAAATACAGACAAACCAATCGGCGATGCGGGAGGTGTTTTCAAATTTAATTTCCAATGCAGTGAAATATGCAGAGGAGGGGGGCGTGATTAAGATTATCTGCGAAAAAGGGAAACTTTCAATTTGGAATAAGGGGGAGGAGATTGGGGCGCAAGAGGTACCGGCATTGTTTGATCCATTTTATCGACGAGATAACGAGGTTGAGGGAAACGGAATGGGACTTTATTTTGTAAAGAATATTCTAACAAGACTTGGTTTGCGGTATCGATTTTCTGCGTATAAAGGTGGGATGAAGTTTGAGATTTGGTTTAAGTAAAATAATTGAGGTTATGGAATGAAGCTAATTTTTATGAGGCATGGTGAGGCGAGAGATAATGTTGAACAGGTTTTTTCTTCTGATAATTTGTCTTGTTCACTTTTAACTATAGATGGTATTCAGAAAGTTCAGGAAAATGCGCGTAAACTAGGAAGAGTAGATAAAGTGTATTACTCGCCAATTTTTCGAACGGTTCAGACCGCTAATTTGGTCAGAGAATATATACCAAATGTTGAATTTGTGAACGAAGATAGAATTCGTGAAATTGATTACGGTACTTATAATCAAAAGAAGAATGATTTTATATTGGATGATGTGCGTAGAAGGCAAAAGGAGGGTGATTTTTTTATAAGGTTCGGAAAATATGGTGAAAATAAATTTGAGATATACAATAGGTTATTAAGTTTCCTAGAAGATTTAGAAAATAAAAATTTTACAAATAATAATATATTGATCATATCTCACGGAAGTATAATTTCATCGCTAATGCGGATTTTGAATATAAAATCAGCTCACTTAAATAAGGGTGATTTTATATGTATTGGCAATATTGACTTTAATGAGGCCAGGAAAACTAGAAATGAACTTAATAAGATAACGCAGGAATATATTAAGCATAGGGAATACATAGTTAGTCGCGTCAATCATTTAAAATCAAGAGATAACCTATCTTTAATAGCATCGAGACGATACAATGATATTAATTTTAGTAATATGGTTTTAACGGAGCTATGTGAAGGATTCAATGACGATCTTAGGTTAGTATTCAGTACTAATGGGAGTGCGGATATAGCGCAAAACAGTCAGATTATATGTGTCTGTATTTTTAGAAATTTTGGAGATTTTTTCCAAAAATGGATTGCTCACTATATAGATATTGGTGTAAATAAATTTGTTTTAGTCGGTTGTGGTGAACCAGAAGAGCTTGATTTGATTAAAAGACAAGTCGATGGTCTCAATATAGATGTTGATATATGGAGATGGTCAGGTGTATTTAATTGTAATAAGGAATGTGCAATTAAGCAGAGAATCATTGATTATTACGGAATTAATAAATGGTATTTGCTTGTTGATTCCGATAAACTATTTATCTTCCCTGATTTTAGAAAAACGAGTATAGGCGATTACACTGTAAAATTGGAGCAAGATAAGGCCTTACTAACAAAAAGCTTGATGGTCGATATCTATCCTAAGGGTAATATTTTGTCAAAGAGAGATCTAGTTGAGTGGAGGTATGTGGACAAAAGTGGATACTGTTGCGAGTCGAAACCGGGTGATTTTTTAAGATTTTATGGTGGTATGAGAACAAGGGTGTTCGGGATTAAGTCTAGTATTCAAAAAATATCATTGTTCAAATACACGGGTAATGAGTTTATCGCTAATGATCATTTTATCTATCCATACGAATTAAATAATATTCCACTCAGGCATATTTTATTACACTATAAGTTTCAGCCGGATTTTCTTGGTTATTATAAGACCTTGATTAATGAAGGGGTCCACTGGAATGAATCTAGTGAATATAAAAAATACCTAAGCATTCTTGAAGCGAATAATGGGATTGATTTATATGATAAATGTATTTCAATGGAAATTGATTATGATACGATTTTTGAATTATTAAAATGAAATAATCTTATAAAGCTACAAAGCGAGAAATATTGTCAAACTTGATTTTTAATGCAGGGAAGTATGTAGAGAATGGATCGAAGATTTTGGTGAATTGCATGCGAAAGAGAACTATGCTATTAATGTATAGGTTCTCTTTTTTTGAAAAAGAGACAGTACTTTTATAGGAGGGAAATTTACCATGAATAATGGAAATGAATTTAGGATTGTAATTACGCCATTTTGTAATTACAGATGTTTTTTCTGTCACAGCGAGGGGTTGGTAAAAGAATGCACGCCAATGTTATTGTCGCCCAAGGATTATGCTTTTGTGGTGAGGGCAGCAAAATATTTATGGGGATGGGATACGGTAACAATCACTGGTGGCGAACCACTAGTTTCACCGATTTATGGCGAGGTTTGTAGCTTAATTGCGGATGAAGGAGTGAAGATTACGACTGTAACTAACGCATCTTTAATTGCTAGTCCTAAAAAGATTTTAGACAAAAATAGCCAGCTGAATATTTCATTGCATACTTTAGATAAGGATAAGTATAGAAAAATGACTCGCTCGTCTTATCCGTTGAGTCAAGTAATCGACACTATCATTGCGGTGAGATCGCAGTTACCAGAACTTTTGATACATTTAAATTCTACAGTAATAAGGGGTATAAATGATTCGCCGGAAGAAATGATGAGAATAATCAACTTTGCGGATCGAATTAATGGAGTGGCAAAATTTATTGACCTTGCCCATAAGAATAAAGAATTAGTGGTGTCGTTTGAAGAGATTGATGATAAGCTATGGTCTTTGGGGTTTAAGATGATGGTGGAAACTCCTTGGCAAACACTTTATGAAAAAGACGATAAGCAGGTAATGGTGACAAGATGTGGTTTTTCGGAAAACGCAGCTAATACTGGATACAGAAGTTTGTTCTTAAATCCAGACGGGGTAATTATGTCGGATAATCAAGACGGATTGTCGATTAATTTATTGAAAGAAATTCATGAACAGGACCTTGAAGGGTTTGCAAAAAAGATTGAGTGGTATTTTCCCCCGGTAAGAAGAGTTTAATCGTTGAGATATGATTAGATAAAAGATAGACGGAGCGATGCTCCGTTTTTTAGTATAATAGTAGGCAATAATAACTACGAGCGAGGAGTATATATGCAAGAACTGGAAATTGAGAAACGTTTTTTGGTACAGGAAGAGAAGATTGAGGAGCTAATGTGGGCAGTAATAGCAGATTCAAAGAAAATGATGAATGACGTGTATATACCTAACGGCGATGCGCACAAGGATCTGCGTCTTAGGCAGAAAAATGACGAGTTTGTGATTACGAGAAAGCGCCCGTTGGTGGAGGGAGATTCGACAAAGATGATGGAAACAAGTATTCCATTATCAAGGGAAGAATTTTTTGCATTGGCTGCCGGAATTGAGTCAAATGTTGAAAAGACACGTTATATTGTAAATGTCGCTGGATGGCGAGGCGAGCTAGATATTTTTAGTGGACGACATGCTGGACTAGTAGTATTGGAGTTCGAGTTTAAGAATGATGAAGATTTAGAAGACTTTAACAGTAATCAACAGCTTGGTTTGATTGACATTACCAATGAAGAGTGGTTGGCTGGTGGCCGTTTGGCAGAAATTGATGGTAATGAATTAAGGAAAAAGCTCGAAGCATTTTTAGGGTAATTTCTGATAAAAAATAAGAACACGATTAGGGTTCTTATTTTTATTTCATATTAATTTCACATTGGAATGATATTTTAATGAAGAAAGGAAGAATATGGAAGTAATACAAAGAGCGTGGCATTTTATTACACGTAAGAAAATGAAAACTTTGATCATGACGGTGATTTTGATTTTGATTTCATCAGTGATTTTAAGTGGACTAGCAATTAAAAATGCTACCGACCAGGCGGCAAGCGAGATCGGGAAGAAGGTGCAAAGTGCGTTTGTGCTGGAAAATAATGCTAGATATAATTTGGGGACACCGAGAGGGGCTGGTACGGTGAAAAATAAAGATATTGAGCAGATTGCAAAGCTTGATGGCGTGACTGGTAGCGTGAGGAGAATGGACGCTTTGGTGGATTTGAAAAATGCAAAGCAGATTAGGTTGCCGGGCGGAGCTTCAGATTATGATGCAAAAAAAGAAAAAGAGTATGGCGAAGCAGTGAACTTTATGGGGGTAAATGATTCGGCACATGAGCTTAAATTTCGTACAGATACATTTAAATTAGTTGCCGGTAGGCATATTACAGAAAATGATAAATTCAAGGTGCTGGTGCACGAGGATTTTGCAAAGCATAACAACTTAAAGCTGGGAAGCAAATTAAAAGTTCAGGCTAATCCGTATGATCCGGATAATTTACAGAAATCTCACGAATCAGCAGAAGTGGAGATTGTAGGAATCTTTAGTGGTAAAAATTCACGAAAGGCGGCGGTGCGTTCAGAGTTATTTGAGAACATTTTCTATACAGATCTTGCAACCACTAGAAAAGTGAATAAAGTAAATTTGGATAATGAAATTTACCAGAATGTAACATTCTTCGCAAAAGATATTAGTACGATGGGGAAGGTGTTGGAACAGGCGAAAAAGTTGCCAGTAGACTGGAAAATGTACCAGCTGACTAAAAGTGAACAAGAACTTGCGGGTATCACAAGTACGCTAAGTGGAATCTACGGATTAGTATTTGGAGTGATGGTACTTGGTATGGTGATTGGAGTTGGGGTATTGGCACTAGTTCTATTCCTATGGATCAATGAAAGAAGAAAAGAAGTTGGAGTCTTGCTCGCAATCGGTGTTTCTAAAACAAAGATTGTCCTGCAGTTCTGTTTAGAGATTTTAATGATTTTCGTGGTAAGTTTTGGGCTGTCATACTTTACATCAAAGACTGTGGCGCAGAATATCGGAAATGACCTAGTGGCACAAGCATCAAAAAATACAACCAAGGAGATTAACCAATCTTTGCGAGGGGGTAACTTTGGTGCAGATGCTGATTCTTCAGTGTCAACGAAGACAATTGATCACATTGAGGTGAAGGTTGAACCTAAGTTGTTAGTTGGTACGGGGATTTTTGGAATAATAGTAATTATTGTTTCAGTATTAATTGCAGCAACACCAATCTTAAAATTGAAGCCAAAGAAACTATTGATGGAAATGGAGTAGAAAATGGAAGTGGCTTGGCGTGCTTGGTTGGCGGTGAGGCGAAAATGGACAAGAAGTTTAACATTGCTACTCATTATGTGTTTAATATTTGCGGCATTAATCTCAGGCGCAGTGGTAAGAAAATCGATTAATGAATTGAAGAAAACTTTGAACAAGAATTTTCATGCAGGATTTACGCTAAGGGCGGGGAGGGGACTGATTAAAGACAGCGAAGCTCAGAAGATTTTAAAAGTTCAGGGAGTTCAAAAAGCGAATTTTCAAGCGGATGATTTGTTGGAAGTCCCTCGCTACAAGCTAGTAGAGGGTAACGAAACGAACGTGACGCTTGATCATAAGGAGGAAAAGCAGACCTTAGTAGCTAGTTTTATAAGTGAAAGTGCGGAGATTGAAGAATTCCTGAATGGAAAGTATGAAATAGTGAAGGGGAGAGGAATCTCCGAGGGGGCGGAGAATGAGGTGCTAATCCATGAGGAATTTGCCACGTTAAATCAAATTCAGGTTGGTGATGAAGTTGAGGTAGGACTTTACAAAAAGAAGCTCAAGCTAAAAGTAGTGGGGGTGTTTTCAGGAAAAGATAGCCAACAGACTTTTAGGGCGGAGATGATTGAAAACCGATTTTTGGTGGGGATAAAGACACTGGGGCGGCTTAAAAAGAACTTAGAATACCAGCTAGTAAAGTATTTGGTCAACGATCCGAAGCGAGTGGATGAGGTGATTGGCTCGGTAAAAAAGCTGGAACTAAATTGGAAAGAGCTGAATCTGGAAAATAACTTTGCAAAAAAAGAAACGATTTATCAGACAATAGAAAATGTCGAAAAATTGTTGACGAAGATTTTGATTGGAGTGAGCGTGATGGGAGTTTTGGTCCTAGGTTTTGTACTACTATTTTGGTTTAGGGGAAGAATTCATGAGATTGGTACACTGCTTGCAATTGGTAAGACAAAGGCAAATATTTTCTGGCAAATGTTGATTGAGCTAATCATTATAGCAACGCTTTGTTTTGGCCCGGCAATTTTTCTAGGAAATTTATCAGCTGGAGCTTTGACGGAGAAGATTATGAGTGAAGCGAATCCTGATCAGTCGGGAAATACGACGGATGTGACTCTAGGCCGAAAACAGTTGGATTTACTAGACTATCTCGGAGTATATATGTGTGGTGGGGCGGTGATTCTTTTGGCGGTGGGTGGAGCCTCGGTATCAGTGATGAGATTAAAACCTAAAGCAATTTTAACGAAGATGAAATAGGAGGAAAGATGTCAATTTTAAAAATGAATAAGGTGGAATTTACTTACGAAAATACGGGAGTACAGGTATTGAAGCCAACAAGTGTGGAATTTGAGAAGGGGAAATTTTACGCAGTGGTAGGAAAGTCAGGTTCTGGAAAATCAACATTTTTGGGGTTACTCGCAGGGCTGGATACTCCAACGGCGGGTGAGATTTTGGTAGATAAAATTGATATTGCCGCAATGGGCTATTCATATCATAGAAAGCATAATATTGCCTTGGTGTTTCAAAATTATAATTTGATTGATTATTTAACGCCGTTAGAAAACTTAAAATTGGTGAATTCGAAAGCAGATGGTGAGATTTTGGAGCGGATGGGGTTAGAAAAAGGAATGGCTGACCGAAATATTATGCATCTTTCGGGTGGACAGCAACAGCGTGTGGCGATTGGAAGGGCATTAGTGTCAAGCGCGCCGATTGTACTTGCGGATGAGCCAACGGGGAATTTGGATGAAGAGACGACGGAAGAGATCATTCAGATCTTAAAAGATGTGGCACATAAAGATAATAAATGTGTAATTGTGGTGACACATAGTGATAAAGTGGCAAAGGCAGCAGATGTGGTATATCAATTGAAGGATAAAACTCTAATAAAGAAATAAAGGAAGAGTTAGGGCGATTTTAGGTGTGATATAATCTTTTAAGAAAGGTTTTTCATGTGTGCACAGTTTGTAACATCGAATAGGGTAACTTGCCCAAGATGTGGAAGTCTAAACGTGACGCCGATGGGGAAGAGTGGGAGTTCGACGGCGGAGAGAATGATTTTTGGAAAAATGATGATGGGGCTGGTTGGGGCGATAATGGGGTATTTTGCTTCAAGTGAAAAATATGATTTTCATTGTGCAAATTGTGGGGAAGTGTTTTCAATTAAGAAGCCCTAGATAATAGCTAGCATAACGCTAGCTATTTTTAATGTTTATGCTAAAATGAGGGTATTGATTCAGAGGTGAATCTTGTTTTAAAAAAGTTAAGGCGTGGGCGAAAGGAGAGGTGTCCCATGGTAAATAAAAATATGGAAACAAAAAAAGAGGAGACAAGAAAAAATAGCGGTAAGCCGTGTAAATATATTTTTGTGACGGGCGGTGTGCTTTCTGGTGTGGGTAAAGGAATTACGGCCGCTTCGATGGGGGCGATTTTAAAGGCTAAAGGCTATAAGGTGACGATGCAGAAGTGTGACCCATATCTTAATGTGGATGCGGGACTTTTGAATCCAGTGGAACATGGTGAATGCTATGTAACACATGATGGAGTGGAGACGGATCTTGACCTTGGACATTATGAACGATTCTTGGATTTTGAAACTAATCGTTATTCAATTACTTTATCAGGGTCTATTTTTAAAGAGTTAATCGAAAAAGAGCGAGCAGGCGGTTTTCACGGAAAAACAGTACAACTAGTACCACATTTTACAAACTTGGTGCAAGAGAAGATTATGAAGGCTTCGCTTGATTCGGATATTCATATTGTGGAAGTTGGTGGAACGGTGGGTGATTATGAAGGGCTGTCATTTATCGAGGCGATTAGGTTGTTTGCGAATAAAGTTGGCCGCCGAAACTGCATGTATGTAGATGTAGTTTATGTGCCTTGGATTAATACTTCGAAGGAATTAAAAACAAAGCCAGCACAGAATGCATTGAAAGATTTAAGGGGTTTTGGGATTATTCCAGATGTAGTGGTTTGTCGTACGGAAAAACCGGCACCAAGAGAGATTTGCGAGAAGATTGCGCATTTTTCAGGAATTTCAGAGGCGGCGGTCTTGAATTTACCAGATATTGATTCAGTCTATGATGTGCCATTCAATGTCTTAAAATCTGGGGTACTTGAGATTTTGAATGATTTTGTGGGGGATGATACTGAGCCTGATATGACAAAATGGTTGGAATTTTCGAAACGACGAGCTGAAAAGTATGAGAAGACTGTGAAGGTGGGGCTTGTAGCTAAGTATGTGGGGAACGAGGATACCTATATCTGTGTGACGGAGGCTTTAAAAGCGGCAGCAGCCTGGAGTGGGGTGAACCTTGAGATTAAGTGGATCAATGCCGAAAAGGCAGAAGATAAAGATTTTGCAGCAGTCGATGGGCTGGTAGTGCCTGGAGGTTTTGGGGTGCGTGGTGTTGAAGGAAAGATTAAGGCCGCGGAGTTTGCTTTAGCGAACGATAAACCTTATCTTGGACTCTGTT
>ERZ773031.1715-NODE-1715-length-10754-cov-3.494719_pt1 | contig 10754 bp, 10 predicted proteins | sample MGYA00511666_ERZ773031 | MGnify/ENA primary metagenome ERZ773031 (study PRJEB29015, sample SAMEA2738135) | human oral metagenome | biome: human oral; feature: human-associated habitat; material: saliva | place: China | collected 2250 ...
AGTTCTCCACCGCGCGCATCGTCTGTACGCCGTAGTAAACCTCATCCGGCACCTCCAGCTCACCGAGAAAATCATGTTCTTTTCGCATCGTGATCTCTCCTTTGCCCCCTACATGTTTTATCAACAATTGTATACAGTATACCACATAAAAAGAAAATAGATAGGGGTGTAAGCAAATAAAATTATCCTATGCTTTAGCCATTTCATCCTCTGCCCTGTCAGTGCACACGATCTACGTCCCTTCTGCCATGGATACCATCAACCATACAGCAGGAGCGAGGCTATTTATGTCGAATTGTCAAAAAAGATGTAAGGAAGTGTAGCGTTTCCTTTTAGGAGGTTCGATATCATGCCATTTGCGATTGTACGCAACGACATCACAAAGATGCAGGTGGACGCCATTGTCAATTCTGCCAATCCCCGCGCCATTGTCGGCGGCGGTGTGGATCGCGCCATCCATCAGGCGGCGGGAGCAGAACTCCTAGCCGCGCGCAAGAAGATCGGCAATATCGCTACGGGCACGGCCGCTGTTACGCCGGCGTACCGCCTCCATGCCCGCTATGTCATCCATACGGTGGGACCGGTCTGGCAGGACGGCAGTCATGGGGAACGCGAACTTCTCAGCCGTGCGTATCAAAATTCCCTACGGCTGGCAGCAGAACGCGACTGCTCCTCCATTGCCTTCCCTCTCCTATCCGCGGGCGTGTTCGGCTGTCCTTCGGAGATCGCGATTGCTGCGGCGGTGCAGGCCATTCGTGATTTCCTGCAGGAACATGATATGGACATCTATCTGGTGGTGTTCGACCGAAAGAGTTTTAAGATCTCAGACACGCTCTTTGACGACGTGCAGAGCTATCTCGACGAGAGATACGTCGCAGAGCTGCTGGAGGAGGAATATCGCGGTGATGATCGCGACCGTCGGATCGCGGCCTGTCACGAGGCGGCATATCTGGACGCCGCGAAGGCCTGCGTGAGCGAGGCTGCGCCGATGTTCGCGGCAAAGGACGCTGATGCGGGCGCCCGCTCCTTGGAGCATTTACTGGACGACATCGACGATACATTTTCTGAGACGCTGCTTCGGCTCATTGACCTCAAGGGAAAGAGTGATCCGGAGATATACAAACGGGCGAATGTGGACCGCAAGCATTTCTCGAAGATCCGCAACAATCCCGCCTACCAGCCCAGCAAGAATACTGCCCTGACCTTCGCTGTGGCGTTGGAACTCGATCTCGATGAGACGCGTGATTTTATCGGACGCGCGGGGTATGCGCTCTCCCGCAGCTCCAAGATGGACGTCATTGTGGAGTATTTTATTGAGCGAAAGGAGTACGATATCTTCACCATCAACGAGACACTCTTTGCGTTCCAGCAGCCCTTGCTTGGCTGCTGAGGGGTGCACGCGGATAAATATTACGATTCTTTCGATGTCGCCTGACAGGCGACCTTGCGCCTTCGCATTTTTGCTAGAATGTAGTCAGCTGAAAGAAGGAGGCGCTTATCATGAAGAAGGGTTTAACGGAGATCGTGTTCATTCTGGATCGGAGCGGTTCGATGAGTGGCTTGGAGGCAGACACCATCGGAGGGTTCAACGGGCTCATCAAAAAGCAGCGCAAGGAGAGCGGTGAGGCGCTTGTCTCCACCGTGCTGTTCGACGATGTGTGCGAGGTGCTCCATGACCGCGTGCCGATGGAGCAGGTGGAGGAAATGACCGCGGACACCTACTTTGTCCGGGGCTGTACGGCGCTCCTCGATGCCGTGGGCGGTGCGATCCATCACATCGGCAACATTCACAAATACGCCCGCGACGAGGACCGGCCGGAGAAGACGCTCTTTATCATCACCACGGACGGCATGGAGAATGCCAGCCACCGTTATACCTATGACAGGGTGAAGCAGATGGTCGAGGGGCAAAAATCAAAATACGGCTGGGAGTTCCTCTTCCTCGGGGCGAACATAGACGCCATCGCGGCGGCGGGAGATATCGGCATCTGCGCAGATCGTGCGGTCACCTACCAAAGTGACCAACAGGGGACAGTACTCAACTACGAGGTCTTGCAGGAAGCCATACACCACGTGCGGACCTGTGCCGCGCCGCTGACGGGCACGTGGAAAGACCGCATTGATGCGGATATGCGCCACAGGGAAAAACGCTGGGGGCTTTAAGAAAAATGCCTTCGGGCACAAAACGGGGCGTTGTACGAAGTTCCAGCTTCGTACAACGCCCCGTTTTCATGCGTATGTGGTGCTTTTACAGTGCCCAGTTCACCTGCATACTCCCTGTGATGCCACGGCGTTTGCCCATCATTCCCGTGAGATTCACCCCATAGCTGACATTACTGTCAGGCCGCACAAAGCGATAGCCGAGCTCAAAGAGTCCCGTGCTCCCCTTCAGCGTCGGAGTCGGTGTGCCGTACCCTACATAGGATGCGCGTGCATCGCTGCCAAACTCGTACTCGTAGGCAAGGCCCGTGTAGAACTCCCCTGCCAAGGTCTTCTTCGTCCAACGCGTACCGATGCGCAGGCGGCTGGAATCCACGTCGTCAAAGTCGTAGGTCTCCCCCGTCGTCAGTCGCTCACTGCCGCCGCTCTGGTGTGTGTAGAAGTATTTTGCATAGGTGTCGAGCGTGCCGCCGGTATAGCCGCCGTAGGCGTTGATATTCTTCCTGCTCGCAATCCGCGTCACGGAGAGTGTATTGCCTGACGTCGTATGCCCGATCGTCTGCCCTGCATCCGTATGGTCGGAGGCAGAGTAGCCGCCATAGAGATCGCTGTCGGCATCCTGATCCGTCTGCTCAAACAAAAAGGACAAGCCGCCGAGATAATCTCTGGGCTTGTCCCACGGTGGAAAAATTTTGCTGAATGGCTTCGTAGAAACCTCTGTATTCCTGATCAAGAGTATGTTGATTCTCTAATTTTACTTTGATACAATATTGTCAATTACATTTTATCAGCCATTCCCTAGAAAATGTCAAATTCAGGAGGTGCTTGTATGGACCAAATAAAACAGTTCATTATGGACAATCAGATTCAAATGGTAAAGGATAAAGGTCCTTTATTACTCAAGGATGGATTTTCTCCCTACAAGTGGCCAGCTCCTGTCATCCAACAACCAAACCATTTGAAGGAATACGTTCAGTTGCTCGGCATCTTTGACGCCGTGATACAGGATGTCGCTGTGGTAGAGTACCCTTGTATGTTTGGCCCTCCTTCGATATGGGAAAACTCATGGTCAGTTGAGCTTTGCAATCCGATCGTCCTGATAACCACACACGGAAAATTTGAAATCGAGTATGCCGAATCAAGTTCTGTTCGCATATCCAAAGACTGCATTCCAGAAAAATTTTACTGCAGCACCGAGGAGTTAGCTCGCCTCCATCTGCAAGACCTGTTATCCCATTTGATTGGCGAAAAAATAACGGGAATCACGGTACACGAGCAGACCTTCAATGCAGCAGACTTTGATTTTACAGGATCCTGCGGGATTGATCTTCCAGACGATTTGCCTTCGTATATCAAGGAAATGCAGCTTCGTCTCGAAAGCGGACGCCTGCTCTCGTTCTCCAGTGATTTTGACTGGGGAATCATTTCCCTGATATAGCCCTAGCCCATTCACCAGCACGTCTTTTGCTACGCCTCATCGCGACTGGGGAGATAGGCATAGCCCTCCTCCAATCAGACGAAACTAACACGAACCTCTTTGCCGAGCGCCCGTGCAATCTTATCCAGTGTCATAAGTGACGGTATCGCCTGCCCCTTTTCAATGCGGCTGATATTCGACTGACGGATGCCAGAGCGATCTGCCAGCTCCTTTTGTGTCAAGTCCTGTTCCATGCGCGAGCTAATCAAAAGCTCGGTTAATGCGAACTCCAAACGTGTACGCTCATGCTCCGCACGAAATGCAGTATCTTTCATCTGCTCCGCGATATAACGATCCAGATCATCCATAACGATGCTCCTCCCTCTGCTGATAAAGTGCACGGTACTCCTTCGCCCGCTCAATTTCTCTCGGCGGTGTTTTCTGCGTCTTCTTCACAAATCCATGCGTTAAAATGATTCGATTCCCTACATAAAAGAAATATAGCACACGCGTGATGTCACTCCCGAACCGTGTGCGAAGCTCAAAGATGCCGTCCCCCAACGGCCTGGAATACGGTTCGCGCAAATAGTGTCCATGTATCTGCAAATGCTTGAGGTTGTCGAGGACTTTATTCCGCATCTTGACATCAAGAGCATCAAGAAAATCTACGACAGGACGACGACCTGCATCCGTTGAGAAAAATATGATCTCAAACACAATCATCATCTCCTCCAAGTTAATTATATTCCTCCAAAGGAATATAAGCAAGCATAGCAGACGATTATCTGTGGTGGTGTAGGATTACAATAGATAGGCTACACAAGTAAATAAAATAACGGTGCAGAGTTTACCAAGCGTTTCCTTAACGGTGAATGCCTTTTTCTACGCCTCCACAACCCCCATGAACTTGTCGAAGAACGCCTTGAGCTTCTCAATGACACTGCGCTTCTTTGCGGCGCGTCCGCCGCCAAAACGGCGCACGGGCGGGAGGATGGCGTCGAGGGCGGTGCCCGTTGTCTTGAGCCGTCCGTCGCGGAACGTGCTCGCGACGAATTTCTCCGTCTCGGCGGGTTTCAGTTTCTCCTCCGCGACAATGGAGGCGAGTTCCTTCTCCTTCTCTGCCGCGACGTATTTGCGCCAGTCCTCCATCACCTTGGTATCCGTATTGACGGTCGCGAGGAAGCCGTCGATCAGCTCCTTCTTGCTCCTGAGCTCGGGGCTCGATCCGACGGCGCGGTCAATCGCGCCGATGATGCTCTTATCCGCGCCGTTCGTCGCGTGATACTTCTCCACGAGCATGAGGATGTAGTCGATGTTAATATCCACCTGACGAATGAGCTCCAGCTCGAACACGACATCGTCGTTGATGTTCTCCTTCTCGGCATTCCCCTGTCCCGTCAGCAGACGGTGTATATCGAGATAGACGCTCTGGTAGTCCTGCAGATCGCGCGGCGGCAGTAGAGGATCGTCCTCCGCAAAGTCGTCAAACGCCGTGAGGATGTTCCGCAGGCGCAGGATGCTGCCGAAGATCCGCACAAAGTCTTTCTGTGCCGCCTCGCCTAAGACCTGCTCACCGACGGCGAACTTCGCACGCAGCTCTGCGATGAGCTCCGCATAGCCCTTGTGGTGCCGCCCCTTTTCATCGTCATAGCCATCGTAGTAGTCGCGGAAACCGCGCAGGAGCACGACACTCTCGGCATTCTCATCACCAAAGAGCGAGATCGCATCGTCCGTCGCCTTCGCGAGATTGCGGAACGCGACAATATTGCCGAATGTTTTGACGGAGTTCAGGATCCGATTCGTCCGCGAGAATGCCTGAATCAGCCCGTGGTATTTCAGATTCTTGTCCACCCAGAGCGTATTGAGCGTCGTCGCGTCAAAGCCCGTGAGGAACATATTCACCACGATGAGGAGATCGATCTCGCGTTTCTTCATCCGCTGCGACAGATCCTTGTAGTAGTTCTGGAACGAATCCCCGTCCGTCGAGAAATTCGTGTGAAAGTGCGCGTTGTAGTCCGCAATCGCATGCGCAAGAAAGTCGCGGCTCGTCGGGGTGAGGCTCGCCGTATCAAAGTCCTCATCGGGCAGTGCATCCTCGGGATCGTCCTCGTTCGCCGCATAGCTAAAGATGGTCGCAATCGTGAGGTCGCGCCCCGCCGCGAGCAGCTGACGGCGAAACTCCTCATAGTACGCCATGCAGGCGGGAATCGACGCGACGGCAAACATCGAGTTAAAGCCGAGCACGCGCTGTCCCTTCAGCGAATACGCCTTGCTCCGCATCGTCTTCTGATCGAAATGCGCGAGGATATACTTCGTCACCTCACGGATGCGCTCGGGTGCAGCGAGTGCCTTTTCCCGATCAATCGCGCGCACCTCCTTGTCGTCGACCGCCTCCTTGCTCTTGATCGTATTGATGTAGTCGATGCGGAACGGCAGGACATTCCCGTCATTGATCGCATTCACAATCGTATAGGTGTGCAGCTTGTCCCCGAAGAGCTGCGGCGTCGTCCGCGCCGAGGGACGCCCCGCACCTGCCGCATTCGGCGCAAAGATCGGCGTCCCCGTAAAGCCGAAGACGTGGTACTTCTTGAACGCCTTGGTGATCGCCGTGTGCATCTCACCGAACTGCGAGCGGTGGCACTCATCGAAAATCAACACCACATGCTTGCCATAGATCGAGTGCGTCCTGTTCTGCCGGATAAAATTCGACAGCTTCTGGATCGTCGTCACCACAATGCGTGCACCATCGTCCGCCAGCTGGCGCGCGAGCACCGCCGTCGATGTATTGCCGTTCGCCGCCCCCTTCTCGAAGCGGTCGTACTCCTTCATCGTCTGGTAGTCGAGATCCTTGCGGTCGACCACGAAGAGCACCTTCTCGATCTCAGGCATCGCCGCGGCGAGCTGCGCCGTCTTGAACGAGGTCAGCGTCTTGCCCGAGCCCGTCGTGTGCCAGATATAGCCGCCGCCCTCGATGCGCCCCCACGTCTTGTAGTTCGACGAAATCTTGATACGGGCGAGAATCCGCTCCGTCGCCGCGATCTGATACGGGCGCATGATCATCAGCACTTCTTCCGTCGTGAAAATACAGTAGCGCGTCAGGAGCGCGAGCAGCGTGTGGCGTGCGAGGAACGTCCGCCCGAAATCCATCAGATCGGTGATGAGACGGTTGCCCGCATCCGCCCAGTAGGACGTAAACTCAAAGCTGTTGCTCGTCTTTTTGCTCGCCTTGCGCCCAGCCGCATCCATCTCACGGATATGGCTCTCGCGCGTCGTATTGGAATAGTACTTCGTATTCGTCCCGTTCGAGATCACAAAAATCTGGACGTACTCATAGAGCCCTGATCCCGCCCAGAACGAATCCCGCTGATAGCGTTTGATCTGGTTGAACGCCTGACGGATCTCCACGCCGCGCCGTTTCAGCTCCAGATGCACGAGCGGCAGCCCGTTCACGAGGATCGTCACATCGTAGCGATTCGCATGCGCCGCCGCATTCTCCCCCGCGCCCGCACCGCCCTCCACCGCGTACTGATGAATCACCTGCAGGCGGTTGTTGTGGATATTGTCCTTGTCGATCAGGCGGATATTCTTCGTCGTGCCATCGTCACGCCTCAGATTCTGTATATAGTCCGTCTGGATGCGGCGCGTCTTCTCCGCAATCCCGTCACTCGCGGGTGCGATTGACGTTTTGAAGAACCGTTCCCACTCCGCATCCGTAAAGTCATAGCCGTTCAGCGCCGAGAGCTGCGTGCGGAGATTGGCGATCAGCGTCGCCTCATCGTGAATGGGGAGATAGGCATAGCCCTCCTCCTCAAGGAGACGGATGAGCGCCCGCTCCAGCGCCTCCTCCGACTGATACGAGCCGTACGGCGCACGCTCCTCCCGCACATACTGTGCGAGTACCGTACTCTCCTCCGCACTCGCGATGAGATTATAGTACATGATGTCCCTCGTTTCGTTGAAATTCAGTCTGTATTATTCCTCTATCGTTTCTATGCTATTCCTCATAATTCGCTGTCTCGGAACATTTGTCCTTCTTGCTCTCTGCGTTGCGCACATAAAAAGAGAGCCGGATCGCTCCGACTCTCTCAAGTATGCGTCCGCAAACACATACCCCAATTCGTACGACTATTATACTACCGCGTCCGCAAATATGCAAGTTAAATATATTGATACAGTGTCGCCATCCGCGCAGATAAGTCATGATGAATCACGATGGAGGCAACGGAAGGGCTTACGGCTTTCACGTAATCCGTCGTTATCTTCTCGAAGGCTCGGAGAAATGCTTTTATCTCCATCTTTGGCTCATGTAGGCATTTCAGATAATAGCACACGAGGATAACATAATCACCTATCGTTTTGAAATTCACATAGGGCAGACCGATCTCCAGTTTCAGACACTGTCGCACCGTTCGATTGGGGTCAACGCTCCGAAAGCGCGTATCAAAGACGACCGCGTTGTGTGCAATCGCATTCCTCAGATCCTTCAGCATGTATATGTACTTGTAGATAAGCTGACGATCCGTATCACAAGCCAGATTAAATCCGATCCTGCGCGAAATATCATCACGTACATCGTACGTCAAACACGACAAAAGAAATCCGAAGTCTCCCATGGTCAGGATCTCAAAAAGAGCCCAGACGGGAACCTCGGCATAGCTGGGGTTGTCATAAAAGTGCGTGATCTTTGGATTGCCGCGACGATACTCCTTAGCAAGACTCGCCTGAATCGAATTCTGCAAATTTAGTTTCGCCTGCTGCAGTCGACGCCTCTTTTCCTCATTCGCATCCATCGGTGCATTATGATAGCTGCTGACCACTCTGTCACACATCGCTTGGATGCTCTCCGACCTTGCGTGCGTCAGAATCGCCTCGATGGCAATATTCTTGACCGCTGTTTCAATAAACATCACCTTTCCATACATCAAAGCCTTTAGCGCCGAATCATATCGAATCGTTGCATAAACCTCGCTGTATGACGTGAACGGCAGACGATTTCCTGCATGACGAAAAAAACGATATCCTTTGTAGCCATGAAAATATCCCGTGTTAATAAGTTGTCGCTTTTGCGTACCGCCTGAAATCGCTATTCCATTCTCTCTAAGATGACGCATCAAACCATCCGTGGTTTTATAGTTCATAAAGAACCTCCTGCTATATGACGTGTCTCTATTATAGCAAATAGATGTTCTTATAACAAGGTTTATTAAAGTTACTCACATTGATCCATCATCGTTCCCTCCTTGATATGAAACTGTATACTTTCCCTCCTACAAAAATCTATAACCTCTAGTGCCTTTTCATGAAAAAAATGTTTATAGCCCTTGTATTCGCTTACAGCCTTACTATAGTTCATCCGCCCAAAAATAATACGATCTACAAAGTTTATGGTCTTTAGCAATTCCTGCAAATTCTGTCGCTGAATATTAGGTGTAGGATATGGTTCTATGCTCACCCATGTTTTACTCCCATTCTTATGTAAGGCATACAAAGCATCTACTCTCTTTTTCCACGGAGCAGCGCCAGGTTCTATTCTCTTCCTAAAGGATTCATTGGTAGAAACAAGCGTAATCCCATACTCGTTGCTTCTCGAAAAACTTGCCAATTCAAAAGGAAGAACACCTTTAGTCAATACACGACATCGAACGCCCGCCATATTTACTTTTTCAATAATAGACAAGGTTAAAGCCTGTATTTCTTGATATTGATACATAAACGGATCCGTAGTAAAACAAAGATGCAGTATTTCTATTTTGCTTTTATATTTAGGAAGCTCCTTATCTAACAGCTCTAGCGTATTATCTACAAGTGCAGGCTCACACCAATCTTCATAGTTATCTACTGAGTGAAATCTCTTCTTTTGCAAATAAGCGTAGCAAGGATACAGGCAACCATGAGAGCATCCTAAAACATGATTCAGTGTATAGTCACCATATTCAACTCCTGTTTTATAAATTAGTGTCTTACGATGAATAAATTTTTTTACTTTTTTCAACGCCTCCACCTCAGTTTTACTCTTTTCCCTTTATCTTCTTCCATAAATTTCGTTTTCTTTCCTGTCGGAGTTAACACAGGTTCTCTTATCACTTCAAGGCGTCTATCATTTTCAAGTTTACGCAACGCTTTTTTCACATCCTTAGTTGAACATATGGGTCCATTGTGCATAAAGAAATCTGCAAGCCCGTCATGGAGGGATATCCATACAGAGTATTGAGAGAAAAACGCCTTTGTTTTTTCCTGTACGAATTTGTCATCAACAATCTGATTGTTCGTTGTTTCTCCCCAAAGCTCCAACTGCCCCCTAGACTGAATATCTCTTAATGATTCCCATCGATTACAAATATTATCGACCATAAGCAAGCAACCATCTCTATGATTCGTTGCATGAATCAAGCGATACTTTGGTCTTTGTCCTCTCTTAATGCGCAACGGCATATTCAATACATAGTTATAAGATTTTCGTAAGCGCATACAGTATTGTTCAGCAAATTGATTTTCAGCTTCATAGCCATCAATCAACTCATTTTTATAAGCCTCAATAATTCGCATCGAGCTCTCTTTTAGATTTCTCAGATCGATCCATATACGTCGGCTCATACTCAATTAACTCTGAAAGAACTATATCCTCCTTAAAAGGCACCCCAAACACTCGACATCCTTCTCTTATAAAACCGAACGAATTCATATTAACAAGAAGCTCTACCGAATAAAATTTTCCATTTGCAAACCTATCAAACAGAGCATATTGAAGTGCTTTTATCCCATAAGGATCAACATATAGGAATATGTTACAGCCTTCCTTCTCCTTCAATATATTCTCAATACGGTCTTCATATTTTCCATGTATTACCTTTGCATAAGGATAAGAGTCAAGATTTTTTTGCAGATCATCCGCATGATTCAACTCTATAAAAAAAGATACAATTTTAGGGTTCTCGGCAGAACTCCTCATTCGCTCCGTTTCGATAATTTTAAGTGCTATGAGAGGGGATCCGAAACTTCCATCCTCAAACTTTCCTTTTCCAGCAAAGCAGTCAACATAAATCAGAGGTTTTCTAGTATGTAATATTTTCGATATGTACGGCTTTAAATAGCAACCTAGTAGTTCATCCTTAACCTTTGACCAGTCTTTCTTTTTACGAAAAAAAATCATTCTTTCTCTTCGACACGAAAATCGCCT
>ERZ773031.1716-NODE-1716-length-10751-cov-3.124813_pt1 | contig 10751 bp, 19 predicted proteins | sample MGYA00511666_ERZ773031 | MGnify/ENA primary metagenome ERZ773031 (study PRJEB29015, sample SAMEA2738135) | human oral metagenome | biome: human oral; feature: human-associated habitat; material: saliva | place: China | collected 2250 ...
GGGCTTTCGTACTAAATTCGCACTGCACTTCGTTTGTGCTCATTAAGTACTCAATGCCTACCATACGAAAGCTAATACTTCTCCACCTACGTTAAGCTTTCTTGCTTCTTTGTCTGTGATAACGCCGTTATTTGTTGAAATAATAGCTGTTCCAAGACCGCCAAGAACTCTTGGAAGCTCTTCTCTGCTTGCGTATATACGTAAGCCCGGCTTTGAAATTCTCTTCAATCCACTTATTATTCTCTCGCTCTTGTTAGCTGTATACTTTAAGAATATTCTGATATCCTTGAAGTTACCATTGTCAACAAGTTCGTACTTCTCTACATAACCTTCTTCTACAAGTATGTTAGCTATTGCTATTTTCATCTTTGAGGAAGGAATATCAACTGAGTCATGTTTTGCAGTATTTGCATTTCTGATTCTGGTAAGCATATCTGCAATTGGATCGCTCATTGTCATGGAATTTTTTCCTCCTGTTTATTTTAAATGTATCTGATTACTACTTTTTTACTTCGATTAAGCTTTTTGCAACTTTACAACGTCCACTCGACATTCGCATACATATGTTTGCAAGGTTGGTTCGACTCCACTAGCGCTCAAACTTTGTTTTCGCTGAGTGTCGCGAACGACTTTCACACTAAGTTCACACTACGTGTTCACTAAGTGTTCAATGTCTCGGGACGGGCTTTCGCACTAAATTCGCACGGCACTTCGTTTGTGCTCATTAAGTGCTCAATGCCTACCAGCTGGCTTTCTTAACTCCCGGGATTTGACCCTTATAAGCCAATTCACGGAAGCAAATTCTACAGATACCATACTTTTTAAGATAAGCATGTGGACGACCGCAGATTTTGCATCTGCTGTATTCTCTTGTAGAGAATTTTGCCGGTCTGGCCTGCTTAATCTTCATTGAAGTCTTTGCCATGAAATCTTCCTCCTAAATTATTTGAAAAATGGCATATTGAATAATGTCAAAAGTTCTCTAGCTTCTTCATCTGTGTTTGCTGTAGTAACGAATATAACATCCATACCACGCACCTTATCAATCTTATCATACTCTATCTCAGGGAAGATAAGCTGTTCCTTAACTCCAAGAGCATAATTTCCTCTACCGTCAAATGCATTAGGATTTACACCTCTAAAGTCACGCACTCTAGGAAGAGCAAGATTTATAAGTCTGTCAGCAAACTCATACATCTTTGAACCACGAAGAGTTACCTTACAACCTATAGGCATACCCTCTCTAAGTTTAAAGTTAGCAACTGATTTCTTTGCCTTTGTAACTACCGCCTTTTGTCCGGAGATAATTTCAAGATCTCTAACTGCAGCATCTAATACTTTTGCATTATCTTTTGCTTCACCGACAGCCATGTTGATAACGATCTTATCAAGCTTTGGTACCTGCATAGGATTCTTATAGCCAAACTTCTCAATCATCTTTGCAACGATTTCGTTCTCATATGTTTCCCTTAATCTTGTCATGTTTTCCTCCTTTCCAATTAGTCGATAGCCTTGCCGGTCTTCTTAGCTACACGAACTTTTTTGCCGTCTTTTACTTCAAAACCGACTCTTGTAGCCTTACCGTCAACAACTAACATTACATTTGATATATCAATAGTCCCCTCTGTATTTACGATTCCACCGTTCTGGTTAGCCATACTTGGTTTTGTATGCTTTGTAATCATATTACAGCCTTCAACTACTACTCTGTTCTTCTTAGTATCAACCTTTAATACTTTACCTGTCTTGCCTCTATCTTTTCCAGATATGATCTTAACCATATCGTCTCTTTTGATTTTATGCACGCTAGACCTCCTTATAATACTTCAGGTGCGAGAGATACAATCTTCATGAAATGCTTCTCACGAAGTTCTCTTGCAACCGGTCCAAAGATACGAGTACCTCTTGGAGTCTTGTCATCCTTGATTATAACTGCTGCGTTTTCATCGAATCTGATGTATGAACCGTCTTTACGGCGTGTGCTATTGACTGATCTTACTACAACAGCCTTAACAACATCACCTTTCTTTACAACACCGCCTGGTGTTGCATCTTTAACGGTAGCGACGATTATATCGCCGATATGAGCATATCTTCTAGTTGAACCACCCATAACACGAATTGTAAGCAATTCCTTTGCTCCGGTGTTATCGGCTACCTTCAATCTTGTTTCCTGCTGAATCATGCCGGATACTCCTTCCTACCTAATTATTTTGCCTTCTCAATTATCTGTACAAGTCTCCATCTCTTATCCTTTGAAAGAGGTCTTGTCTCCATAATCTTTACAGTATCGCCAATGTTACATTCATTCTTTTCATCATGTGCCTTGAACTTAACAGTCTTCTTTACAATCTTGCCATAAAGTGGATGCTTTACATGGTCTTCGATTGCAACAGTGATTGTCTTATCCATCTTATCGCTAACAACCTTGCCGATACGGGTTTTTCTAAGATTTCTCTCCACGGTTTATCTCCTTTATCTTTATGCCAATTTTGCATTCTCAGTGATAACTGTCTGAATTCTGGCAATGTTTCTACGAACTTCCTTAATTCTTGAAGTGTTATCCAACTGGCTGGTTGCATTTTGGAATCTAAGGTTGAAAAGTTCCTTCTTTGCGGAAACCAATTCCTCATTTAACTGTTCTAAGCTTTTTGACTTTAATTCGTTTACATAATTCTTAGTTTTCACTTGCTTCACCGCCTTCCAAATCAGCCTTTGAAACTATCTTACATCTGCAAGGAAGCTTATGCATTGCAAGACGAAGAGCCTCTCTGGCAACCTCTTCAGGTACGCCTGCGATCTCAAATAATACACGACCCGGCTTTACAACAGCTACCCAATATTCTGTAGATCCCTTACCTGAACCCATTCGAGTCTCAGCAGGTTTTGCTGTAACAGGCTTATCAGGGAAAATCTTTATCCAAACTTTACCACCACGCTTAATATAACGAGTCATAGCAACTCTGGCAGCCTCTATCTGGTTTGACTTTATCCAACAAGGATCAAGGGATACTAAACCATACTCACCATAAGTGATCTTATTGCCTCTTAAGGCCTTTCCGGCCATAGAACCTCTAAACTGTTTTCTACGCTTTACTCTCTTAGGCATTAACATATTATTTTACGCTCCCTTCCTGTGTTTTTCTTTGAGGAAGCACCTCACCGGTATATATCCAAACCTTAACACCAACTTTACCGTATGTTGTGTTTGCCTCAGCAAAACCATACTGAATGTCAGCTCTTAATGTCTGAAGAGGAATTGTACCCTCTGAATAGAACTCTGTACGAGCCATGTCGGCACCGCCAAGACGTCCTGAACAGCTTGCCTTGATACCAAGTACTCCTGCCTTCATACTTCTTGACATTGTTGACTTCATTGCTCTACGGAATGATATACGGTTCTCAAGCTGTGTAGCAATGCTCTCAGCTACAAGCTGTGCATCTCTGTCAGGTCTCTTGATTTCTTTGATATCAATGAATACTTTCTTATCTGTAAACTTTGATACTTCCTTCTTTAATTTCTCAACTTCTGCACCCTGCTTACCGATAACAACGCCCGGTCTTGCAGTATGAAGTATTATTCTAACTCTGTCTGAAGCACGCTCTATTTCAATATCTGATACGCTTGCTGAATAAAGTTTCTTCTTTAAGAACTTTCTGATATTGTAGTCTTCCACTAAGCAATCAGCGAAATCCTTATCAGCGTACCATCTGGAGCTCCAGTCTTTTATAACACCGACTCTAAGTCCATGTGGATTAACTTTCTGTCCCATTTTCGCGTCTCCTCCTATCTTTCATCTAAGACCACTGTGATATGGCTCATTCTCTTCTCGATACGATAAGCTCTACCCTGTGCTCTTGGCTTAATTCTCTTCATTATAGGGCCGTCACTTGCATAACACTCTGCAATATACAACTTAGACGGATCTAAATTGTTATTGTTCTCAGCATTAGCTACTGCCGACTCTACCAATTTCTTGATAACACTTGACGCATATCTTGGGCTATACATAAGAATACCCAAAGCCTCACCAACATTCTTTCCTCTGATCGCATCAAGCACGAAACATGCTTTCTGAACAGGTACTCTGGCATATGAGAGCTTAGCTGATGGTCTGGTGTCCTTAACTGCATTTCTTTCTCTTTTAATCTGGGATCTATGTCCTTTTGCCATTTAAAAAACCTCCTTTCAACCCTCTCTTATCTTGAAGCTTTCTTATCGTCAGCTTTATGTCCTTTGTAAGTTCTTGTTGCAACGAACTCACCAAGCTTATGTCCTACCATATCCTCGGTAACATATACCGGAACATGCTTTCTTCCATCATGAACAGCAATAGTATGACCTACCATCTGTGGGAAGATTGTTGAACGGCGTGACCATGTTTTAATAACACTCTTGTCGCCGGTCTGATTCATTGCATCAACTTTCTTTAATAAACTTGCATCTGCAAATGGTCCTTTTTTAAGTGAACGTGACATTTATCTTTCCTCCTTTATTTAGTAGCGGCCTTACCGTCTCTTCTTCTGATGATCAACTTATTAGACTGTTTCTTCTTGTTTCTAGTCTTAAGACCAAGAGCCGGCTTGCCCCAAGGAGTAGATGGACCCGGACGACCGATTCCGGTTTTACCTTCACCACCACCGTGTGGATGGTCATTAGGGTTCATTACAGAACCTCTAACTGTAGGTCTGATTCCCATGTGTCTCTTTCTACCAGCCTTACCGATTACAACGTTACCGTATTCTATGTTACCAACCTGGCCAACAGTAGCTCTACAGTTATTGTTTACATATCTCATTTCGCCTGATGGTAATCTTAGAAGCGCCTTAGTACCTTCCTTAGCCATCAACTGAGCAGATACACCAGCAGTTCTAACTAACTGACCGCCCTTACCAGCCTTAAGCTCTATGTTGTGTACTAATGTACCAACTGGCATGTCTCTTAATTCAAGGCAGTTACCTGGCTTGATGTCTGCACCCTTACCTGAAAGGATTGTATCGCCTACATGTAGACCAACTGGAGCTAGTATGTATCTCTTTTCACCATCTGCATAGTGAAGAAGTGCGATATTTGCAGTTCTGTTTGGATCGTATTCTATTGTAGCAACCTTAGCTGGTATACCATCCTTATTTCTCTTGAAATCTATTAATCTATATTTTCTCTTGTTTCCGCCACCCTTATGACGTACAGTTATCTTACCGTGAACATTTCTACCAGCATTCTTCTTTAGGTTTACAAGAAGAGACTTTTCTGGCTGGTTGCATGTTATCTCGTCAGACTTTAAAACTGTCATCTGTCTTAAGGCAGGAGATGTTGGTTTAAATTTTTTAATAGCCATTATTTATATCCTCCTTATTCGAATTACATTCCTGTGAAGAATTCTATATCCTTACTGTCAGCAGCAAGCTTTACTACAGCTTTTTTGAAGCTAGCAGTCTTTCCTACTGTTCTTCCCATTCTCTTAGTCTTACCGTCGTAGTTTAGAGTGTTTACTCTCTCAACCTTTACTTCAAAGATCTTTTCTACGGCCTTCTTTATTTCAGTCTTGTTGGCGCTCTTTGCAACAACAAAAGTATAAGTCTTATTTCCCATTTCAGTCATTGACTGTTCAGTAACAACTGGCTTTATGATTATATCATGTGGATTTGTCATTACGCGTACACCTCCTCCACTTTCTTAACTGCGTCTGTAGTTATAATGAATGAATCGCAGTTTAGGATGTCGTAAACATTTAGTGTGCTTACGTGACAAACATTAGCACCTTCTATGTTTCTTACTGACTTAACGATGTTTGCATCATTTTCAGCAGTTACAACTAGTACCTTCTTAGCTGCGTTCAAGTTCTTGAATGTATTTACCATTTCCTTAGTCTTAGGAGCTTCTAAGCTTAGAGCGTCTAATACTATTATTTCATTGTCCTGTACCTTTGATGATAAGGCAGACTTCATAGCAAGTCTTCTTACCTTCTTTGGTAGTGAGTAAGAGTAATCTCTTGGCTTTGGTGCGAATGCAACTCCACCGCCAACCCACTGAACTGATCTGATAGAACCCTGTCTAGCTCTACCTGTACCCTTCTGTCTCCATGGCTTTCTACCGCCACCTCTAACTTCTGCTCTTGTCTTAGCAGACTGAGTACCCTGTCTCTTGTTAGCTAACTGGCACTTAACTGCTTCATAAAGCACGTGTGCGTTAACTTCTATATTAAATATTGAATCGTTTAATTCGATTTCACCAACATTCTGGCCTGATACGTTTAATACATTAATCTTTGGCATTGTTAATCCTCCTTTCCTCTGTGATTAGTTAGAACCCTTAATAGCTGACTTAACAGTTACTACTGATCCCTTAGCACCAGGAATAGCGCCCTTTATTAATAAAAGATTCTTCTCAGCATCTACTTTTACAACTTCAAGATTCTGTACAGTAACCTTTACACTACCCATGTGTCCAGCAAGCTTCTTGTTCTTGAATACTCTACCTGGGTAAGAACAAGCACCCATTGAACCTGGTCTTCTGTGGTATCTAGAACCGTGAGTTTCAGGACCTCTACTCTGTCCATGTCTCTTTATTGGACCCTGGAATCCCTTACCCTTTGATATACCAGTTACGTCTATCTTTTCACCTTCAGCAAATACGTCAGCCTTTAGTTCCTGACCTACTTCATATCCTTCTAGTGAATCTACTCTGAATTCCTTTAACTTTCTCTTTAGTACACCAGCCTTAGCTAGATGTCCCTTCTGTGGCTTGTTTAATGCCTTTTCCTTAGCATCTACAAAACCAACCTGGATAGCCTGGTAGCCATCATTTTCAACAGTCTTAATCTGTGTGATTGATACAGGACCTGCCTCAACTACTGTTACTGGTACTACTTCACCATTTTCAGTAAAGACCTGAGTCATTCCTAATTTCTTTCCTAAAATACCTTTCATTTTTACCTCCTAGTTCTTACAGCGGATTACCCATGTTCGGGCAATCATTCTAAGATATTTCTATCTTAGGTGGCTTATAATTTGATTTCTATATCTACACCAGCTGGCAAGTCAAGCTTCATTAATGAGTCAACTGTCTTTGGTGTTGGATTAGCTATATCGATTAGTCTCTTGTGAGTTCTGATTTCGAACTGTTCTCTAGAGTCTTTGTACTTATGTACAGCTCTTAGTATAGTCACAACCTTCTTCTCTGTTGGAAGTGGTATTGGACCTGCTACTAGAGAACCTGCTTTTTTAGCAGTATCAACTATCTTTACAGCCGAATAGTCTAACAACTTATGATCATATGATTTTAATCTTATTCTTATCTTTTCATTCTTAGCCATTTTAGTCCCTCCTTCTGATTTTATTTACCTGGCCAGATAAATCAAAACACCGATAAACTGTTCCGGGTGTGTCGTAACCACTTAACCGATTTTTGTTTTATCCACCCAAAACTTGCCCACTTACATGAGCATACTAGATTATTTTAACAAAAAAAGCCTGCAAATGCAAGCTTTTTTTAAAAAGTTTTTTATTTATTTTTATTGAAATTTTAAGGTTTAGGAATATACTTTTCACATTCCTCGGCTACCTTTTATTTCTACCCAAGAGACTTTTTTTAAAACAAAAAACTTTATTTTTTTAGATTTTTTTCTTTTGTTGTCTTCCGCATATGCCTATAAGTATATCCCTAGGTACAAATTTAGATAGTTTATTTGCCAACCTCATTTTTGTAGATGGTATTATTATGACTTTTCCCTTGAAGAGACCTTCTAAGGCTTCTCTAGCACACTGGTCAGGCCCTATACTTCCTATATCAAAGCTGCAGTTGGCCACATCATTAAATTCTGTATCCACCGGACCTGGGCATAAGGCACTTACCATAACCTTAGATTTTTTGTCCCTTAGCTCCTTGGCAACCCCACACGTTAGACTGGTTACATAGGCCTTACTCGCATAATATGTAGACATGTAGGGTCCAGCCGGCATAAGTCCGGCACTTGATGCCACATTTAATATATAGCCCTCATTATGATTTATAAATTTTTTTAGATAATGCTTCATTAATATATGAAGACTCTCTATATTTACATGAATCATATTCAGCTCCTTGTCCAGGTCTGTCTCCCCGAAGAAACCAAGGTCACCAAATCCTGCATTATTAACTAGGAGGTCAACCCTGATAGCCTCTTTATCTTCCAGCTGGTCTATTTTTTTACACAGGTCTCTTGCAGCTGAAGCTTGGCTAAGGTCAGCTTCTATTATATAAGTTTTGAACTTTAGGTTCTGAGCGAGGTCTTCTAACCTAGACCTCCTTCTAGCAACTAGGATAGACCCATAGCCATAGGATTCTAATTGCTTTACAATCTCCCTACCTATGCCAGAGCTGGCCCCTGTTACCAAGGCCCACTTGGCAGGCCTTATATTTTTTTCCATAATTTCATCCTCTTTCTCTATACGTCCTTTTACTATATTAAGTCTAGCCAATACTAGACGGGTCTTGTCGCCTCTCTTAACCAAAGTCTTTCTTCTTCCTCTAAGGCTGGACCTATAAGGTCATAAACTCTTTGATGATATTCATTTAGGTAGGTCTTATCATCCTCTGTCAGCATATCTACCAAGACAGGGTCTAGGTCTATAGGACAATAGGTAAGGGCCTCAAAAAACATAAACTGTCCATATTCATTTTTAGGTCCCTTTCTCACCAATAGCTCGTTTTCTATCCTTATACCATGTGACCCACCTATATATAGACCTGGTTCATCAGTTATTACCATACCCTCCTCTAGTCTAGTGGCTGGTTTGCCACCAGCCTGCCACCTGAAGCTAATCGGTGGCTCGTGGATGTTGGCTAGGTAGCCCACACCATGACCAGTACCATGGTTGTAGTTTAGGTAGGCATCCCAAAGTGGCTGTCTAGCAAGAATATCTAGGTTGGCTCCTGAACACCCATACAGGAACTTAGACCTGGCTAGCCTTATATGGGCCTGTAATACCCTAGTATAGTCCTCCTTCATCCTCTGGCTAACCTGGCCCAGGGCAATAGTCCTACTGATATCAGTGGACCCCTGTATATAGTTACCTCCCGTATCATTTAGCAGGAAACTCCCCTTGGCTAGTCCTACATTCGACTTGTCATCTGCCTCATAGTGGACTATGGCCCCGTGGTCTCCAAAGGCAGATATTGGTGCGAAGCTAGGACATATAAAGCCCTCCTGTCCTCTCCTTAAGCTTTCTAATTTGTCAGAAACAGATATTTCTGTTTGATTACCTATTCGACCTGCCTCAACTTCTTTTTTTAACCAATATAGGTACTTTGTGTGGGCTATCCCATCCTTAATATGCGCCTGCCTTATGTTATCTATTTCAACCTTATTCTTGACTGTCTTCATCATAATACTTGGGTTTTGGTCCTCTATTATTAGGTCCTTGTCCCCTATATTTCCACAAATAGCGTAGTTTACCCAGTCTGGATCAAGTAGGATTTTATTATTTATGGTCCTTATATCATCATAAATTTTCTCATAGGGTCTTATCACTACCCCATCTCCTATTAAACCTGCCATTATTTCTGGACCTATTTTCTCTCTATCTATATATAGGACGGCCTTTTCCATATCCACTATTAGGTAGGACAAGGCTAGGGGGAAATAGTCAACGTCCCTGCCCCTAATATTTAAGATCCATCCGATATCATCTAGACTGGTAATGACATGGCAGTCAGCCCCTGTATCTTCCATGGCAGACCTAAGCCTGACTAGTTTGCTAGCCCTTGACTCTCCCGTATACTTTATATCCAGTTCAAATATTGGCTCTTTTGATATAGGTGGCCTATCCTCCCATACCTGGTCTATCAGGTCCAAGTCATATACCAGGCTGCCCATCTTCTCGCCTACTATGTTCTGAAGGTCCAGGCCTTGACCATATGTGATACACCTGCCATCAAAGGCCAGTTTACCACCTTGAACCAACCTATCTTTAATAAAATCTTCAAGGCTAGGCACACCTTCCTCCCCCATTCTGTATAGGTCTATACCAGACCCCTCCAGTTGGTCTTCTGCTTGCAAAAAGTACCTACCATCTGTCCATAGGCCTGCCCAGTCTTTACCTACTAGAACGCTACCAGCAGAACCTGTAAAACCGCTTATATAGGCCCTTTCCATAAAATACTTACCTACATTTTCACTATTGTGGTAGTCGGCAGTAGGCACAAGGTACATATCTATATTTCTTTCCTTCATCAAGGTCCTCAAGGCCTCGAGTCTTTGATTTATCTCCATATCTTTTATAGCACCTCCTTGCTAGTAAAATCTTCACTCTTTCCTTTAAATTATACCATATTTTACCTTGGTATAATTCTATCTTTCGTCTATATCTCCACTTTCCGCCACTCTGAATCCACTGTCCTTGAATTATAGTACTATTGTACACTCTCTTTATTTCACATACTTCATCAGATGTCAATTCTTTAGGAGAAAAACCAACTATCTTAATATCATTAATATCAATATTTCTATCAATATTGTTGTATGATATATTGTTCTTAATAACGCTCATTTCTTCTTGTCTAAAGTCTTGACTAAAATCTGTATTAAAGTCTATATGCACACTTTCGTATGCTGATATCGATGTTGCACCTAATACAAATGAAATTACAAAAGCCAATGTTGTTTTTGATAATATTTTCTTTAAATTAATACTCATAGTAACTCCCCCAAAAAAAATTAAACTTTTCCCTAAGAGCTCTCATAGACATTATACAATAGTACTATTTATAT
>ERZ773031.1717-NODE-1717-length-10747-cov-9.865694_pt1 | contig 10747 bp, 15 predicted proteins | sample MGYA00511666_ERZ773031 | MGnify/ENA primary metagenome ERZ773031 (study PRJEB29015, sample SAMEA2738135) | human oral metagenome | biome: human oral; feature: human-associated habitat; material: saliva | place: China | collected 2250 ...
GGGTGAAAGATCTCACCGAGGCTGAAGAACAGAAAATCAACGACATTATTTCTAGTAAATATCAGGTCGAAGGTGATCTGCGTCGCCTCGTAACAAACAATATCAAACGAATTAAGGATATCAATTCATACAAAGGTATCCGCCACAAGGCTGGGCTTCCAGTCAACGGCCAGCGTACTCGTACGAACGCACGTACACGTAAGGGTAAGGCGATCGCGGTCGGTGGAACACAACCAAAAGCAGCAAGTAAAACCTAGTTAGTGGAGTAAATTATGACAGAAGAAGTTAGAACTGAAGAAGTCAAAGTCAAAACCAAGAAAGGCAAGCGTATTGTCACTTCTGGTCAGGTCCACGTCAAGGCCACCTTTAACAACACCATCATTAGCATTTCCGACAAGAAAGGCCAAGTCCTCGCTCAGTCATCTGCTGGTGCTAACGGTTTTAGAGGTTCCAAGAAGGGTACAGCTTACGCTGCTCAAATCGCCGCTGAAAAAGCTGGTGAAATCGCCAAAAAAGATCACGGTCTGAACTCCGTCGACGTTTACGTCAAGGGTATCGGTCTCGGTCGTGATAGCGCCATCCGTGCTATCTCAGGTCTTGGCATCAAAATTGATAGTATAACCGACCAAACACCTATCGCTCATGGTGGTGTACGTCCTAAAGGAGAGAGGAAACCGTAATGGCACGAGATAAATCTCCAATTGTCAAACAAAGTCGTCGCGAGGGCTTTGCCCTAGCACCAAAAGCTCACAAAATCATGGCTAAAAAATCTGGTATTCCAGGTCAGCACGGTGATATGCGAGTTCGCGGTGGTAGTTTGTATCTTACCCAACTTCGCGAAAAGCAAAAAGTTCGTAGACTCTATGGTCTTCTCGAAAAACAATTTGCTAAATTGATGAAAGAAGCCCAAAAAGCCGAAGGTCTAACCGGTGAAATCCTTCTAGAATATCTAGAACGCCGCGCAGATAATGTTGTTTTCCGCGCTGGTTTCGCTTCTACTCGTCGCCAAGCACGCCAACTTGTCTCTCACGGACACTTCACTCTTAACGGTCGCCGTATTGACATCCCTTCAATCCGTTTGAAGGCTGGTGACAAACTCGAAGTACGCGCTAAGTCTCAAAAGTCTGAATACTTCAAGAATCTCGACAACATCGTCGCTGCCAGTGGTGTTACTCCACTCAGCTGGATGAAGTCTGATGTTAAGAAAATGACTATCGAAATTACTGGCAAGCCAAAACGCGAAGAAGCCGAAGCAGGCATTAACGAACAACTAATCGTTGAGTATTACTCACGCTAAGGAGAACAATGACAACAAAAGTAATTCACGAAGCAAATCTTGCAGAAGTCATCGACGTATCCGAGAACTGTGCCTCATTTGTAATCAAGCCACTTTACTATGGCTATGGTAACACTTTAGGTAACTCTCTCCGCCGCGTCTTACTCTCAAGTATTAAGGGTGCTGCAATTACTTCCTTCAGTATCGAAGGTACTACTCACGAATTCACTGCAATCGAAGGTATTCGTGAAGATGTCGTCGACATCATGCTCAACCTTAAAAACATTCGTTTTAAGAGCCACTCCGACGCTCCAGTCGAGCTTACTCTTGAAATCAAAGGTAGCGAACAATCCAAAAAAGATGGTGACGCACGTGTCGTCGCCGGCGATATTAAACTCACTAACGAAGTTGAAATCGCTAACCCAAACCAGGTAATTTGTCACATTGATGATCCAAATTACACCTTGAAGATGCGCTTCATCGTCGAATCTGGTCGTGGTTATCTCACTATTGAGCGCTCAGCCGAAGAACGCATCCACAGCGATATGATCGCCCTTGATGCTGTCTTCACCCCTGTAATTCGCGTTCGTTTCAATGCTGAAAACACTCGTGTTGGTCAAGATATCAATCTTCAACAATTGACTATCACCGTCGAAACCGATGGTACCATCACTCCACGCGAAGCCTTCGAAGAAGCCGCTGCGATTCTCGTGAATCAATATCAGGCTCTTGCTGGAAAAACTGTCGCTGACACCGCTCCAGCTCCAGGCTCCAAGAACGAACAGGAAGATGCTGGTCTAATGCTTCCAATCGAAGAATTAGGTCTTTCAGCTCGTACTGCCAACGCTCTTGTGAACAACGCAATTCACACTATCAGAGACCTCGTTGTCTTATCTGAAACCGACCTCAAGGACCTCAAAGGCTTCGGTCAAAAGGCTCTTGATGAAGTCAAAAATAAACTTAAGGAGTTAAATATCTAATGCATCGCCACGGATATAAAGGCCGCAAGTTCGGCCGTGAAACCGACCAGAGAAGGGCACTACTACGTGGGCTGATGTGCTCTCTGATCAAATACCAGTCGATCACCGTGACTCTAGCTCGCGCCAAAGAAATGCGCCGCTACACCGAGAAGCTTATCACCATCGCTAAAAAGGGTGGTCTCGCTAATCGTCGTCTCCTCATCGCAAGATTGGATGACCTTGAAGTTGCAGACCTCTTGATGGATGTTATCGCTCCTCAAATCGAACGTGATTCTGGTTACCTCAGAATTGAACGCGCTGGCTTCCGCAAGGGTGACCACGCTGAAATGGGTACTATCTCATTTGTCGATTCTATCAACCTAACTAAGGAGGCTAAATAATGAAGACTTTTAGCCAAAAATCCGCTGAAATCAAGCGCGAATGGTATGTTATCGATGCCGCTTCTTTGCCACTTGGTAAATTAGCTGTCGTCATCGCTGACAAACTCATGGGTAAGTCTAAAGTTACTTACACTCCACACATTGACAATGGTGACTATGTCATCGTCTTGAACGCTAAGAACATCCAAGTTACTGGCAACAAGATGGTTGATAAAATGTACTACCGCCACAGTGGCTTCCCAGGTGGTCTCACCGAGCTCAAGCTTGAAGAAATCATCGAGAAGAATCCAGCTTACGCCATCAAAGAAGCTGTCAAAGGCATGCTTCCAAAGAACAAACTCGCTGACGACCGTTTAGCTCGTCTCCGTGTCTTCAATGGCGCTGAGCACACTCATTCCGCTCAAAATCCAAAGGAGATTAAATAATGGCAACCAAATATTCCTACGGACTTGGTCGTCGCAAAGCAGCTACTGCTCGCGCACGTCTATTTAAGGGTAAAGGTGAAATCACCATCAATAACAAGCCAGCTCTAGAGTATCTTTCATTGAACAAAAGCTTACTAGCTGAAGTGACTGATCCTTTAGCTCTCGTTAACAAGCAAAAAGAATTTGATGTTACCATCCTGGTTTCCGGCGGTGGTCTAGCTGGTCAAGTCGACGCGATCAAATTGGCTATCTCTAAGGCTCTCACCTTGGAATTCCCAGATCTACGTCCAGTCTTGAAAAAAGCTGGTCTCATCAAGCGCGACCCACGCGAAAAAGAACGCAAAAAATACGGTTTACGTTCTGCTCGCAAACGCGAACAATTCTCCAAGCGTTAATCAAAAGAAAATACTCCTCTTCCGGGGAGTATTTTTTATGTTAAAACTAAGAACAAAAGCCCTCATCATCATCTCTAGCTAACATAACTCCTAGTACAAAAACAGAACCACCTCAGCAGAAATAGCCAAAGAAAAAGCCCGTGAATCACGGGCTAGGCAGACATGGCTTCAAGTTTGTAATTTTCCCGAAGAAACTTGCTAAAATCCCGAATCCAGCAGGTCACTAGATGCCTATAAGTCTGCGAAATGCGTACCACAATGGTTTTTGTTTCCAAAAAATCTTTGTAGTGCGAGAGAAAAGTTAGTTCTGACCCAGTACATGTGCCAAGAGAATCCTCTAGTAACCTAAATTCCACCTCGTCCGGCAGCTTACCCTGAGTGTATTTGATGGTAAAATAGCTCCAACCTAATTCTTTACTCAGATTTAATTCGATGCCGGCAGTCTTTGAATGTTGATTATTGAATTTCTCAAAAAATTTTAACATTTCTTTGCGCATAAAAAATACCCCCATTCTAGGTTCTATTGTTTAACATAAGCAATCTTTATTATTATAACCCAACATAAGCGAAATCAATCAAAAAAATAGCCAAAAATCCGCAATATCCGCTATAATATAACCATGGCAGAATCTAATGAATCCGCAGTGCTTTATCAAATCAATCTCAAAAACCTGATTAAAGCCCTGAAATCACCATCTTATCTCAAACGTTTTATTAATTACAATAAGCATATTGTATTGTATTTTGTTTTCGGCGTCCTCACGACTGTCGTCAACCTTATTAGCTTCTATATCTTTGCCGAAATCCTCCAGATTGAAACCATTCCAGCCACCATTTGGGCCTGGGTCGTTGCCGTAGCCTTTGCATTTATTACCAATCGTCTCTATGTTTTCGAAAGCACCGCCAAAACTCACGCCGCTATCCTCCGCGAAGCAATACTATTTTTCATTGCACGCCTAGTCACACTTGGCATTGAAGTCTTTATTATGTGGCTTTCCGTCGATATTTGCGGCCAAAACAAACTCATTTGGAAAGTTATCTGTAATATTATTGTCATCATCGTAAATTATACCCTCAGTAAAGCCGTAGTTTTCTCCAGTAGCCGTACCTCCAAGCGCCTCGGCAAACGCCAAGACAAAAAGAATAGTCAATAATTGCTTCACCTAACCGCGAAATCAATTCGATACATCTACTACAAGAAACCGGACACTAATTCCGCTTGCCAAAACATCCAAAAAGATGTATAATATAAATATTGTTGGGCATTCAACAGAATAGGAGGTCATTTTTATGACTAGCTCTTTACGATATAGACCGGTAATGATACCCGCTATGGAATTTTACAACGAAGACGGACACTTCACTAAAGAAACTACTGCGGCCTACAAAAAATCATTGGATTTTTCCAAGAGATCTAGAGACAGACATCTTTCTAGCTACATTAATCAGATACATAATGCAGCCGCCGATTACCAAAAAAACATTGTCACTCAAAACTCACTACAGAGACTTCGCTCTCAGCAAGAAATAGATCAAGCCTGCGCTCACATGGAAGTAGTAAAAATGCGCAATTCTGAAATAGACTTTATTGAGGAAAAACTTCGAAATAATACCTAATTTTTAATCACAAAACTGATTATTTTATTAGATTTTTAAATTTAAGTAACTATATTATCGCCCAACAAAAAACGGGAGCCAGCAGGCTCCCATTTTTATCTTTAGTTAAGTAGAATCTTAAATTACAGAGTCTAAGAGGGAATTGAGACTAATGGATTAACGTTGGCCACCTTGATTAGATGGACCGCCGTTCCCGCCACCGTTTTGGAAGTTTGGTGGAGTACCATGGTTTCCGGAAGGTCCGCCATGGCCACTATTTTGGCCATTAGGTCCACCTTGCTGATCGCTTTGGCTGCCGGGGTCACCTTGACAGTTTATTCCGCCAGACATGCTATTTTACATTTGTTGTGTTGATAGCATACCACTATTATTACTACCAAAACAAGATATTCTCAAAATTCTCGACATTTTCCTCGATAACGTCATCAAATACGGTAATTAGAACTCTCGCACCACTTTTACGGTTTATTTTAGCCCAAAAACCGCACATAAATTGCCCATAGCATAAGGCACTATCCCTCAAAAATCAAAAAAATCGCCAGTTTGCGTTTTTAACCGAATCCGGTATAATATAAATGTATCATATTTACGCCTATATTTTTTTGGCGTGCACATTAACAAGGAGGGCGTTTATGTCAGAAAATTCTGAAATTGCCGTTTTGAAAGCCAATTACCGTGAAACTAATCGTAGTATTAAGGAGGCCGAAGCTAAACACGATTTAATTCGTGCCAAGTACGATGCTACTATTAAGCGTCACAGTGCCTTTTATGGGCCGATTGAAAGACTACAAATTCAGCTTGCCGCTGAAAATCTCAAATCCAGACCTCAGAAAAGCCTTATCGCGACACTGAATCGGGAACTTGACAACCTACTCAAAGAGCAGCGTATTGTAAAATCGGAAATCGAAAATCTTATGCGAAAGAAAAATCGTGCTTTTAGTGAAATTCAAACTCAGAAAACTAAATTAAAAAAATTAGATGAAAAAATTCGTTCCAAAAGCGGCGACCTAGAGCCATACAAAAAGCCGCGCCGAATTTAAATTTTAGGGGGAATTATGCCGCAAAATTTCATAACCAATGAGAAACTAATCATAAAAACTGACTAATCGCCCAACTTAAAATATCCTAAGAACCGAAGCTTTCTTCGGTTCTTTTTTATATACACAAAAAAGATTCGGCTGCAGATACCGAATCTTCTCAAATAAAAGAATAGTCGTCTATTCTATTCTTAATAATTAAATAATAACAACAAAATATAATCTTGTCAAATATACGAATTTAACATTAATTCATGGCTAAAATTTGACTGCACACATCAAAAACTATCTGTTACAAAGTTGACTCAATCTATAAAAAGTTATAGAATATTAAGTAATTACAAAAGAAAAACTACAAAGTTGAGATTGTGGTTTTAAGCAAAAAATAACGGAAAGACCCAGACCCAAAAAGTGAGCCAGATTCTAAAATAGTATTTAGTATTTTAGAGTTTAATAAATAACATATCAAGAAGTAATGTATGAAGAAACTAAATAAAGGCACCAGCGAATATAAAAATGCAAAATTTTGCATTGTGTGTTCGAGCGGAGGACATCTAACTCACATGTATATGCTGAAAGATATATGGGCAAAACATGATAGAGTATGGGTTACATTCAATAAAACGGATGCAAATAGTATTTTAGAAAACGAAAAGAAATATTACTGTCATTATCCGACAAATAGAAATATTCCAAATCTAATAAAAAACACCTTTTTAGCGATTAAAGTTTTAAATAAGGAAAAACCAAATATTATAATATCATCAGGCGCTGCCATCGCAATTCCGTTTTTTATTATTGGAAAAATAAAAGGAATAAAACTAGTCTATATAGAGGTATATGATCGCATTGATAAACCAACCGTTAGCGGTAAAATATGTTCTAAGTTTGCAGATAAATTCATAGTACAGTGGAAAGAGCAGTTAAAAGTTTATCCTAAAGCAATCAACTTAGGTAGAATTTTTTAGTAGGAGTTAGAATATGATTTTTGTTACTATTGGAACCCACGAACAATCCTTTGAGAGATTAGTAAAAAAAGTTGATGATCTAAAAAGAGATAAAATAATTAATGAGGAAGTTATAATTCAAAAAGGATATACCGATTATGAACCACAATATTGTGAATCGCATAAATTGATCGGCTATAATGATATGCAAAAATATTTAAAAACTGCCAGAATTATAATTACCCATGGTGGCCCAGCAAGCTTTATAGCACCACTTTCAATCGGAAAAATTCCTATTGTTGTTCCTAGGCAAAAAAAATTTAATGAGCATGTAAATGATCATCAAAAAGATTTTGTCGAACAGGTAGTTGCAATAGACAATGCAATCATCCCTTGTTATGATATAAACGACTTGGAGAGACTAATAAAACAATATGATTCAATCATAGAAAATATGAAAGAAAATTATAAATCTAACAACAAATTATTTTGTAAAAAATTAGATGAAGAAATAATGGACATCTTTTATAAAAAACAAATTCTAAGGACAAATAAATGGTGAAAAAACTAGATATTGGCGTATATCTATTTTGGATAATAATTAGTTTTATGAAAGGAATAGGCTTTTCTAGCGCCAATCCAATCTATGTTATTTCCTATGTGATTGGAATATTATTAACATTTATAAAAATATTTAATGTCAGCTATAGAAAAAGTGAACTTAAGAATATAGGCATAATATTTTTTATAGGAATTATAAACTATATTGCTGGAAAAGAAACGACGATACTATTTACTGCCATAGCAATAGCAACTTTGAAAAATACTGATATAAGAAAAATATTAAAAATAATGTTCTTAACTAGAATTATTGCATTTATAATTATGCTTACATTATCTATATCGGGAATTATTCCTAATAATAGTACCGAATTTTATAGGGAAGGTGCAGGTTTTGTAAATAGGATAACATTTGGATATAGTCATCCAAATCTTACACAAGCATCTTTTGTCTTGATAGTTGTTTTATATGTATATAATTTTTATGAAAAGATTGATTTAAAAAGGATTGTAATATTAGAATCGCTTAATTATTTATTGTATCAATTTACAGTATCAAGAAGTGGCTTTTTTATATTATCAATTTTCCTAATATACGTTTACTTAACTAAAAAAATAAAAACAATACATAAAAATTCAAAAAAACTATTAAACGCAACGTTATTTTTTTCCATTCTATTTAGCTTCATAGTTGCACATTTATATGGAGAAAACTCAATAATTAATAAATTAGACGTTATTCTTACAGGAAGAATTACATATATGAGTGAGACTGTTAATAATTATCAAATACCATTTTTCTCAACAAATAAATACAATAATATTCTATTTGATAATGGTTATTTTGACTTGATTTATAATGGAGGATTATTAGCATTTGCTTGGTATATGTATAACCAGATAAAAACGAATAAGATTTTGGCAAAAAATAATTTAGAAAAAGAAATTATAGTTACGTTCTTTCTATTTATTTATTGCATAACGGAAAGTTATTACGCAAGTATTATTATGAATATAAGTTTAGTATTCTTTGCTTTTTATATATTTTCAAATCCGATAAGTGAAAATTGTATAAAAGAAGAAATTAATGATAGAAAATTACAAACTAAAACTGAGAGGTAAAGATGAGTAAAGTTGGAATATTATCAATGCAAAGAATAAAAAATTATGGATCATTTCTGCAAGCATATGCCCTAAAAACACTTATTGAGGACTTAGGACATGAAGTTCAATTTGTTGATTATCATATCGAAAAACCAGTTATAGAAGTGGCGAAAAACACTAAGTTTAATTCTTTTAGTAAAATAGCACAAACAATGGAAGGAAATGCCCCCCTTGTTCAAAAAGTGCAGTACATGATACATAAGAAAAACTTTGGGAAAAAGTACTATAAATTATTAGGCTTAACAAAAGAGTTTAATTTTAATCCAAAATTAGATACGCTAGTTATCGGAAGTGACGAAGTCTTTAATTGCATTCAATCAAATACAAATGTTGGATATTCAATGGAATTATTCGGAAAAAATCATAATGCTAAAAATTTAATCACATATGCGGCATCTTTTGGAAATACAACTATAAATAAATTAAAAAAATATGGCAGGTTTGACGAAATAAAAAGATTGATAGAAAAATTTGATTATATTTCAGTGAGAGATACAAATTCTGGAAAAATTATCAAAGAAATGACAGGAAAAGATATATATTATAATTTGGACCCCGTATTGGCATATGATTACGTGAACGACTGTAATAGAATTCCCGAATTAAATATAAGTGACAAATTTATGGTAGTATATGCTTATTCGAACAGGATCTCAAAAGAAGAATCAAAGTATATAAAAGAATTTGCAAAGAAGAATAAACTTAAAATTTACGCAATAGGGGGAGCGCAAAGTTGTGCTGACAGATTTATTGATTGCTCTCCATTTGACGTATTAGCATATTTTAAAAATGCAGAAATAATCGTAACAGATACATTTCATGGAAGTATTTTTTCAATTATAAATAAGAAAAGGTTTGTAACTATAGTTAGAAAAAGCATAGGGAACAATTATGGGAACGAAGAAAAACTCACTGATTTATTTTGTCGTCTAAAATTAGAAAATAGGATTATATACAACATCTCTGATCTCGAAAAAATTGGAAATATGGATATTGATTATTCAGATACTGATAAAATCTTAAAAGAAGAGAGAGTACGAACAAAGAATTATTTAAAAAAGTCTATTAGATAACTAATATTAAGGTGAATAGAAAAATGGAAAAGGATAAAGTATCTATTATTGTTCCAGTTTACAATGTCGAAAAATACATAGAAAAATGTTTGAAATCATTAATATCGCAATCGTATAAAAATATTGAAATCATTTTGATTGATGACGGTTCAAAAGATAATTCTGGGAAAATTTGCGATACATATAAAGGAAAAGACTCGAGAATAAAGGTTATCCATAAAGAAAATGCGGGAGTAAGCGAAGCAAGAAATTCAGGGATACAAAAAGCAACTGGAAAATATCTGTGCTTTGTAGATGCTGACGATTTTGTTATGAATGATTATGTAAATTACATGTATCAACTAATCGTAAAAAACTCTTCTGACATTGCCGTTTGCGCAAAAATGTTTAGCAACTTCAATAAAGAGCAGTCGTCAGATGAAATGACAGCGGTTCTAGACGGAGAAAATGCTATTATAAGAATATTAAATTATAGAATGCCGATTGGAGTTTACTCTAGAATATTCAAAAAAGATCTTATAAAGGACAATGGTATTAAATTTCTTAAAGACATATACATGGGGGAAGGATTTAATTTTAATGTTGCATGTTTTCAAAAAGCAAAAAAAGTTATAATAAGTAACTATAAAGTATATTATTACAGAAGAGATAACGCTACAAGTGCTACCTCTGATTTTTCAATTAATAAATGTGAAAATAGCTTATATGCAATGAAGGTTATGAATAATAATCTCTTAATAAGAACCAATCGTGTAATTAATTCATGGGAATATGCCGTTTGGAGGACATATAGTGATGCGTTTGATTATATGTGTTTGGGTAACGGGAAAAAAGCAAATATAGAAAAATTTAAAGAATACAAATATTATATAAAAAATAATTATAAAATATA
>ERZ773031.1718-NODE-1718-length-10746-cov-46.304462_pt1 | contig 10746 bp, 10 predicted proteins | sample MGYA00511666_ERZ773031 | MGnify/ENA primary metagenome ERZ773031 (study PRJEB29015, sample SAMEA2738135) | human oral metagenome | biome: human oral; feature: human-associated habitat; material: saliva | place: China | collected 2250 ...
GTTTAGGTAATAACTCTAAAATGGTCGTCAATGGTGATAAAACACAAATTGACTTGCCTCCGCGTGTGACATCTGGTCTCTATGAAGCAGAAAAGGTATTAAAACGCGTGTCTGGTATTCATATGGTGTATTTTACAGATCAAGATGTGGTGCGTCATGATTTGGTAGGTCGCATCGTTAAAGCCTATGATGCGTACCATCAAAAGCTTTCAAAGGAAGAATAAGAATTATGCATATACAAATTAGTTATGATGATGGTATAGCCCGAGATGCTAAGATTGAAGAGGTTATACAAAAGGTTTGCGATGAAGTGAGCCGCGTATATGGACTCGAAGATGATGAACTAAGTATTCTACTATGCGATAATAAGAAAATTCATGAACTAAATAAGGAATATCGTGGCATTGATAGGCCCACAGACGTATTGTCCTTTGCCCTTAATGAAGGGGACGATTACGAAGGTAGTGAAGAGGAACATCATTTATTAGGAGATATGATACTCTCCTTAGAACGAGCTCATGAACAAGCCATAGAATACGGGCATAGTTTTGAACGGGAATTAGCCTATTTAACAACACATAGTTGTTTGCATATTTTAGGCTATGACCATATGACCGATGAAGATAAAAAAGAAATGCGCAAAGAAGAAGAATTTGTGCTTTCTAATTTAGGGTATGTACGAGAGGATCAACCATATAATGAATAAAGCAGAACATTTTAAATCCGGCTTCGTAGCTGTTGTAGGGAGACCAAATGTAGGCAAGTCTACCATGATTAATGCCTTGATAGGCGACAAGATTGCCATTGTATCCGATAAGGCACAGACAACGCGTAACCGCATTATTTGTGTTTACACCGATGAAGAAAAACAAATCGTTTTCATGGATACACCTGGCGTACATAAGCCAAAACATAAATTAGGTGAATTCATGGTCGATGCAGCCATTGAATCTTTGAAGGAAACAGAGGCCGTTCTATTTGTTGTGGCAGGTAATGAAAAACGAGGTCCAGGAGATAATTTCATCATTGAACAATTAAAACGTGTGAAAGTACCGGTATTCCTCGTAGTCAATAAAATTGATACACTGCAAAAAGAACAGGTATTAGAAGCTATCGTATCCTATCAAGATGCGTATCGATTTGCTGGTGTCATTCCTATTTCGGCAAAGAATAAAGAAAATTTATCTGAACTTCTTAATGTGCTAGGTGAGCATTTGCCAGAAGGTCCTCAATACTTCCCAGAAGATATGATTACAGACCAACCAGAACGATTGATTATTTCTGATATCGTTCGCGAAAAGATTTTGTTGTCTACTCGTGATGAAATTCCTCATGCCATCGCTGTAGATGTAGATGAAATGAAGACTCGTGATGATGGAACCACATATATTCGTGCTACCATCTATTGTGAACGAGATTCTCAAAAGGGTATCATCATTGGTAACAAAGGTGCGTTACTACGCAAGATTGGTGCAGAAGCGCGCATGGATATTCAAAAGTTATTGGCTACAAAAGTATATCTTGATTTATGGGTTAAGGTTAAAAAGGATTGGCGTAATAAATCGGGTATGCTTTCAGAATTGGGATATAAAAAATAGATTATTTAGATTGATTATAGTTAGAAAGGATTGTTATGGACAGTATAGATGCCCTGTTACCGATTGGGTTCGGCATAGTATGTATTTTCTTAATTAACTTTTTGGTGGTAGCAAAATTCTCTTTTGCACGGTTGCGCAAGGAACACGTAGAAGATATGGAAATCCTACATGAAAAGGATCGCCAATTCTTGTTAAAGCTATACCAAAATCCTGAGTATTTCCTTAATACTACACAATTTCTAATACTCTTTTTCATTCTCACCTTAGCAGGTACTGGCACATATATCTTTAATAGTTTTGTGGTAGGTATCATGGATATTTTTAATATCCATGGTACATGGGTTCATCATATTTTAGACCTGATCTTGCTTATTATCATTAGTCTTATTGTCCTCATCTTTGGCGAAATTGTACCGAAAGCATTGGGTTTATCATTCCCTACAAAATATGTAAATATGCATAGTCGCATCGTCGTTGGCGTTGGTCGTATTGTATATCCTTTTGTCTGGTTAGCTAGTAAAATATCCAATTGCATCCTTAAATTTTACCAAACAAAATACTTAACTGAACTAGACCTTGTATATACGGAAGAGGAAATACGCATGATGATTTCTAGAAGTCATGAAGAAGGTCAGTTAAATCAGGTAGAATCCGAGTTGATAGACAATGTGTTCAACTTTGTGGAACGTATGGCAAAAGAGGTTATGGTGCCTCGCCAAGATGTGGATTGTATTTTTGTGGAAGATGGTTATGATGAAGCCATGAAGGTGATTCGTTCTACATCGCATACGAGATACCCATTGTGTGTGGAAGATAAGGATCATATTGTAGGCCTTGTACATATTAAGGATTTGATGGAACGTCAAAAGCAGGCTAGAAAAGATTTGCGCAACATCAAACGAGATATCTTGACGGTTCCTGAGGTTATGAAATTATCTACCTTATTGCAATACATGCGAACGCGTCGTATTTACCAAGCCGTTGTTGTCGATGAATACGGCGGTATGGTAGGCCTTGTGGGGTTAGAGGATATCATCGAAGAATTGGTAGGGGATATTCAAGATGAACATGAACCTCATTTGCCGGCTACGATGAGTTATTCTGATGGCTCCTTTGAGTTTGACGGCAAGGTTCTTGTCGATGAAGTGTCTGAAATGATGAATATTCACATTGAAGACTCCGATTCCGATACGATTGGTGGCTATATCTTCGGTCTATTAGGCCGTACTCCAATTGTGGGGGATACTGTTGATGCTTATAGTTATACATTTGAAGTAATTAAGATGCAAGGTTATCGTATTTCACGTTTGCGTGTAACACCTTTACCAGAGTCTGAAACTGTTACGGATGATGAACATGAACAAGATTAGTGGCGCTTTTAATACGCCGGCCATCGTGGTGAGTCGGAAGAAATATAAGCTCTATTCGGTGTTTACCTTTATCACACCGTCCTTAGGCATTATTAGGGCCTCTTTTCCGCATAAACGGTTACAAACATTGCGTAATGCATCCTATTTACGCCCCTTCAGCGCTATGTATATAACAGTTGTGCAGGACGGAGAATTTGTGAAAGTTACACAAATTGATGGGTCCTATGTGGTGGAATCTCTAGATACGAATCTAGATAATATTACGTATGCAGCCGTAGCCAGTGAACTGATACAAGAACTATTTGCATCGTATGATGTTGATCGTAATGTATTTAATGCTGTAGTCAATTATTCAAAATCGATACGTCAACGAAATGTACGATTAGGGACTATCATATTGGGATGGCAAATGCTGTCGTTAGCGGGGATAATGCCACAACATGAGGCTTTTAATACCGGAGATGGAATTGATTTATTCTGGAACGAACTACGGATACATACGCATATGAATCCATCCCTTTCGTTACGCAACGCAATGCCAAATATTTTGGCCTATCAATGGGGCGATGCAGCACCTATTGAACTTCCTGGAACTGTATGGAAGGAATTAGAACGATTACTATTTTCTTATTGTGAACAGGAAATAGGTAAACAACTGCAAAGTGTAAAATTTCTGATGAGTTTATAATATATACTGATAAATTGTTAGGTATCGATTCATAAGACTCCTTATCAAAAATTTTTATAAATTTTAAACCACTTATCTCGAATAGGTTAGATAAACCTATTTAAGATAAGTGGTTTTCTTATATAGAAAAAATATAATGTATTACCTGAACATATATCTCATTTATGAGTTAGAAAATGGGAACAAAAAGTTTTATACTAAATACATTAATGATTGTTCTCTATATGGTAGAGTGATATTAGAGCCTATAGTGATGGCTCTATTTTATTTTTTTATTTTGAAACTATAGATTATAGAAATTTATTAAAGGATTGTATGGAATGGAATTAATCGAGTATATAAAGACATTAGGTAATGTAGGTGTAGCTCTATCTGGTGGTGTAGATTCATCCTATTTAGTGTATGCTGTCAAACAATCGGGCATTCCATGCAAAGCATATACTGTTAAGTCCCAGTTTGTGCCACAGTTTGAATTAGATGATGCCAAGAAAATTGCAGAATGTATCGGTATTCCCTTAGAAATCATAGATATTGATGTACTCGAACATGATGATGTAACGAGCAACCCAAGTGATCGATGCTATTACTGTAAACATCATGTATTCACAACGATAAGTGAACAGGCTAAACGCGATGGATTTTCCATATTATGCGATGGAACCAATGCCAGTGATGAGGTAGATGATCGCCCTGGTATGAAAGCAATAGCTGAGCTATCTGTCAAGTCGCCACTAAGAGACTGTGGCTTAACAAAATCTATGATTCGCCAGTTGGCCAAACAGGCTAATTTATTTACTTGGGATAAACCATCCTACGCCTGTTTAGCTACGAGATTTCAAGCGGGACAGCACATAACAGGTCATGATTTAGAACATATCGAAAAAGCGGAAGGGTATTTATTTTCGTTAGGGCTATCAGATTTTAGAGTTCGTCTGATAGGGAATACTGCTAAAATTCAAGTCCCAGAGAATCAAATAGCCATTGTTATTAAGAATAGGATTGAGATTCTCATATTTTTTAAATCTATGTTTGATGATGTTGTATTAGATTTAGAGGTGCGTTCATGAGCGATGATATTAGATCTCTTCTAGAGCAAGTAAAAAATGGACAGGTAGATGTGGATGCCGCCTTATTAAAGCTAAAGATGAAACCGATAGAGGATTTAGGGTATGCAAACGTAGATTTACATCGTCAATTACGGCAAGGTGTACCAGAGGTTATTTATGGTGCTGGTAAGACTAGTGAACAAATCGTGGGTATTATCTCCTCCATGCAGTCTAACGGGCAAGGTCATATATTGATTACACGCTTAGCACCTGATGTGGCTGCAGAGGTTCAAGAACAGCATTCCTTGACATATATCAAGGATGCTCATATCGGCTACGTTGGTGATATGCCTACGAAGAAAACAGAGTCAAGTATAGCTATTGTTACCGGCGGTACAAGTGATTATAAAGTGGCTGAAGAATGTGCAATTACAGCTGAATTTTATGGTAATACGGTCAATCGAATTTATGACGTAGGTGTGGCGGGTATTCATCGTTTGTTACAACATTTAGATACTATTATGTCTGCTAAGGTTATCGTTGTCATTGCCGGCATGGAAGGGGCTTTAGCAAGTGTTGTTGGGGGCCTTGTGGATGTACCTGTTATCGCCGTACCAACTAGTGTTGGTTATGGAACGGCATTTGGTGGTGTTACGGCGTTATTATCGATGCTCAATTCCTGTGCTAGCGGTGTTACGGTTGTCAACATAGACAATGGATTTGGTGCTGCTTATACAGCGAATATGATTAATCATATAGGTGAAAGTAAATGAAACGATTATTTTTAGATTGTCAAATGGGCATTGCAGGAGACATGCTGACCGCGACATTACTCGGTTTAGTAGATAACCCTGAAATATGGATAGAACGGCTTAATCAAATAGGGATACCTAATGTTACCTATACACTTATTCCGAAAGAAGATAAGGGCTTACAAGGTTATCGGGTAGCGGTTACCATTAATGGTATAGAAGAGTCTGAACATCATAAAGGTAGTCCCCATGACCAACATAATACTAATCATCACCATCATGTGCATGGCCGAGGCTTACAAGGTGTAACGGATATAATTAATAGCTTATCTATTTCCGATACGTGTAAACAGAATGCTATAAACGTATATAATCTGGTAGCTCAAGCGGAGGCCAAGGTTCATAAATCTACAGTGACACAAATTCATTTCCACGAGCTGGGCATGCTAGATGCTATTGCAGATATTGTAGCCGTTTGTGTACTCTTAGAGGAATTGAATTTTGATGAGATTATCATCTCACCTATACATGTAGGAACTGGCACGGTTCACTGTGCTCACGGAGAACTACCTGTGCCAGCACCAGCAACGATGGAGTTATTAGCGGGTATTCCAATGTACGCAGATTATCAGATTAAGGGTGAGCTATGTACGCCTACAGGCGCAGCGTTAGCTAAGTATTTTGGTGCAGCCTTTAGCCATATGCCTGTTATGACACCAACAAAGGTATTTTATGGATTTGGTACGAAACAATTTGAAAGACCGAATTGTATTCGCGCTTTTGTTGAAATAAACAATGATTTAGAAGACACAATCATTGAAATGTCTTGTAATCTCGACGATATGACACCAGAAGAAATCGGCTATGCAGTAGAACAGTTATTACTTTCACCAGCACTAGACGTGTTTACCACACCGATTATGATGAAAAAACAACGACCTAGTACGATGCTAACTGTTCTGTGTAAGGTAGACGATATCGATAATCTGCGTGATTTAATATTCAAGCATACTACGAGCCTTGGTATTCGGTACCATCGCTGTAATCGATATATTTTGAACCGGTCTACAGGAGACATAGATTGGGAAGGCAATAGAATTATTTTCAAAACAAGTAGTGGATTTGGTGTAAAGAGACATAAATATGAATATGATTCACTGGCTGCCATTGCTAAGCAAAATGATATGAGTTTATTAGACCTTAAACGACAATTGCGTAAGAAGGAGGATTGATTTGTCGTAGCGGGTTATTTATAGTTTGTTAGTGTTAAGTTAAGGAGTGATTCCCATGAAAACATTTAATGTACCCTATGCAAAAGGATTTGTAGATATCAATATTCCTGATCAAAATATCGCAGGTGTATTAGAATCTAAAGCCCATTCCTATAAGGCTGAGCTTTCACAAGAGGCATTGGTAGAACATGCACTAGATAATCCTATCGGTAGCCAACGCTTGGAAGAATTGGTTAAGGGTAAATCCAACATGGTCATCATCACAAGTGACCATACGCGTCCAGTGCCTAGTAAAATTACGATGCCAATTCTACTTCGCCGTATTCGTGAAGCTAATCCATCCATCGATATTACTATTTTACTAGCAACTGGTTTCCATCGACCTACTACGCATGAAGAAATGGTAGATAAATTCGGTCCTGAAATCGTAGCCAATGAAAAGATTGTAAACCATATCTCTGGTGATGCTAGTCAAATGACTAAAATAGGCGTATTGCCATCCGGTGGAGATTGCATTATCAATAAACTAGCTGTAGAAACGGAGCTATTAATTTCTGAAGGCTTCATTGAACCACATTTCTTTGCTGGTTTCTCAGGCGGTAGAAAAAGCGTATTGCCAGGCATTGCTTCCGAAGTGACTGTAATGGCAAATCACTGTGCTGAATTTATCAATAGCCCATATGCTCGTACAGGTATTATCGAGAACAATCCAATTCATAAGGACATGGTATACGCTGGACGTACTGCGAAATTAGCATTTATTTTAAATGTTGTCATCGATGCGGAAAAACATATTATTAATGCTTTTGCTGGTGATATGGAACAAGCTCATGAAACTGGCTGTGCTTTTGTATCTGAACTAGCTAGTGTGAAAGCTGTTCCAGCAGATATCGTCATTACTACAAATGGTGGGTATCCATTAGACCAAAACGTATATCAAGCTGTAAAAGGGATGACCGCTGCCGAAGCATCTTGTAAAAAAGATGGCGTTATCATCATGATTGCTGCTTGTAATGATGGTCATGGTGGAGAATCTCTATACGAAAACCTTAAAAATGCTAAAACACCTCGTGAGTTATTAGATCCCATTACTAAGGTTTCTCGTAATGAATCAATAAAGATGCAAGCATTACAGTTATCCATGATGGCGTATCTGTTGTGGTGAAAGCGTAATACGTTATATTTTAAAAGTTAATATAAAAAGATAAAGGTACATCATGATTATTTGGTATGCTTTTAATCTTTTTTATTAGTATGTCATTAACCTAATAGCTTTACATTGATATGTATACATAATAGGATTTATTTATTCTGATGAGAGAATATATTATAATAAAATCGTAGTGGTATTTAGTTATTTGTAGGAGGTTATTATGGAACTTTTGGGGAATCTCAAAATTCACTTTCTCACACTGGTTCTTACAGTCGTGGCTGAATTCATTGGTATCCAGAAATTAGGACCTATTGTTTTATTACCGTTATTGTACACTTTGATTCTTGGCCTTTTAATTTCTATTCCTAAGTTTAAGATTCTTACTGTTCAACAAATGGAAAAATCTGCTGATTATATTGGTATAGCAGTTATGATCCTGATGGTAAAAGTAGGTCTTGGTATTGGTCCAAACCTAGGAATTCTTACAAGTGCGGGTTGGGCTTTGTTATTACAAGAACTAGGTCATTTCCTAGGTACGATTGTTTTCGGATTACCAGTTGCTTTATTCGTAAAAATGGGGCGTGAAGCTGTAGGTGCTTGCTACTCTGTAGATAGAGAACCGAATGTAGCTATTATTATAGACAAATATGGATTTAGTTCGCCAGAAGGTCGTGGCGTTATGGGGATGTACATTTGTGGTGTTCTCATTGGTGCAATGTGGGCTTCTGTATTATCTGGAATTTTAGCTTCATCTGGATTATTCCATCCATTAGCTTTGGCAATGGGGGCTGGTGTTGGTAGTGCGAGTATGATGGCAGCAGCTACAGCACCAATTGTTGCAGTATATCCGGAGTATGAACAACAAATTATGGCATTATCGGGAGCAGCTAATTTATTGACAACTGTTCTTGGTGTTTATTTTGGCTTATTCGTATCCTTACCAATAATGGAAAAAACGTATAATTTCTTTACTGGTCGTACACGTGAACAAGATCTAGCAGAGGAGGCAGTACATCATGAGTAAGAGTGAACAAATTACACAATTTATTATTGTCATCTGTATTGCTGCAATTATTACTGCTGTAGGTAATGTAATGGATGGAAAGCATCTTTTTAGTGATAGCTTAATCGGTGTTGCTATTATGGCCATTCTTGCGACTATTGGAGGGATTATTTCTCATTTGCCATATGCAAATAAATTACCTATGGTATTCTGGGTTTCCTTAGTCGGTGTTGTTGCTTCTTTACCAGGTATGCCTGGTCAAGAATGGATTATAGCTAAAACAAGCCAAGTTACATTCCTTGCTACTACAACACCAGTACTTGCTTATGCAGGTTTATCCTTAGGGAAAGACCTTGGTGCATTCCGTCGCTTATCTTGGCGCATTATTCCTGTTGCACTAGCTGTAACGGCAGGTACTTTCATCTGTGCAACAGCATTAGCCCAATTAGTACTTCACTTAGAAGGTTTAATTTAATACTAAATCATAATGTTAGATGTCTAAATTATGTTAAGATATAATTATAGGTTTATATTTTAGAAGATATCTATACATCATGATGACATGATCGACCGTATTTTATACGGTCGATTTTATAAAGGAGATATTATGAGCCGTATGACAAAGGAAGAAGTAAAACAACGTGTTTGTAAAGCTATTGTTGATGCACAACCGCGTTTACGAGAATTGGCTGAATCTATTATGGCTGAACCTGAACTAGGTTTTAAAGAGGTAAAAACCTCTAAAAAGGTTCAAGCTATGTTTGATGAACTTGGCATTTCTTATACTACAGGGCATGCATTGACAGGTGTAAAAGGTAGAATGAATGGCCGAGATAGTAAATATACGGTTGCCATGGTGGGGGAATTAGATGCCATTCTCTGTCCTCGCCATCCTCGTGCTGATGATTTAACAGGGGCTGCCCATTGCTGTGGTCATAATGTACAAATTACCAATATGTTTGCTGTCGCTATGGGCTTACAAGCTGTGATGGATCAACTTGCTGGTGATGTCGTATTATTTGCTGTTCCAGCAGAGGAAATGATTGAAATTGATTACCGCAATAAATTGCGTGAACAAGGAAAACTGAAATATATGGGCGGTAAGCAACAGCTTATCTATGAAGGTGCTTTCGATGATATCGATATGGCTATGCAAATGCATGTGGAGACTGCCAAAACACCAGCTGGTGAAATGGGGCTTGGTAGTACCTCCAATGGTTTTGTATCTAAATTGATTGAATATCACGGTAAGGTAGCTCATGCCGCTCAAGCACCGCATGAAGGGATCAATGCTCTCAATGCTGCTTTGATGGGCGTTATGGGGGTTAACTCCATTCGTGAAACTTTCAAAGAAAGCGATTATTTCAGATTCCATCCAATCATTAACCAAGGTGGTACATTGGTTAACTGTGTGCCTGATTATGTTCAAGTTGAAAGCTATGTGCGTGCCTCTAATATTCAAGCTATTGTAGATGGTAACCATCGTGTTAATCGTGCCTTAAAAGCTGGTGGCGATGCAGTAGGCGCCACATGTGTTATCCATGACCTACCAGGCTATTTACCGATGCGTAATGATGAACGTATGAATGCTCTATTACGAGAAAATTCAAATCCTATTTTTGGTGAAGCCAATGTATATCAAGGTCCACATATTACGGCTAGTACAGATATGGGGGACGTATCTCACTTGATGCCGGTTATCCATCCATGGGTTGGCTGTATTAGTGGTGTACTACACAGTGCAGAATATGAAATCTCTGTACCTGATGTAGCGTACATTAAAACAGCACAAGCCTTGGCTATGACAATCGTAGACTTACTATACGATGATGCAGTAGGTGCTAAAGACGTATTAGATAACTTTACACCAGCATTAAACAAACAAAGCTATATTGAACTCTTAG
>ERZ773031.1721-NODE-1721-length-10741-cov-3.403238_pt1 | contig 10741 bp, 10 predicted proteins | sample MGYA00511666_ERZ773031 | MGnify/ENA primary metagenome ERZ773031 (study PRJEB29015, sample SAMEA2738135) | human oral metagenome | biome: human oral; feature: human-associated habitat; material: saliva | place: China | collected 2250 ...
CATACAAGAAGTATTGCTACGAACTTTACAAAATCTAAATATGCTATTCTATCTTGTTTCATTATACATTAGTTCTTGATATAGGGAATAATACCCATTTACCATTTTAGAAATGTCAAACTCCAAAGCCCTTGAAAAACATTTATCTGCAATCAACTTGTATTTCTCTGGAGTAGAATATATATCTAATATTTTTTTTGATAAGTCAATAGCATTGCCAACCTTAAATATTAGACCAGCTCCATCAACAATTTGTTTTAGCCCATCAACATCAGATGCAACAACAGGCTTTTTAGCAGCCATACCTTCCACTGCAGCTAACCCAAAACCCTCCCAATGAGAAGACATTACTATAATATCAGATGTTCTTAATAGTATAGGTACGTCAGAACGATTTCCCCAAAATCTTATATTTTCATGCACAGGAGATTTTGCTGCGTATTTAGAAACCTCTTCAAACAACTCCCCATCACCTATTAACCATAACTGGAATTGATTTTGAGGTAATAAAGCTAAGGCATCTATTACGGTTTTCTGATCTTTTTGTGGTCGGAAGGCTCCAACCATCGTAATAATACATCTATTAGAAGGACGAATTTGAGAATTAGGTTCTGCGTTTGAGAATTTTTTTATATCTACGCCATTAGAGATAGTACAGATTTTGCCTGTATTAAACTCAGTTGCACGCAAATAAGAACATAGTAAATCTTGCGTTTTAGGACTAATGCAAATTATTTTGCTATACTGTTTATACATCCATCTGTCAATTCTTGATAATAAGAAATGTGACCGTTTTCTGTTATGAGTATTATGCTCTGTTGTGACAAGAATCTTTTTACATCCAAGGTTATTTGCTATTGCTGTAAAAAGTTGTGGAGAAGAATTGTGAGTATGTATAATATCATAATCTTTCATTATTTTACGAAGCTTCAATATGTATAGAGGATTATAAAAATTTCGCTTTTGTGAAAGAAAATACATTTCACAGCCCATTTTCTTAAGATCTTGACAAAAAGGAGTATCTTCCCCGTCAAAGAGACATACCCCTACTGTACACCCTTTATTCATCAACCGCTCTGTTAACTGAACAACAAGATGTTCTGCCCCACCCATCAAGAGAGATGTAATTACATGCAATATTCTCATCTTATAAACTCATATATTTCTTCTTCCAATACTTATACAAGACATAACCAAAAGGAATGCATAGTGTCAGAAGTCCCTTATAAGGTATATTATATTTCTCCCTCCAACCAATTTTTGCGAAAAAAGAATAGCACGCATATAAAATACCATTCTTTATTCTATTTCTTAAATTGAAATCTGGAGACATTACTACTAAACTTGAAGCCATTCCTCCGTGTGGGCATTTTATCCTTAAAGGTCTTCCCAACTTTGTCAATCCTCCTTCAAGGTACTGAGTTTGATATATAACTTCATTCCTAAAAAGTATATTTGCTAGTTTAGAAACCTGAAGCCAAACATAATTTTCACCTATAAACTTTTCACCTGGAAATACAGGAAAACGGAATCCCTTCAAATAATTAGTTGCCCATACCTCTGCTTTATCACCCTCTATATGTTGATTAATCCTTACTTTTGCAAAACTGTCAATTAAATTATCTTTTGGAAACAAGTCCCCAATCGGAATACCATCAGGATATCCTCTTAGATAAGATATACCACAAAGCTGATCATCATGATATTTACCCCAATCGTATACAACTGTCTCAATCGCTTGGGGAGTTAACACATCATCACTATCAACTATAAATAAAAGTTCTGTATTAACAATTTCAAATGCTATATTAAGAGCTGTATGTTTACCACCATTATCCTTCTTAATATATTTAATCGTGAAACCATGAGAACCATTATCTAAAGACTTTATAAAACCTTCTGTATTATCAATAGAACCATCATCTATAACCATCCATAGGAAATTTTGGTTTGTCTGTAGACATAAACTTTTATAAAGGTTCACTATCTCTTTTTCTCGATTGTAAGTTGGTGTTACAATTGTTACTATAGTTTTATTTTCTTCCATCGTGTTTATCTAATGAAAATATACATCTACTTAAAATCTATGATAGGTCTGTAAAGTTTATCTATAGTATATCCATAATCATATTCATTTTCTTCGTAAAGTTGAGAATTACCAGATGAGTTACCATCCGTCAAGAAAGTTTTATATGGAATTAACAGAGATTCCCAGCTGATTAAAACTCGCATGAATAAAACAAAGCATAAAAAATGAATTAGGTATTTTATCCATACCTTTTTAGAAGATATAGCAACAAACTTACTAAACATATAGATAATACCTATAAAATAGAACCAACCAAAGCGACCTCCCTGACCAAAGCGCATAAATGCAACAAGAATACCACAAAAAGCAATTGTCATATTAAGAAAAGTCAACTCTTTAGGAGATTTCTTTATCGTAGAATAATTTCGAAAAACAATAAACATGAAAACTATAGCTTCGATTACATACCATATCTGAAATCCTTGCATATTATTAGCATATTCATTTGTTCGACTCGATGTTCCCATAGCATCTCCAGCAAAAGTCATAGCCCAAGAAGCAAAAGGCGATATACCTAAAATCAGACAAGTAATAAGGAAAAGTATAACTGCCCTCTTACTAAATTTACGTATTGGAACAAAATACATCGGCGCAAAAATTAATGCAGAATTATGGAAACTCGCCGCTAAAAGAACAAGGGCAAAAAATGGTATGGGCTTTCTTTTCCATATATATTTAACCGCCTGCCAAGCAATTCCACAAGCTATTGTTTGACGAAGATAAGTCATTGTAAAGAAGACAAACAGAGCTAAAAAAAGCAGGCATGCCATCGGGTAATCTTCCATATATTCTTTAAATGCCTTGTAATATAGAAAATACATAAGGCCTGTTGTTAAGAATATAAAGACATAACGATTTGCTGTTATATGCGCAATCATCACTTCCCAAAGGAAATAGCCATATTCCTTACCACGGATGTAAAACAAAATTTGTTTTAAGTCTCCTTTCGCTGCGATAGTATCTGAAATTCCGTCAAACAAAGCTCCATAGATATATCTATCATATCCACCTATCATATCACCTAATCCTATAAAAATGACAAGATAAGTAAAAAATAGAGCTAAAGCAATAGGACTACCAACTAACGCTTTGTTTTTTCTACTCGCATAATACCATAGAAAGGCAACAGCGAACATTATAATATATATATACATCGATAAAAGATTTATAACTTAGAAACAATTTCTTTTACAGCCTTTCTCAGCTTCACAAATAGTACAAAGAAATGATGAAAAATATAGATAAAACTGTTACTACATTTTTTTCCCTTGAATTTTCAAAATCACCACGTCTATCATAACTGATATATACTTTACAAATGGTATATTAATAATTAGAGAAAACACCTTATGATTTCTTGAAATAGGAAGAGGTGTCACAGGCAAGGCGCCAATCTGTCTCAACAATTTCATAACATATAACTTATATCTCAAAGAGAATGGAACTACATATAGTGAGTATAAATACCCCATCAGAAAGAAGTTAAGAGGAATTCTTAAAATGCGCTGCGTCTCAAAATCAAACTTCTTCATCAATAAGAAATTTTCCTTCATACAGCGTAGAGAATCATCTGAAGAGCAATAAACATGTTCTTTAGTAGGATTCATCACAGCAGAATTGGGGTTTACAATATACTTATACAACGGCAAATCAATACATCTACATTTACCTATATAAGGAATCAACTTGAAAATAACGTCAAAGTCTTCCCCCATCTGATAAGAACGAAACTTAATATTCTGCTCACGTATAATTTTTGTTCTATAGACACGTGTCCAGAGGGAATTATTATATATCCCATGAGCAGTCATCGCTAATGCAGAGTCAAACTCCCCATTATAATGTATAATCTTACCATCAGTTTCTGTTCCCCAATAATAACCCATCAGAAGCATATCATATAAATCTGACTCTAATAAGGGAATTATCTTTGCTAACGATATCTCATCAACGTAATCATCAGCATCTACAAACCAGAAATATTTTCCCTTGGCGTTTTCTATCAGTTCATTTCTTGTTGCTCCAATACCTCTATTCTCTCGAGAGATTACATTAATATTCTCATAGCGTAACGAGAAATCATTGATAATACTGAGAGAATTATCAGTAGCGCCGTCATTCACCAATAATATCTCTATACGCTTATTGTAATTCTTTTGCAAAACAATACTATTCAAGCATCGTTTCAAAAATTTCTCTGCATTATATACAGGAATTAGGATTGAAAGAATAATATTATTCATCTGATAGATTTAAATGATAAGAGATTAACAAATATAAAAACCATTTTCCTATAAAATGGTACAGTTGATTTTACTTTATTAATTTTATTCTCAGTTAAAATCATCGAAGCTTTTTTCTGTACTTCCCTAATAAATGAAATAGGAAAACGATTACGAACTACGGCATAAGTAAGATTTATAATATTATCTTTAATATGTTGAGCCAACAAAAAATGAATATTTCGCTTCGACAAATACAACGCTTTCTTATCAAGAATAATCAAACTATCAAGAATTCTTTTCTGGGAAAGTGGAGAACGATTTATAGAATTTGTATCTGTCAAATAATAATTATAAGTCACATGAGGACAACCTATGATATTCTCAACATAGGTTGAGATTTCAAAACTCCACAAGACATCTTCATGCGTAATCCCTTGTAAAAAAAAAGTTTTGTATTCACTAAATATGTCTTTACGAATAAGTTTATTGCAGGCTATAATATTCCAATTATTATGAATATACCCTTTAAAAACATCTTCATTGCATCTGAAGTTCTCCGTTTTTACATCATAATAATTATCATCTGCCAAAATATGTCGAGTTATACCAGACACTATCTCAGGATAGTGATACTCAATAGCAACACGAACAAGATTTTCAATAGAATCTTTTGGTATACTATCATCACTATCTAAGAAAAAAATATAATCGCCTGAGGCTTTATTAATGCCAGTATTCCTTGCTGCTGACAAGCCCTGATTTACTTGATGCTCACATAACAAGAATTTAACAGCCCCTTTATATTCCTCGACAAATTGTTTGGCAACTTTCATACTATCATCCTGCCCCTTATCATCTACCAAGATACATTCGATATCTGTATAGGTTTGGTTTTGCACTGATTTTAAACAACGGATAATATATTTTTCTACATTATAAATTGGAATAATGATTGAAACTCTCATAATTAATATTTATTTCTTCTTTTAAATGAATCCCAAAAACATACAAAGGTAACCTACCAAATATGCTATAAAGCAAAACAAATTCTATCAAGACATTATTTGTAATCTTCAAAAATATTCCAACGTTTTGTAGCGAAATTTCACAAATATCGAAATTCATTTAACATCTGACTTTATTTTTTTGACATATCCAATCACAAACAAAATTTACAATTGCAATATCTTTCGATGAAAATTTTCGAGCAAACAGCATTGGAGAAGATAATAATAAATCTTTATGTTCCCACTTAAAAAAAGAAGGACTATTTATACTTCCTTCCTCCCAATTAACGAGATGCAAACAACTTTTATATGGATTACTCATATCATAGACATAATTACGAAATTTAGAGTTCCATAAAATTGTTTGTTTATATTCTTCAACCCCTATAAAACTATGCTTGAAGTTTCTTTTGATAAACTCTTTTTGTGATAATAAATAACCCACAAAATCATATGATAGACTACACCACCCTTCACCTGTTTTTAACTCAAGGGGAGCAATACTTCTTGAAATTTTTAATAATTTCTGAATTTTAAGTGATAAAGCATCTATATGCTGTAATACATTACGATATTTGAAATATAAATTATTATCTATATAATATCGATACTTTATTCTGTCAATATAATTTTTAATATCTTTATCCCAAAAGCTAATAAATTGCATTCCTGCATATTTTTCACAGAAAGCATCAATATATTCAATACTTTTTATAGGTAATGTTGTTCCTGAAAGTAAATGAAAATATCCATATTTCCCTCTACGAAAAGCTTCGTTGTAAAGTATCATCTCTGATGCTATTTGAGAATAGCCTCCCCAATAAACATCAATATTTTTGTCAACCACGTACACGTGAGATTTCTGACAAATATTTTGTAAAAAATCAAAAGCCGAAAGGTCTGCTTTTTTGTCAATATGAATAAAAATATCTACTTTTGCATGATCTAACATCTTTAGTTCATGCTTTAATATTTCCGGTTCATTGTAAGCAGTTATAAGAAATGCATGTTTCATTCAGTCAATGCTTGCTTTAAAAATTGTTTAGAACTTTCTCTTAATGTTTCCAATAATATATCTATATTTGAATAATCAGGAATTGAGAATTGAGGCTGTGCATCCATATTTATCAAACGTTCCTCAAGATGAAGTTGTTCTAAAAGGAATGTCATACGAATATCTGCCGGAGAATTTTGCTTCACCATATAGAAAGGTCTGTTAAATAAGACTGAAAAAACAGTTCCGTGAAAAGAAGTAGTTACAACACATAAAGCATTCTTGAAATATCCCAAGAATTCTTCTGGCGAAGCTCCCTCCTTCATCGTCTTACGGTGATAATTAAGCATCCCATCAGTCAATTCAACGATGTCTGCATTTAGCTGCTCTGCCAAATCTGTGGCGATTCTATAAACGTTATCATGCTGTTTTATCTCATAAACCAACACATAGGGGCGTGTACATTCAATGGTAGCTGCAAGCTTTTCAAAAACATAACGCCCTGCCAATATAGTCGGATCAACAACCACAGATATTTCTTTTTTAGTTAATGGTTGGAGCAAATCCTTAAACTTACGTTCTCGCGTACTTACGGCGGTCATAGCATCCAAATGCCTCCTCATATAGTCCGCTTGTTCCTCTGTCAAACGGTCCATACTACAACTTGGTGCATATGATATAGATTTACACTTAAATCCTACTCCAAACATAACATCTTGATACCAGCCACCAGTATGATATGGAGACCAAACTTGATCACTACCTATTAAAATAGCATCAAAGGAATGAAAATCATCTCCTTTTTTATAAGGAACAAGATTGAATCGGTTCTTAATAAACTCTTCAAAACCATCCCAACGTGCATGACGAATCTTTCTGTAACGAATATAATTGATAAGCCTCAATAAACACATTTTAGGGTTACGAGACAACCACATTCTTATACCATCTTTCTTAGTATTATTGACAACGTAATCAGGACGGAAATCAACTATATATGTATCATACCCTTGCCCTTTTAAATATTCCTGAAGACCATATGCTTGAAGTATAGCACCATAGTTATGAGCGCTATGAAAAGTAAGTATTCCGATTCTCATAGATGAAAGTATTTCTTTAATATTGATACTTTATTTGCAATATAAATATTCATTTGAGTTTTAAAACTCATATCACCATATTTCTTACAGACATATAATGCTCCCTTATTCTTAAAATCATCCCAAAAAATATCATACTGGGCAGAAGCCTTCGCAGGAGAGAGCAATGCAGGTTGTAAGCAATCATTCGCATCCGAAAGCATAGAAAAAACATTATCACATTCTACAACTTGCTTAAATAGATTACCCCCTTTACTCGAATTAACCAAAACTAATGAGATTCCTCTGTTATCATTATACTCTGTATGACGTTTATTCCAACCTTGATAATCTCCAATTGTCAAATCACTTACACGACGTTCATTTGTATAAGGGCAATTAAAACAACTTGGTCGACTAATTAGTTCATTATAATATAAACTATAAAACGTATTCTTGTGTACAGTCTTTGTACCAGCTTCATAGGTTTCTTCAGAAGAAAGCCAACCATAAGACTTATCACGCATCTTAACCTTTGTAAGTTTCTTACCGATACGCTTTTCTATCATCCTAAGATACTCTTCCCAGAAGATAGGGGATGAAACGCCATGACATATCAAATCTATTGTATACAAGTTCTCTGCTAACCGTTTTCCTATAAAAGATCGTAAACCAGCAACTTGACAAGGAGTCCCAGAAAATAAAACGACTTTCTTCTCTCTCAATTCATTCCTTATTTGCTTAAATATTCCATCAAGATTACTTTGAACATATTTGGACCCCCGCATACGATCTCTTTCTTCCTGAGTTTCTGCTCTGACATGTTCTATTCTGAAACAGCTATCATATTCAGCACCATAGACTACGCCTCCTAAACGTAATATTATCTCTGAGAAAAGATAGAAAGCACCTCCGCTTTGACTTTTTTTCAGTTCATTTGTATCATTGCAACGAAGAGCATAATAAAAAGGATTTTCAAAATTATCATACCGTTCGTAGTCTAACTTAAATTGGCATACTCTTTCACACAACCCACATTCTACACAATTATCATAATTAACGACAGGATATTTAAAACCTTTATCATCTGCTATCATGGTCAAAGCCTTATGCCCACAAACACTCGAACATGCCGTACAACCACAACAGTTTGCTTTATCTATTATTTGGATTGCCATTATTTATGCAATTTTGAAATTACTCCCTTAATCTTATTAAGAAAAAAAACACGTTCCCCAAAAGTCAAGCCTATCCAATATATGCAACTTATTGAAGAAAGTATGCAAATAGTAGTCACAATTAAAAAGTCTATCACTGGAGAAATTGAAACTGTACTATGAACATAATAGGGAATAAGACATGATAAGAAAATACTCATCATTATTACAATTAAAACCCTAGTAACAAAAACTTTGATTGGAAATTCAATTTGCACTTTAAGACGATATAACCGAAACCACAGGCATCCTATCTCAACAGCAATTGTCACAAAAAAAACAGACTCTGGAGGAAAACCTTTCATTAAAAGCACATAATCTATAGGTAAAATTATAAAACGAAAACCACCAACAAGAATCTGATAAGTTTTAATTTTCCCTGTTGCCATTAACAGTGTAACTAAAGTGTTAGATAGAATAGAAAAAAGTGAATTGATTAAGATTAATCGTACAAAATTAACTGTATGTTCAGGAACTCTACCTAACCAAAGGTGAAGAAGATATGTGGTAGTAAATATTACAGGGAGAGCAAAAATATACATCAAAAAAAAAGAAAATTTAGTACCTCTACAAACCAAGTCTATATAATGCTCTTTTTCATCTGCCGCATAAGATTTTGTTATTTGAGGATTTAATGCCGTCATAAAATTACTTGAGAAGCTTGTGACAGCCCCACTTACTTGTAGGGCTAATCCACGTGCAGTGTTTACAACGGGACCAAAGAATATATTAAGGATTAGGTTAACACCTTGATCTGCTAACACGCTAGAAGAAATACCAAAAAAATTCCAACCTGCAAAACTGAACATATCCTTTATTAAAGGCATATTTATTATAAAAAAATACTTACTCTCTTCAAAATGACGTCGGCAATAGAAAGAATAAAGTAATCTTATTAAAACAGCCACTACAGCCATCAACAACGCATAATAAATAATTCTATCTATCGGTGAAAAAGCAATTAATAATGCAACACACAATTTTCCCAAAGCTTCAGCTATACCTATATAAGCAAAAACTGCCATTCTCTCGTGAGCTATAATTAAGGCATTATACGGCATTGCTATAATATCAATAAAAAAAGTTATCAATGATATTTGAAATACCCAATTTGCTGCATATAACCTACCTTCTGGAATAACCATCTTACAATTTAAGAACCAAAGCCCTCCTGTTTCTAAAATTATAAATAAAAACAGACATATAAGATACAACATATTTAAAGAACTTGAGAAAATCATCCTTAAAGATTTTTCATCTCCTTTTCCTAAAGAATAGGTTATATAACGACTTATTGAACTTGAGATAGAATTTGATATAATAGAAAACATTGCAACAAAGCCTCCCACAACATTATATATACCAAAATCTGTTACTCCCAAACTTTTCAGAACTAGACGAGACGTATACAAACTAATCAGCATAATAGCTAACATTCTTATAAAAAGAGCAATAGTATTTTTTGCTATACGCTTATTATTTTCCGTAGTTGTATCTATCATTCTTAATTGCTTTGATATTACTTTTATTGTACCTTAAGTTTATACTTTTGTAACCTGCTACACCTCATCCCATATAAAGTAACTATTCAGCGATAACTGTTATATACAGTGCATATCAATTTATCAAACTTTGAATGAGGCTTGAATCGTATTATATGAAGTTTTGTTGTGCTTCTTAGCTGTTAATACTTTTGATATGTCCGTAACTTGCTTTTTCATAGGTACGAATATATTAAAAAAATCTTATATATGCATGAAAAAAAGAAATTCTATATAGCCTCTTTTTACGAAGATTTTTGAGGAGAGAATACAAACTGGTCGATACCGCAGAATAGTTACATAATTTTACTATATCAAAAATAACAAACAAAAATTGTTTATTCCTCTTAAAAGGGATTAAAGGTATTTCCAGGACTTGCGGACATATTGTCCGAAGCTTCTGGACAACATGTCCGGAGTAGCCGGAACGATTGTCCGGGGATGTCGGAAAGACTGTCCGGAGCTGTTGGACAAAACTATAAGAGTATTTTTATCATGCTTAAATGAATAGAACCTTAAATTAAGACAGAGTCAATACCTACTCATAAAAGACTATTGACTTGAATGTCCGCTCATATTTAGGTTCGTT
>ERZ773031.1730-NODE-1730-length-10706-cov-7.998122_pt1 | contig 10706 bp, 9 predicted proteins | sample MGYA00511666_ERZ773031 | MGnify/ENA primary metagenome ERZ773031 (study PRJEB29015, sample SAMEA2738135) | human oral metagenome | biome: human oral; feature: human-associated habitat; material: saliva | place: China | collected 2250 ...
TTGATATATTTTTCAAAAAAATATGTAATTCTCTTTAACGCTTTTGAATATTTTTTTAATTCATTTTGAATTTTTTCCAAATTATTAGAATTTTCCCCATTTATTTTTACTAGATTATCGTATACTTTTCCTAATCTTTCACCTAAAATTTCTTTCAATTCCATTTTATCGTAGATTCCATGCTCAATCATTATTCTACGTAAAAATGATACACCAATATAATATTTATATTCTTCTGTCATACTTTTAATTCCATCAATATAATCTAAAATTTCTAAAATTTTATCAAAAAATATATGATTTTCATAACTCAAATCATATATTTTCTCAACACTATCTAAAATATACAGTGCTATTTCTAATTTTTCAATATTTTTAGTTATATTATTAAAAACTTTTATAGTTTCTGTCTCATCAATAATGTGATAATTATTTTTTTCAGTTATTAACATTTCAACTATATTTAAAGGATTCAAAGAAGCAACATTCCTTTTTTTTGATTTTCTAATTCCATATGCCATTCCTACTAACTTCCCATATTCCTGACTAAAAATCGTTATTAGTAAATTTGCTTCTCCTACTTCCTTCTTTTTCAATATTAATCCTTTTACTTTTAATTTTTTCATAATTAATATTTTATAATCTTTCAATTAATTTTTCAATTTTCACAACCATATTTCAATCAAAAATATATGATTTTATTTCTATTTAAAATTAGATAAATAGTAAACCACTCTTGAATTACCATCTGTTACAAATATTTTTGTAGGATATGTATATTCTCCAACTTTTTTATAATCACTAAATCCAACAGTCACTCCACCGCTTTTTATTGAAGTCAACCAGTTATTTGTGAAAACAAATGTATCATTTCCTTTAGTTTGTGTTTTTTTAGAAGTTAATTTACTTAATTTATTGAATACACCTAAAATATTTGCTTCATCTTTTTGTATTTTTTGTTTAACTGTTTGTTTTAATGAAGGATAATATATAGTTTTACTATTTCCTGTAAAAGTGTATATTTCTCCTTTATTTACGCTTGGTGCAGTAATTTGTAACTTCATTGTACCATTATGATACGACATAATGTATCTTTTTGTTTTTTTCGATCCATTAATTGTTAACGATTCTGACACATTTGCTGTAAAATTTCTCTTTTCCCAAAAATCTTTAGAAAAAGAAAATACTGATATTAGTAAAAATATTGCTACTAATTTTTTTCCCATTGAAATACTTTTTAATCCATTTAACATCCTTTATCACCTCTATAATTATTTGGTTAATTGTAATTTTAGCACATTTCAATTCATTTTCTCTTTAGTTTGTCTGTGATGTTTCTTTATTCTTTTTAAATTCTTCTTCAACACTCTTATTTATCTCTGTATTTAAAGTATTTGTACTCCATTTATACACTAATACACTTTGAATATCAAACACATTATATGCTGGTTTAAATCTCATTTCCTTCATTTTTTTAAATGCATTTATATCTCTAATTTTAAACGCTCCAATTTTTATACCTCTAGGAAAAATATCGCTCACTCCTGAAGTTTCTATATTGAATACTGTTTTATCATTTACATTTTCATTATAATTCAAGATTGAAAAAGTTCCGTTTCCATTTCCTCTTAAAATTTGCATATCTGTTCCATTTACAACTACACTCATTCTAGATTTTTTACTTGTCAATAACATAACTTCTGAATATTCATCATTTATTTTAGAAATTTTTCCAATTAGATAACCGTCATACATTACTGGTAAATTTAATGATAATCCTTGATTTTTACCTTTGTTTATGTATATTGTATCTGAAGAACTTCCATTTTCAACTAAAGCTATATCTGCTGCAATATACTCAGATGGTTGTTTCGTTCTCATTTCCAACATTTGTCTTAATTTTTCATTTTCGATTTTTAAATTTGCTAATTCCATATTTTGAACTTTATTTTTTTGTAATTCAAAATCTCTTGTTTTATTTCTTTCCACATATTCATCTATATAACTTATATCATTCACTCTTGACTTAAATTTTAACGTCTGCTTATAAAGCATTCCCTTCATTTTAGCAAGCCTAAAATTGACTGCCTGTGTCATTCCATCTGCAAATTTAAAAGTCGATGCCAATCTATTTTTGAAAGCAAATAAAACTGTTATTAAAATTGCAATAATTAATACATTTCTACCTAGATTTTTTTTAGGAGATTTACCTATACCCATTCTTACTCAATATCCTCCATTTCTTATTTCTTAAATCACTTTTAGTTAGTATTATACTATATTTTTATCACTTTGTAAATGTAGAAATGACTTTAAACTGAGTTTTTTTTATTTTATTTTCTGAAAATATTCATTTGATATTTATCAACTTTTGTAGTAAAATAAATTGTATTGAAAATCAAATAATACATAACAAGATATTAAGATTATAAATAATAACTTTTTTGTTAGAAAGGCAGGAATAAATGAAAATAGGAATTGATAAAATTGGATTTGCAATGCCTAAATATTTTTTAGATATCGCAGATTTGGCAAAAGCTAGAAACATTAATGCTAATAAATATGTAAAAGGGCTTTTACAATTGGAAATGAGTATAGCACCAATTACTCAAGATATAGTTACTTTAGGTGCTACAGCTGCCTCGGAATTTTTGACTGAAGAAGATAAAAAAAATATTGATATGATAATAATCGGTACAGAATCTGGGATTGACCAAAGTAAATCAGCTTCTATTTTTATCCATAATTTGTTGGGATTATCGCCATTTACGAGGGCTATTGAAGTGAAAGAGGCTTGTTATGGGGGAACAGCAGCTATTGCAATTGCTAAAAATCATGTGGCTTCTAATCCAGAATCATCTGTTCTTGTGATAACTAGTGATTTGGCAAAATATGGAATTGGGGCAACAGGAGAATCAACACAAGGAGCTGGTAGCTGTGCAATGCTTATAAAAAAAGATCCAAGCATTTTAATTTTAAATGATGACAATGTTTATCAAACTCGAGATATTATGGATTTTTGGCGTCCTAATTATTCAGATTTTCCTCATGTTGACGGACATTTCTCGACAAAACAATATTTAGATTGTTTAGAAACAACTTGGAATGAGTATTCTAAAAAATTTAATAAATCTTTAGACAATTTTGAAGCAATTTGTTTTCATTTACCTTTTCCAAAAATTGGTTTAAAAGGTTTGAATACAATAGTTCAAAAACAGGAAAATGAAAATTTAAAAGATAAATTAAATGAAAATTTCCATACTTCAATTATTTATAACCAAAAAGTAGGAAATATTTACACTGGCTCACTTTATTTGAACTTACTTTCGCTTCTTGAAAACTCAAAATCTTTGTCTAGCGGTGATAATATTTTGATGTATAGTTATGGAAGTGGTGCTGTTTGTGAAATATTTAGTGTAACTTTGGTTGATGGCTTTGAGAAACGATTGCGTTCTGATAGAATGGCAGATTTTGATACTCGTGTTAAACTTTCTATTGAAGAATATGAAAAAATGTTTTTTGAGAAAATTGAGTTAGATGAAAATGGAAATTCTAGTTTTATTAGTGATGACGACAGTTTGTTCTCGTTAGAAAAAATTGAAAATCATATGAGAATTTATAAAAAAAATAATTTTTAGGAGAAGAATTATGAAGAAAAAAAATTGGCTTGGATTTCAGAAAAAAACAAGACTTGAGCGTATCGATATGTTGAAAGAAAACGAAATTATTGACAGTGATTTTGGAAATTTATTAAAAGAAAATGAAAATTTATCTACTGAAATTGCTGGACAAATGATTGAAAATAGTATTGGTACGTTTTCTTTGCCATTTGGAGTAGCACCTAATTTTTTGATAAATGATGTTGAATATACTGTTCCTATGGTTACTGAAGAGCCTTCTGTAATTGCAGCTTGTAGTTTTGCAGCTAAACTTGTTTCAAAATCTGGTGGTTTTTCTACAAAAATTTTAGATAGAAAAATGATTGGTGAAATTGCTTTATTTGACATTGAAAAATTTGATGTAGCAGCTGAAAAAATTCTAAATTCAAGAGAAAAAATATTAAAAGTTGCAAACGAGGCTTACCCGTCAATTGTAGCACGTGGTGGTGGTGCTTGTGAAATCGAAGTTAAGAAACTTGAAGAAGGAAATACTTCTTTTTTGGTCGTTTATTTGACTATCGATGTAAAAGAAGCAATGGGTGCAAATATTATAAATACTATGTTAGAAGCGATTAAACCTTTACTTGAAGAAATTACTCACTCAAAATCTTTAATGGCAATTTTATCAAATTATGCTACAAAATCATTGGTTAAGGCAAATTGTGAATTGGATGTTAAATTGCTTGGTGGAAGTGAAGTTGCTAAAAAAATAGATTTGGCGAGTAAATTTGCTAAAATGGATATTTATCGTGCGACTACACATAATAAAGGGATTTTTAATGGTATTGATGCTGTCGTGATTGCTACAGGAAACGATTGGAGAGCTATTGAAGCTGCTGGAAATGCTTATGCTGTAAAAAATGGACGATATGAAGGACTTACAACTTGGACTTTCGATGAAAAAACAAACAAATTAAATGGAGAACTTATTTTACCGATGCCTGTTGCAAGTGTTGGTGGTTCTATTGGGCTAAATCCTTCTGTTAAAGCGGCTTTTCATATTTTGAATAATCCTGATGCAAAAACTTTAGCAAGTATTATCGTTTCTGTTGGATTAGCACAGAATTTGGCTGCTCTTAAAGCATTAGTTACAACTGGTATTCAGAAGGGGCATATGAAACTACAGGCTCGTTCTCTTGCTCTTTTTGCTGGGGCTAATGCTGATGAAGTGAATTCGCTTGTAGAGGAACTTTTGAAGGTTAGGCATATGAATTTAGGTGTGGCGAAGGAATTGTTAGAGGAATTGAGAAAAAAATAAAGATTTTATATATTTTATTAAATATGAGAGTGTAACAATTTTTGTGTAATGTAGAATAAAAAAGTTCTGAATTTAATGGATTTATTTATTAGTTTACACGAAATTATGGACACTCTCCAATTACTTGATATCTTTTAGTTCTTTTTCCATTTTTTATTAAATACTATATTAATAAAAATTTTAATCCGAGAGTTTTACTTTACCTTTTTTCAATCTCTCCAGTTTCTAAAATTCTAAGCCCATTTCCCTCAGGAAAATCTTGATTACTCAAAGCAATTATTCTCTTTGTAGCGGAATTTTCACTATCTATTTTCACTTTTGGAACACCTTTTTCTTGCTTCACTGATATAATTTTACCACTAATGAAATTCCCATTATTGTCAAGTTTTATTTTGAATATAGGTGCGATTCCACTGATTCCTGATAAAGTTATATTTCCAAATGTGGCAAAATTTCCAGCACTATAGGAGATAAATTTATTTTTATAAAATTCTATTGCACGTGTTACATGAGGGCCTTGTCCAAAAACTATATCAGCACCTGAATCCACGGCATTTCTAGCGAATTTAAAAACATTTCCTCTATTTTCATCATGAAAAATTTCATTATTTCGGGTAATATGTTCGTGATCCTTGCCTTCAGCACCACCATGAAAATAGACTACAACAATATTTGTCTTACTTTTCAAAGATTTAATTAATTTTGAAGCATATTCATAATCATTTATATCTACTGTTTTTGAATTTGGTGCAAATGAGACAAATCCATATTTTATACCATCTTTCTCTAATATTGAATATTCTATTTTATCTTTAATTCCTGAATATTTAATTCCTAGTCCATCAAGATTTTTCATCGTTTCTGATATTCCAGTTTCACCAAAATCGTTGCTATGATTATTCGCTAAACTCAAATAGTCAAAACCAGCATTCTTTAAATACTCTCCATATTTTGATGGCATTCTAAAAACATAACAAACTGATGGATTATCGCAAGTTTTCGCATCTCCACCCTTATCAAACAATGTTCCTTCCAAATTTCCAGTTGTTATATCCGCATCTTTTAAAATTCCTTCAACATCTTGTAAAATATTTGTATTTGGCAATAATTCCTCACTTGGATAATTACTTCCTAACATAATATCTCCAACACCAATAATCGAAATTTCTTTTTTCATTTCTTCTTTTTTTGTTTTTCTCGTATTTTTATTATTTGAATTACTATTTCCAAATTGACCACAACTAAAATTTAAACTCAATATGAAAATTAAAATCAAATATTTCTGTAATTTTCTCAAATTTCCTCCAAAATTTTAATATTTTTTCTTTATCACTTAGATATTTCCTCTATTCCTCTATTCTTTCTCAAATTTTACTTCAAATTCTTTTCCAAAAAATGCAATTCCAATTTTCAAAATTCTCTCAACACCAGCATTTTTCAAAACTGAAACATATTCTTTCTCATCAATTTGATTCAATGCAACTTCACATTCTTTTTCAAGTTTTTCTTTTAATTTATCCCCACTAAACTTTTCATCTGAATTTGCATTCACAATTTTCAATTCAAAAATAATTCCTTCTTTCCCTTCCAAAACATTTTTAGGTTTCAAAAGTAAATCATATCGACCTTTTCCAGCAAAGCCATTCGATGTAATTTCATACTCATTTTTTAAAATCAAAATCATTCCAAGCATAAATCCGTGATAAAACTGCTCTTTATAAATTCCATTCACATCAAAAATTCCTGTATTTTCTAATAAAACTTTATTTAATCCCAACTTAAATTTTTTAATATCTCCATTTTTTAACGCTTCTGTCATATCTAAAAAATTATTTGTATCTTTGAAATATACTTCAATAAACATTTCAGAAAACATTTTCAAAATTTCTTCATTCGGTATTTTCAAATAAATTCCTTCTTCATCTTCATCGTATTCCTCAACCAAAGTCAAATATCCACTATGAAAAAATAAATTCCAAATATTTTTTTCAAAATTAGCCTCCAAATTCCCAAAAGTCATATTATCATTAATTCTTTTTAAAACACTTTCTTTATTTAACAATTTTGAAAATTCATCAAAAATCTCATTCTTTAATTTTTCCAAATATAGCTGAATCAATCCATTCCCACTAGTATTTACCCAATAAGGTCGCAATCTTCCCTTTTTCAAAAAATTAATAATAGACCAAGGATTATACACTTTTGTATCCCCAAATAAATATCCATTGTACCATTTTTGAACATCTTCCAACTCATATTCCAAATTAAAATCTTTCAAAGCCTCTTCAACTTCATCTTCCATAATCCCAAAATATTCTGTAAATTCACTATCCAAAATCGTATGAACTTCCAAATTATTCAACCCTGAAAAAATATTTTCCTTCGCAACTCTTAAAATGCCAGTTATTACACTCATTTCAAGATATTCATTATCCTTCAAAACAGATCCGTAAAAACTCTTGAAAAAATCAATGGTTTCACTATAATATCCTTTTATGTAGGAATTTATTATCGGTTGATCGTATTCATCAATTAATACTATCACTTTTTTTTCATAATATTCATACACATATTTTGTCAAATTCAATAATGATCTTTCCCAGTCACCTTCATCTTTCTCTAGCCAAATATCTTCAAATTTTTTCAAATCTCTCTTATTCAAATGTTCCATTAAATATTCAAATTTTGCATAAATATCTGAAATCGTTGACTTTATCGACTTAAAACCACTTTCCCAGTCATTTTTATTGTAATTTTTAAACGAAATTGAAATTACAGGAAATTCTCCTTGTTTTTCAAAATACTCACTTTTGGAAATATTAAGTCCTTCAAATAGTTTTTTATTTTCTTCTTTATTCTTAACATCAAAAAAATATTTTAACATCGACATGTTCAGTGTTTTCCCAAATCGTCTTGGACGAGTAAACAATTTAACAATAGAACCGTCCTCTAAAATGTTTTCTATAAGCTCTGATTTATCAAAATAATAGTAATTTTTTTCAATCATATCTTTAAAATCAGACAATCCAATTGGTAATTTCTTTTTCCTTTTTTTCATAATAATCCCCTCTTTTTATTAATTTCACTAACTTCTATTTGTCTTATAAATACCTTCCAAACGTCTTCTTGTAGCAGTTTTTGAATACCAAGTATCCTCCAAAATAAGTGCATCTTTAAGTGGCGTTTTTAAAACTTGCTGTTTCATATGATTTATAAACATACATCTCGAAGAATGATGATTGTCTAGCGTAACACAAGATGCAAAGTGTATTGCCACTTCTTCCGGCTTAATTTTTCCTTCTTTTTTAAGACATTTTCCCACATTTGACAAAAGAGAATTTACTCCTTTTCCGTTACATCCTCCACATTCAAACATAAGAAGTCTCATATCTTGATCTTGCGAATATTTTTCAAATCCGCCACTTCTTTCATAAAATGACTGGCTGCAATGATATCCGCTGCATCGTCTTTTTGCAATCTCACATTGAATTATTACAATTAATTTAATTTTTGATAAATCCATATTTATAATACCTCCTAAAAACATCTATTTTATAATTTAGTTTTCTAATTCAAATTTTATCAAAAATAGAAACCTTTTGTCAATTAGATTTTATTACTAAAAAAAAGTCCCTATCCAATTAAAGACAGAGACTTTGAATATATTTTATTTCAAATGTTCTACATCATTCCTGGCATTCCCATTCCACCTGGCATTCCTGCACCTGCTGATTTTTCTTCTTTTTTGTTTCCAACAGCTACTTCTGTAGTTAACAATACTGATGATACTGAGATTGCATTTTGAATTGCTGAACGAGTAACCTTAGCAGGATCTATAATTCCAACTTTTACCATGTCAACATATTCTTCATTTGCAGCATCAAATCCGATACCTTGTTCAGAATTTCTAACTTTTTCTAAAACTACTCCTGAATCAAGACCAGCATTTATAACAATTTGTCTCAATGGAGAGAATAACGCTTTCTTCACGATTTCTACACCTAAACCTTCTTCTCCTTCTAATTTGAAATCTTCAATAGCTTTAGAGATTTCAACTAAAATAGTTCCTCCTCCAGGTACGATTCCTTCTTCAACGGCAGCTTTTGTCGCATTCAAAGCATCTTCGATTCTTAATTTTCTTTCTTTCATTTCAGTTTCTGTAGCCGCTCCAACTTTAATAACCGCAACTCCTCCAGATAATTTAGCTAACCTTTCTTGTAATTTTTCTCTATCATAATCTGAAGTTGTTTCTTCGATTTGATGTTTAAGTTGATGAACTCTTGCTTCAATTTCCTCTTTCATTCCCAAACCGTCTACGATTACTGTATTATCTTTACTAACTCTAACTTTCTTAGCTTGTCCTAAAAAGTCAATTTCTGTCATTTCCAATTTAATTCCTTTTTCTTCAGAAATAACTTCTCCACCAGTTAAAATCGCAATATCTTGTAACATTGCTTTTCTTCTATCTCCAAACGCCGGCGCTTTAACAGCCACAACATTCAATGTTCCTCTCAATTTATTTACAACTAATGTTGCCAACGCTTCTCCTTCCACATCTTCTGCAATTATCAGCATCGGTCTACCAGTTTCAACAGTTTTTTCCAAAATTGGTAATAACTCTTTCATACTAGCAATTTTTTTATCTGTAATCAATAAATAAGGATTATCCAATTCAACAACCATTCTTTCAGTGTCAGAAACCATGTAAGGTGACAAATATCCATTATCAAATTGCATTCCTTCCACAACTTCCAATGTCGTATCCAATGATTTAGCTTCTTCAACTGTAATTACACCTGATTCTCCAACTTTTTCCATCGCTTGAGCAATTAAATTACCAATTTCCTTATCTCCAGCTGAAATTGCTCCAACTTGCGCTATTTCCTCATTTGATTCAATTTTTTTCGCTCTTTTTGCTAATTCCTCAATCACTTTTTTAGTTGCTTGTTCCATACCTTTTCTAATGAAAACAGGATTTGCTCCAGAAGCTACCATTTTCAATCCTTCTTTAATCAACGCTTGTGCCAGAACAGTTGCTGTTGTAGTTCCATCTCCAGCCACATCATTTGATTTTGTTGCAACTTCTTTTACTATTTGTGCTCCTAAATTTTCAATTGGATCATCCAATTCAATCTCTTTTGCAATCGTAACACCATCATTCGTAATAATCGGTATTCCAAACCCTCTATCCAACACAACATTTCTACCTTTAGGCCCTAATGTTATTTTCACTGCATCCGCTAATGTATCTACTCCAATTTCAAGCGATTTTCTCGCATCTTCATTAAATTTTATAACTTTTGACATTTTCCATTCTCCTTCTTTTTTAATTTATAATTTATACTAGTCAGTTATTGCTAAAACATTATCTAAATTCAAAATTAAATAAGTTTCATCTCCATCTTTCACTTCAGTCCCAGTATATTTTTCATGAATAATTTTATCTCCAACTTTGATATCTTCAATTTCTTTCCCAATAGCCACAACTTCTCCAGTAGTCGGCTGATCCTCACCAGTTTTTCCTGGCAAAACAATTCCACTTTTTCTAACTTCTTCTTCTTTAACTTTTTTTACTAATAATCTTTTCCCTAATGGTCTAATATTCATATTTCCTCCTAATTTACTCTCTTTAATAATTTTTGCTAAAGTTTATTCAATAATAAACATAATATAAAATATATCTAAGAATTTTACATTTTACTTCTTAATCTAGTAATTTTATATTAGTCTAAATATTTAAAAAAGTTAGCACTCTCTTGATAAGATTGCTAACTATATAATAATATATT
>ERZ773031.1734-NODE-1734-length-10688-cov-2.801279_pt1 | contig 10688 bp, 9 predicted proteins | sample MGYA00511666_ERZ773031 | MGnify/ENA primary metagenome ERZ773031 (study PRJEB29015, sample SAMEA2738135) | human oral metagenome | biome: human oral; feature: human-associated habitat; material: saliva | place: China | collected 2250 ...
TGGAAAGTTTAAGCTTGAAAAAATGATAAATGAAGATGTTGAATTGTCTGATATTGTCACTGAAAAGAAAAATGACCTTGAAATAGCTAACTACATTATGTATCATACAATGTTACCAAGACTGGCAATATTGAAAATAATAAAAGGGCTTGAAGAAAAAAATAGAAATGCTCTAAATATTCAGGATGTGCTGGAGGATGTCACTGAGATATTATTGGAAGAACTAAAAAATATGAAGGCTGAAGAAGTTTTTGAATATGAAGTGATAGATGGATATGAAACAGAAAGAGAAAAAATATTTGAAGTGGATAAAATAAACGAAGAAGACCTGAATAATAAAAGAAGACTATTTAAAGCTAAAAAAGACAGTACCAGCCTGAACGAATATTATAAGCTTGACAGTGATGGAGAAAAAGAATTTGCAGAAAAGCTTGAAAATAATGACAATGTGTTACTATTTACAAAACTGAAAAAAGGCGGATTTGTAATAGATACACCTTATGGAAATTACTCGCCTGACTGGGCTGTTGTTTATAGAAATTCTTTAGAAAATAAGGGAAACAATGTAGGAATTTATTTTATAGTTGAAACAAAGGCAGGTAAGGAAGAGAAGGATTTATCAGATGTTGAGAAAAGAAAAATAAAATGTGGTAAACTTCACTTTGAAGCTGTTTCTAAAAATGTAGAATTTGATTGGGTAAACAGTTACGATGATTTTAAAAGAAAATTTAGAGTAAAATAAGGAGTCCCAACATGAAATGGAGAAATAAAGAATTAAGTAATAGCAGAAAAATTAGATTGGTCTTTATTTCATTATCTGTGACTATATTTATACTTTTTCCTGTATTTGTATCAATAATTTATCTTACTCCTATATATGAAAAATACAAAATTGAAAAAGCAATGAAAGAGAAAATTTTAGCAGAAAAAGAAAAAGATGAGAGGATTAAACAGCAAGTAAAGTATTTAGATGAAAAGTTCAAAAATTTAAAAGTAATAGTAGAAAAAAATGATAATCCTGAAAATCCTGTTGAAATCAGGGCGGGAAAATATTATATTATAAATTCAAAAAAATTTACATTTGCTACAAATGTAATATATTCAGATAAATTTATCTACCTTAAAGCTTATGAAATGGTAAAATACAAAATTTCTGAAAATGAATGGCTATACTTTTTTAGAGGATTTGAAATAAGAAGTAAAAATGGACTTTACTCAACAAAAGATTATGATCGTTATGGAATACATCTTATTAATGGTAGACTTTTCAGTAATCATTACAGTCATTATAATGAAATTTTAGTTTACAATGAAAAAAAATCTGGATATGAAGAATACAGGAATTTTATAACAACTGATTATACAGATTTAGCATCTTCAAAAGAAATGACTTTAGAAGAAATTAAAGCTGCAGAAAAAGTGATGGAAAACCTTCAAAAAAGTGAAGCGAATACTTATGACAATTTGAGATCACAAATGAAAAAAGAGGAAGAAAAGAAAAAGGAAAGCGGTAAAAAAGATGATCCAGATGCATCAAATATTTATTATTATCAAAAAAATAATTACAGAGCTGTTTTTTCAAAAGAAGAACTAGAAAAATTAGGGAAAATTAAGGAATACGAATACAGGATAAAAAATTCAGGAAATAGTTATGGAAGCTCCTATTCAAATGGGAAATCAGAATCCTACAGTAAAGAAGAATACGATGAAATGCTGAGAAATGAAGGTGAAATAACAGATGACTGGGAATGGGAGTCTGGAGAAGATAATGGAGAAATAAGTAAATGGGAAGATTAAAATACAGCTACACTATATAAATAAGATAATTTATTGAAAAAGAAAGATGTAGATTGAGAAAAAGGAGTTGAAAATAGTGAATTATAGAAGAATGAATCAGAAGCTTTTTCTATTGATGTTATATATAATTACAGCACCATTTATCATAACTTTAATAATTCCAGTAACAATACATATCATGATGAAAACTAGAAGAAAAGAATTAAAAAGAACCTTAATGTTAAATGGTTTCAACAATTATAGGGAAATAGAAACAAATTCTTTACGGAATTATTTTATATTCAATGAAGACGGAAGATTTATAGAAGTTTTAAATGGAGCTTTAAAATTTGATGATATAAGAAACTACAATGTAGAGTTAATAATTCCTGATAATAGCAATCAATCAGTTAATATTTTAGCAGTATATATGGTAGCTGGGAAATTAGGGGCATTAGTTGGAGCTGCTTCAAAACCTTGTTATCTGATTTTAAGGGAAAAAGATTTTCAACGTTTTAAAGATCCTGTAAAACACGTAATATACGGAAAAAAATCTATTGAAACGATGTATAATCTTTTGGTATTTTTTCAGGAAAAGGGATATATTGAGTAAGTTTTCAATAAAGTTAATAGAAAATATAATAATAACTAGGAATGGGATATTTTCATATACACAATTTTATAAATTTATTTTTTATGATATAATTAAAAAAAAATTATAAGGAGGAAGTATGGAAGAAAGAAGTTATTTTGATGGAGGTCTGCTTAGTTACATAGGTTGGATTATTTTAGGTTCTTTTATAACAACATGTACTGTTGGAATTTGTTTTCCTTGGGCTATATGCATGATTTATGGATGGAAAATAAATCACACAGTTATAGAAGGAAAAAGATTAAAATTTAACGGTACAGCTATGGGATTATTTGGAAACTGGATAAAATGGCTGTTACTGATAATAGTAACATTTGGAATTTACTCGTTCTGGGTACATATTAAATTGGAACAGTGGAAAGTAAAGAACACTACTTTTTTAAATTAAATTGATAAAAAACAGTAAATTTTAAAGGTATTTTTTGAAAAAATTATAAATAAATTAAAAAATCTATTGACAAATTGAAAAGTAAATACTATAATATTATTACATCAAAAGCCTTATTCGTTTAAGGATGGGATGTTTCGAAGAGATAAAAGAGCCTTATTTGTTTAAGGACTACAGTAAGCATATCAAAAGATATGCTTAATTTTTTGAGGGGGATAAAATGGTTATTTGTGAAATTTTAGGTGTTTATTTAGTAGATTTTAAAGATAATGAAGGGGGAGAAATGTCTGGAAAACATTATGGTTTAGTATTAAGCAGGACATTTGGTGAAGATGGGACACTTTTAGTTGCTCCTATTACAAGTAAAAAACCAGGAAAAAAATATAAGGGAGGATTTACAATAGAGTGTGAAAAATATCAAAAAACAGAAAATTCTAATGTAAATAAATAAAAAAACATTGCAATTTTTTTAAAATAATTGTAAAATATAACACAGTAAATACAATTGAAAATAATAAAAGTTAGAAATAACAGGATGTTTGGGAGATTCCATCCATAAAAAAAACCTTTAATAAGATAACAGATTTACAAATGTATCGTTGTCAAAAAGGGGATGATACATTTTTTTTGTGAAAAAAAATATAAAATGGAGGAGAAGATGTTAGAATTTTTTAAGAATTTTCAATTTGGAACAAATGAAATGCTTTGGCTGGGGTATATGTTATTTAATTATACTGCAGTTTTATTTGCCTACAAATATTGGGGTAAAGTGGGATTACTTATATTTGTTCCTCTGTCAGTAGTACTGGCAAATATACAGGTATTAAAAATGATGAACTTATTTGGAGTTGAAACAACAATGGGAAATATAGCCTTTGGGGGAGTATTCCTTGTTTCGGATATTTTATCTGAAGTCGAAGGGAAAAAATATGCGAGAAAATTAGTTACAATTGGATTTATTACAATGGTATTTACTACGATAGTTATGAACTGGGCATTAGCAATAAAGCCTGCATCTATTGATCAGTTTCAGGAGCATTTGAAACCTATTTTTGGACTTGCTTTAAATGAACTGTCTGTTATAAGAATAACAGCGGCAAGTATGACAGCATTTATAATATCACAGCTGTTTGATGTATGGGCCTATCAGGTTATAAGAAAATGGCGTCCAAGCTATAAAGATATTTGGATTAGAAATAACCTGAGTACAGTAGTTGGACAGATCATTGACAACTCCCTGTTTACAGTTCTTGCATTTGCAGGAGTATATAAAATCAGTGAATTATTCGTAATTGCCTTTTCGACATACTTCCTGGAATTGTTTATTTCAGTAATGGATACGCCTTTTGTGTATATAGCGGCACTATGGAAAAAACAAGGGAAAGTAAGGGAACTGGAAGATCATATATAAAAATAGGGTTATAAAGAAGTTATTTTGAAAAAAGTAAAAAGCACGGATTTATCAGTTGAGTAGTTCGTGCTTTTTATATTCATATTTAATTTTATAATTTAAATAATAAATCAGTATAAGTAGGCAATGTCCAAATCTCATTGTCAACTATTTTTTCAAGATTATCACAAGGAACTCTTAAATTTTCAAGTCCTTCAACTAAAAATTCCTTAGCCATGTCTGTCTGCTTTTCAAGATTTTCCTCTTTTTTAACTTCTGCAATTCTTGCTTCAAGAAGTTTACTTTCTTTTCGTATGTTGGAAATATCAGTCAGAACACTTTTTAAAAGTTCCTTCTGTTCTTCTGCACCTTCAGGATAGAATTTTTCAACTTTTTCAATATTTTCAGCCAAAAGGTTTGAATATTTCAGACCAAAAGGAAGTATATATTTATTAGCCATGTCAATTAGCGTTCTAGCTTCAATACATAAATGTGTAATATATCTTTCAGCATAGGCATTATATCTTGATGCAGATTCCTGTATTGTAAGCATTCCAGTTTCTTCAGTAACTTTAAGAATTTCAGGGTCAAGATATTTTCTTAATGCTGTATTTGCAGATGTTTCATTTGTAAGCCCTCTTCTTTTAGCTTCCTCCTGCCATTCTTCGCTGTATCCGTTACCGTTGAAGATAATTCTTCCGTGTTTTTTATATGCATCTGTTATAATTTCAACAATAGTTTTATCTAAATTTTCCTTGTCGCTTTTTTCCAGTCTGTCGGCATATTCGCTTAAAACTTTTCCTACAATTGCATTTATTGCAGTAGCTGTTGTTGACGGAGTAGAACTTGAACCAGGCATTCTAAATTCAAATTTATTTCCTGTAAAGGCAAATGGAGATGTTCTGTTTCTGTCTCCGGCATCAATTCTTAATGAAGGAATAACATCCACATCAAGATTCAGCTTGGAACTTGCAGCTACAGGAAGATTTTTTCCCAGTGCAATGTTTTCAAGGATTGTTGTCAGTTCATCACCTAAAAAGATTGAAATAATTGCAGGCGGAGCTTCGTGTCCTCCAAGACGGTGATCATTTGTTGCAGTTGCAGTTGTAGCTCTCAGCAAAGGATAATATCTGTCTATGGCTTCAATTACAGCTGATACAAATAAAAGGAATCTCTTATTTGTCTGTGGATCTTTTCCAGGACTGAAAAGATTTCTTCCATCATCAGTACTAAGTGACCAGTTATTGTGCTTTCCTGAACCATTTACACCTTCAAAAGGTTTTTCATGAAGCAGTGCAACCATGTTATGTCTAAGTGCTGTTTTTTCAATAGTTTCCATTATAATCTGATTCTGGTCTGAAGCCAGATTGGCTACTGAAAATAGTGGAGCTATCTCAAACTGGTTAGGAGCTACTTCGTTATGTCTTGTTTTTGCTGGTACTCCTAGCTTCCAAAGTTCTACATCAACATCACTCATAAAGTTTATTACTTTTTCTTTTATTTTTCCGTAGTAGTGGTCGCTTAATTCCTGTCCTTTAGGAGCAGGTGCACCAAATAAAGTTCTTCCAGTCAGTAGAAGGTCTTCCCTTTCTTCAAATAAATCTTTATTTACAAGGAAATATTCCTGTTCCACTCCCAAAGTATTAAATACATGATGTGATTCGTTATTTCCTAGAGCCCTTAAAACTCTCAATGCCTGTTTTCCTAGATATTTCATTGTTCTAAGCAGTGGAACTTTTTTATCCAAGGCTTCACCTGTAAATGAAATAAAGGCTGTAGGTATGTATAATGTGACTCCATTTTTATTTTCTCTTATGAATGGATATGAACTTGTATCCCAAACTGTGTATCCCCTTGCCTCGAAAGTACTTCTCAAACCACCATTTGGAAAAGAAGAGGCATCAGATTCTCCTTTTATAAGGCTACTTCCTGAAAACTTATAGATGATTTCCTTATCCCCGGTAGGTTCCAGAAATGAATCATGTTTTTCTGCAGTCAGGTCATTCAGAGGTTGAAACCAGTGACAATAATGTGTTGCACCTCTTTTTGTTGCCCAGTCCTTCATTGCATTTGCAATGACTTCAGCAGATTCCTTCGATAATTCAGTTAATCCCAGCTGAGAAAGTCTGAATTCTTCGAATACCGATTTTGGAACTCTCTTTTTTAAGTTACTCTCGGTAAAAACATTTTCACCGAACACTTTCATAATATTTTCCATTTTTTAAGCTCCTCATTTCTTTGAATTTATTTTTATATGATATATTAAAGTCATCAATATGTCAATACTATTTTAAAGAAAACTTTATCTTATGGATTATATCTAGTGCAGAAATATTGAAAATATTAGATATAAAACTAAAAAATATAGGATATATTTCTAAACTTTAATAAAATTTTATTGAGTCATCGAGCATATATCCTATATCTGTTATATCAAAGTATTTTTACTTAATTAATACCATCCTCTTAGTTTCATTGCATGGGCAATTTTCTTAATACTTGTCATATAAGAAGCTGTTCTTACATCAACATTGTATTCTTTTGCCAGATTCCAGATGTCATTAAATGAATTTTTCAGTACATTTGTTTCTTTTTCCTGAACTTCTTCAAAGCTCCAGTAGTATCCTTGAAGATTTTGTACCCATTCAAAGTATGAAACTACAACTCCACCTGCATTTGCAAGTATGTCAGGAATAATAGTTACACCTTTCTTATTTAAAATTTCATCAGCTTCAGGAGTAGTAGGTCCATTTGCACCTTCAGATATTATTTTAGCCTTAATTCTATCTGCATTTTCAGAAGTAATCTGGTTTTCAAGTGCACAAGGAGCTAACACATCAACTTCCAGTTCAAGAAGTTCCTGATTAGTTATTTTCTTACCGTAGACACCGTCAGCAATAACACCGTTAGAACCAACTTCCTTGATTATTTTTTCCATATCAAGTCCGTTTTCGTTGTATACTGCAGTATCAACATTTGAAATTGCTACAACTTTTGCTCCTGCCTTATGAGCATAGTAAGCAGTATAGTAACCAACATTTCCAAATCCCTGTACAGCATAAGTTGCCCCTTTTATGTCTTTCCCAAGTTTTTCAAGAGCAAGTTTTGCAGCAAGATTTACCCCATATCCTGTAGCTTCAGTTCTTGCAAGTGATCCTCCAAATCCAAGAGGTTTTCCTGTGAATGTACCAGGAGCTGATTTTTTAACTACACCTTCGTAGGCATCCACCATCCATGACATTATTTGTCCGTTAGTATTTACATCCGGAGCAGGTATATCAATTTTTTCACCAATTAATGGAGCGATAGCTTCTGCGTAAGCTCTGGAAATTCTTTCAAGTTCAGCATCTGAATAGTCTTTAGGATCCAAGGTAATTCCCCCTTTACCTCCACCATAAGGTATTCCAGCAACAGAACATTTAAAAGTCATCCATGTAGATAATGCCTTAACTTCATCTCTTGTTACACCTGGATGGAATCTTATTCCTCCTTTGAAAGGTCCTACAGCATTGTTATGCTGAGAACGGTAACCGGTAAAAGTTTTAACAGTACCGTCATCCATTTTAACCGGGAATGAAACTTCCAGTACCCTCATAGGATTTTTTAAAATTTCATATACAGCCGGGTCTGCATTTAATTTATCACACGCTGCCTTTACCTGCTTTTGAGCAATCTCAAAAGGATTCAGTGTTTCTTTAGACATAATATTTCTCCTCTCTAATTTTTCGATATTTTTCCCAGTCTGACTGAGAACTTCCCACACTTATTTTATACACCAATTTATTATTAAAAATCAACATTTTTTTTGAAAGTATAGAAAGAAAATAAGTTTATATATATATCATTAATGTTTAACTTGCAAGAGATAAATGTAACAAATAAATAAATTCTCGGTTTAAAAAAGCAAAAAAATTTGCTATAATATAAAAGATAAATTATAGACATAAGGAGAAGAATAATGAAAAGGATAAAGAATTTATTAGTAACATTGATGTTTTTTTTATCACTTGCAGTATACGGTAAAAATATTAATGTAGGAAATTACAGAATAAATGACGGGAAAATAGAATTACTTAATTATGATAGAGGGTTAAGTGACAGTGTAAATGTAAAGAGGGAAAATGGAGCTGAAGTGATTACAGGCTCGGAAGATTTAAGAATAACTGACGGAGGTGGAAGAATACTTGTAACTAAAGTAAACAAAGGCCTTATAGACGGTAAATATGAAGAATATTATGCAAATGGAAATACGTTCATGTCAGGAAGATATGAAGACGGTAAAAAAGAAGGAGAATGGAAAACTTATACTGAAGAAGGGTATCTCTGGAAAAAGCATACGTATAAAAACGGTCAGTTAAATGGTAAATTTATAAATTACTATACAAAAACCGGAGTGGAAGAAACTGTTGGAAATTATGTGAATGGTAAAAAATCAGGAAACTGGAACAGCTACTACTCTTCAGGAAGAAAAAAACTGTCTGGTGATTATTCAAATGGATATAGACAGGGAATATTTACTGAATGGTATGAAAATGGTCAGAAAAAATCAGTTATAAACTACAGTTATGATATAGTTGACGGGAAAATGACAGTATATTATGATACTGGTGCTGTTTTTTACGAAGGAAACATGAATGATAAAGACGGAAGTGTAAAGGGATACGACCAGAATGGAACTTTAAGATTTGAAGGGAAACTGGAAAAAGGAAAAAAAGTAGGAAACTGGAAATATTATGATGAAATGGGAAATTTAATAAGATAAAGTCAGGTAATTGATTAAACTTTTTTTAAAACGACTGGAATTTTCTGGAAAGGAGGCAAAAATGTCCTATTCGGTAGACTTGAAAAGGGAAATTTTCGGGAAATCAGTTACAGACAGGGAGGAGATTCTTGCCGAACTTTTTGGAATTTTTATTGCCAGGGATGTAATAACTGAACAGGGAATACACTTCAGTACAGAAAATATATCACTGGCAAAAAGAGTTTATTCGGGACTGAAATCTGTGACAGAACTTGATATCCAGCTGAAATATGTAATGAGTAAAAGGCTTGGTATACATAAGGTTTATGAAATACATCTAATGGCAACAGAAGAAAAGGAATACAGGGAGCTCATAAAAAAACTGTTTTCATATAAGAGTTTTTTCACAGAAAAATCAGAGAAGGAGCTTACTGGAATAATAAGAGGATTTTTTCTCTGCTGTGGATATGTAAAATCACCTGAAAAAGGCTATGCATTAGATTTCTTTATAGATACTGAAGATGCGGCGACATATCTCTATTACCTTTTTAAGAATATGGGAAAGAGAGTCTTTCAGACTGAGAAAAAAAATAAAAGTCTTGTATATCTTAGAAATTCTGAGGATATACTGGATATTATATTTCTGATTGGCGGATTAACTTCCTTTTTTGAATTTGAAGAAGTAACTATAAATAAGGAAATAAGAAATAAAATTAATAGAAATATGAACTGGGAAATTGCAAATGAGACAAAGAAACTCTCTGCTGCAGAAAAACAGATAAAAATAATAAATAAAATAGATGAAGAAATTGGTCTGGAAGAGCTGTCGGATGTATTAAGAGAAACAGCAGTCAGACGCCTTGAAAATGAAGAAATGTCATTGCAGGAACTTGCAGATTTAATGTCCATTTCAAAGTCGGGAATAAAAAATAGATTCAGGAGACTTGAAGAAATCTATAAAAATTTAACTGAAAACAGAGGTGAGAATTAGATGCAGATATTGTTGAAAATACTATCACTTATTTATGGCTCGGTAATTTTTATAAGAAATAAGCTGTATGACCTGAATATATTGAAATCAAAAAAAGCTGAAGGTGTGGAAGTAATATGTATAGGTAATATTGTCGCAGGTGGTACTGGAAAAACTCCTGCTGTTCAGTATTTTGTAAAAAAATATCTGAATGAAGGTAAAAAGGTAGGAATTTTGAGTAGAGGATACAAGGGTAAAAGAAAAGAGGATTTGCTGTTAGTGAGAAATGATAAGGAAATACTGGTAACTTCTGCCGAGTCTGGAGACGAAGCATATCTTCATGCACTGAATCTTAAAGTACCTGTTGCAGTATCAAAGGACAGATACAAAGGAGCAGTATATTTACGTGATGTCTGTAAAGTTGATATTATAATTATGGATGACGGATTTCAGCATAGAAAACTGAAAAAGGACAAGAATATTATACTTATAGATGCAACAAATCCTTTTGGTGGAAATGATTATCTTCCAAAGGGGAGATTACGGGAATCACTTGAATCCTTAAAAAGGGCAGATGAACTGATAATAACTAAAAGCAATTATGTAAATAATGAAACACTTGAAAAAATAAAGCAGAGATTATCAAAATATGAAAAAAAAATATCTATTGCAACTTTTTCTGAAGAAAATTTCTACAATATGAATGGTGAAGAAAAGGAGCTTAGTATAGTAAAAGATAAGAAAATACTCATTTTTTCTTCAATTGCAAAT
>ERZ773031.1739-NODE-1739-length-10679-cov-6.883189_pt1 | contig 10679 bp, 10 predicted proteins | sample MGYA00511666_ERZ773031 | MGnify/ENA primary metagenome ERZ773031 (study PRJEB29015, sample SAMEA2738135) | human oral metagenome | biome: human oral; feature: human-associated habitat; material: saliva | place: China | collected 2250 ...
ACTTTTTTAATAACAATTAAAATTTATTTTACGCTTTTTTGTTAAAATTACCCATCCATTTTAGCGAAATTTTGCGATGCAGATCAAAGAAATTCCAAATGATTAGAAAATTCTTCTTATTTTTAACCCTAATTTTGACCGCACTTTGGACACCATTTGCAGTAGCAGCTGAACGCCAAATGGCGTGCTGGGTTGTTGGTGTAAGTGACGGCGATACCTTAACTTGCCTCTTACCCACTAAAAAACAACTCAAAGTGCGATTACAAGAAATTGATGCTCCGGAAAAAGGCCAACCATTTGGAAAGAAAGCTAAACAATATCTTTCCCAGCTGGTTTTCAAACAAAATGTGACGCTGTCGGTTTCTGGTTATGATCGCTACCAGCGTATTTTGGCAACGGTTTACCTGCAAGAACAAAACATCAACTTAGAAATGGTAAAAAACGGCATGGCTTGGGTTTATCCGCAATATGCTAAAAATCCACTCTACTTTCAAGCACAGGATTTGGCCCAACAACAAAAAATCGGTTTATGGCGAGATCCTAACCCTACCGCCCCTTATGAATGGCGCAAACAGAACAAAGCAGGCAAACACGGAGAGTAACTATGGCTTTCGATTACTTATCATTTAAAGGTGAATTCCCTTATTTTCAAACAGCAAATGCCGTGGTTTATTTGGATAATGCAGCGACAGCATTAAAGCCTCGGGCATTAATTGATGCAACAAGTACCTTTTATCAATCGGCAGGCTCTGTGCATCGTAGCCAATATGAAGCGGCACAAACAGCACAATATGAAAATGCCCGTCACTTAGTCAAAACCCTAATTAATGCGGAAAATGAAAAAGAGGTGATTTGGACTTCTGGGACGACGCATAGCATTAATTTGGTCGCCAACGGTTTGCTCCCCTCTTTGAATGTAGATGATGAGATTTTAATTAGCCAAGCGGACCATCATGCTAATTATGTTACTTGGCATGAAACAGCGAAAAAATGTGGGGCAAGAATTCAAGTGTTGCCTATTTTGGATAATTGGTTAATTGATGAAAATACTTTGATTGCAGCGTTAAATGAGAAAACCAAATTAGTGGCACTCAATTTTGTTTCCAACGTAACGGGAACGGAACAACATATCCAGCATTTAATTCGACTAATCCGCCAAAATAGTAATGCGCTCGTTTTAGTGGATGCGGCTCAGGCTATTAGTCATATACAGATTGATTTACAGGCATTAGATGCGGATTTTATCGCCTTTTCTGCACACAAAATTTATGGACCAAACGGCATTGGCATATTAAGTGGAAAATTGAGCTCGCTTTCCCTATTACAACCGCTTTTTTACGGTGGAAAAATGATTGAGCGCGTATCCCATGAATGTATTACCTTTGCCGATTTGCCTTATCGATTAGAAGCCGGCACACCAAATATTGCGGGCGTGATTGGTTTTGGTGCGGTGTTAGATTGGCTCAAAAAATGGGATTTTCAGGCAGCTGAAGCTCATGCCATTGAGCTTGCTGAACAAAGTAAAGTGCGGTTAAAAAACTATCCGAATTGTCGTTTATTCAATTCACCGCAACCTAGTTCAGTAGTATGTTTTGTTTTTGATGGGATTGCAGCTTCAGATCTTGCTACTCTATTAAGTGAACAAAAAATTGCATTGCGTGTTGGTGAACATTGTGCCCAACCTTACTTAGTCCGCCTTGGTGAACGTACTACATTAAGACTTTCTTTTGCGCCTTATAATAGCCCGCAAGATGTGGATGCTTTTTTTGCGGCATTAGATAAATCCTTAGAGTTATTAGCATGCTAGAAAACATTAAACAGGCAAAAAATTGGGAAGATCGTTACCGTTTCATTATTCAAGCCGGTAAACATCTTTCTCAACCTTCTCCAGATGAATTGGCTCAAATGCAATCAATTCAAGGCTGTGAAGCGGGACTTTGGTTTAAGGCCATTCCACAAAATGATGATACGTTTCAATTTCAAGCTTACTGCGAGGCACGCATTATGAATGGTCTGTTATGGTTGTTGTTACAAAACATCAACGGCCAAACCCGAAACCAATTACAACAATTTAATATTCGTCAATTTTTTGATGAGCTTGGTATTGCCTCTCGCTTAAGTGAAACCCGCTTAAACGGTTTAAAACAAATCGAAGAAATCTTACACAATCTGTAATTATGTATCTGATCGAACCTTTTTTTAAATTAACCGCCTTAGAAAATGATATCGGCCAACAAAGCCGTTTGCTCAATGCAGTCATCGATCAATGGCGTTATAACGGACAAATTATCGGCCGTGAAATCCCGCTTTATTTAACGGAAGAAGATGGAGAACAAGGTTTTGCGATGCGCGTCATTTGCCCTGAGCAAGATAGCCTTTTACCCGAAAACAATAATCAATCTGTGAATCAGGCGATGGAACATACTGAAAAGAGCGGTCTAAATTTTCAAGGCTTTCAAATTATTGCTGATGATTTAAATTCTGATGGTACCGCAGAATGTAGCCAACCAGCATGGCAAATGCTCTACACCACGCATTTACAATCTTGCTCGCCATTACATAGCGGAGATGATTTTTCTCCAATTCCGCTCTATAAACAACTAAAAAATCAACCGCACTTAAGCCAAGATTTGATTAAATGGCAGGAAAATTGGCAAGCTTGCGATCAGTTGCAAATGAATGGTTCAGCTTTAGAAAAAGAAGCATTAAACGAAATCTCTGAGGTTAATAGGATGCTCAGCAAACATGGACGCTACCTTGCTGCTGAAATCGAAAAAGAAAGCGGCATACCGACCTATTATTATTTATACCGTGTCGGTGGCCATTCTTTAGAATTGGAACAGCAACGCAGTTGCCCGCAATGTGGTAGCGATTGGGCATTAGACGCACCACTATTTGATGTAATTTACTTTAAATGCGACCAATGTCGATTAGTCTCGAATGTGTCGTGGAATTTTTTATAACGCTTTCGTCATTTAGGAAAACACATGAACTATCAAGATAAAAGCCTTCAATCTTTAAAACTCGGTCAAGCAACAGAATATGCGGCGAATTATGACCGCACTTTGTTACAACCGGTGCCTCGTAAACTCAATCGTGATGGCTTAGGCATAACTGAACAGCAGCCATTTACCCAAGGCGCGGATATTTGGACAGCCTATGAAATCTCTTGGTTAAATCCAAAAGGTTTGCCACAAGTAGCTATTGCCGATGTGGAAATTGATTATCGCAGTGAAAATTTAATTGAATCGAAAAGCTTTAAACTCTATTTAAACAGCTTTAACCAAAGTAAATTTGCTGATTTTGCTAACGTAGAACGCACGATGCGTGAAGATCTAAGTGCTTGCGCTCAAGGCGAGGTCAAAGTACGCTTACATCCATTATCCCACTATCACGGACAAAGCATTGATACTTTAACGGGCGATTGCATTGATGATCAGGATATCGAAATCCACAGCTACGAATTTGATGCAGACATTTTGCAAAATTGTACGTCTGATAACGTGGTGGAAGAAACCTTAGTGAGCCATTTATTGAAATCTAATTGTCTTATCACTAGTCAGCCGGATTGGGGAACCGTGCAAATTCATTATGTGGGCAAACAAATCGATCGCGAAAAACTTCTCCGCTACATCGTGTCTTTCCGTCAACATAATGAGTTTCACGAGCAGTGTGTCGAGCGTATTTTCTGTGATTTGATGCATTACGCAAAACCAGAAAAACTCACCGTCTATGCGCGTTATACACGCCGAGGTGGATTGGATATCAATCCATTCCGTTCTAACTTTGAGGCAATTCCACAAAATTTACGCTTGGCAAGACAATAAGTAAAAAGAAAAAGTGCGGTGAAAATCAACCGCACTTTTATTTTACACATGTCGTAAATCGTGAGCTTGTTGCAATAACTGACAACTTTCTTGCAAGAATTGTTCGGAATATTCCCCAAACCATTCTCTCACCTGATGGAAAGCATCAATAAATCCTTGGCGATCGCCTTTTTCAAAGAATTGTAACGCTTCTTCATAGGTTTGTTTCAAGCTTTCAATCACATCTAAATTTTCTGGCTTATCCATAATAATATCGGCATAAAGTGCCGCATCTTGGGCAAATAGACGACCAATCATGGCTAATTCCAAACGATAAATTGGGGAAGATAGCGCCAATAAATTGCTTAAATTGACAGGCTGTTTAGAAAGATGTAGACCATTCGCGAAGGTCGAAAAGTGACGTAATGCTTGAATGTACGTCATATTGTGATCATGCTCTGCAGCATCAATTTGGTAAATTTTGGCACCCCAGATTTGAATTTGCTCCAGTAACCATTCATAACGTTCACTAAAACGCCCATCACAACGCACAATCACTTGTTTTGCCATGCTAGCAATATCGGGACCAAACATTGGATGCAGCCCAACCACTGCCCCTTTATGCACGTCTAACATTTTAGCCAAGGGGGCTCGTTTCACAGAGGTGAGATCCGCCAATAGTATATTTTCCGTTAAATAGGGTTTTAAACGTTCTATGGTTTCTAACGTGTGATCAATCGGTACTGAGATAATAACAACATCCGCATTCGTTAAAATGCGTTCTGCCACATCCCAATCATCACGATCTAAAATAGAAATAGGATAACCGGAAGCACGCAAATAGCGGGCAAATAACTGCCCCATTTTTCCATAACCACCGACGATAACAATTTTGTTAATGGCTGGATTCAGGGTTTTAAAACCAAATTGATTTTCATTGGAGTAAGACTCACGCATGAAACGACGGAGCACATCTTCAATGAGTTGTGGAGAGATTCCTGCTTTAGCCGCTTCTTCTCGGCGTGCTTGTAACATCGCTAATTCACGATCAGGTGCATAAATTGGTAAACCTTTTTCGTGCTTTACTTCGCCGACTTGGGTTACCAGTTCGAGGCGTTTAGCAAAAAGTTGAATCAGTTCACGATCGAGTGCATCAATTTCCTGACGTAAATGGTTAAGAGCATCCATAATTCACCTGTAATATCTTATTTACATAGATTGCAATTAAAAGGTTACAGGTGAGATTACTGGAATTAAAAAAGAAAGGCAAATAGTTAGAGAGATTGCGTAATCAAGCGCTGCGGACGAATCACATTGTTATCATCTACAACTGCTACGCCTAAAAAGATATTCTCGTCAGAAAACAACCGCACTTGACCGTGCAATTTGGCTTCATTAGCAAATTTAACTCGTTGTCCAAAGCCGATACCTTTACTTTGCTCGGTATTTAGCTGTAATGCGGGTAATTTACTGACTGCTGTATCTGTCGGTAAAAGATGTCGATCAAGTTGTGCAAGATCACCTTGCTCTGCAAGCGCCTGCAAAGCATCCCATGTCATCATCTTTTCTGTTGGATAATCCGCAACCACAGTTCGACGTAACACTGTCACATGAGCACCACAACCTAACATTTCACCTAAATCATCCACTAACGTACGGATATAGGTTCCTTTCGAACAATGCACTTCTAAGGTTAGAAAAGGTGTTTGATACTCAATAAAGTTTAGCTCAAAAATCGTGATAGGACGTGCTTCACGTTCCACTGTAATGCCTGCACGAGCATACTCATATAACGGTTTTCCATTGTGCTTTAATGCAGAAAACATGGTTGGCACTTGCAAAATATCACCACGGAATTGTTCAAGTGCGGTCAAAATTTGTGATGTTTCCACATTGACAGGGCGCGTTTCTACTACTTGTCCTTCTGCATCCGAGGTATCCGTACGTTCACCTAATTTTGCTGTGACCATATAGCGTTTATCTGCATCTAACAAGAATTGGGAAAACTTTGTGGCTTCACCTAAACAAATAGGCAGCATACCGGTTGCTAATGGATCGAGCGCACCAGTATGCCCAGCTTTATTCGCTTGGAATACGCGTTTAACTTTTTGCATAATGTCATTAGACGACATGCCTTGTGGCTTATCTAATAAAAATACACCATCAATATCACGTCCACGCTTGCGAGGTCTCGACATTAGTCATTTTCCTCAACGTGTTTTTTCTCGTCTTCACGTACCACGTTTGTCACTAGATTAGACATACGCATCCCTTCAACTAAGGATTGATCGTAGAAGAAACGAATTTCTGGCACAATGCGTAAACGCATTGCTTTACCCACTAATGAACGAATATAAGGTGCTGCTTTTTCTAACCCTTTCATGCCTTGTGCAATCGCCACTTCATCATGATCAAACAAAAATGTGACAAACACTTTTGCATAAGCTAAATCGCTTGATACTTCCACATCTGACACGGTTACCATGCCTATACGGGGATCTTTTACTTCCCGTTGTAAAATGATGGCGATTTCTTTTTGTAATTCTTGTGCAACACGATCGCTGCGTTTAAATTCTCTTGCCATAATATTTCTCTTACTAAGTAAGTGTTACCTACATTGATTAGTTTACAAATTATTTCTCTGATTTGGTTTTATTTCGGCGAAGGATAAAACCGATCCCCACGCCAATGAGTACTGCGATAACATTCATTATGACATCCATCACTACAATAACTAGACTCCAGTCTGCCCCACGTTCTTCATAGGATAACTGGGCATAATAAATGCTTGCAATCCAAAAACAAAGTTTTACAGCAATGGGGATAATTAGAAATTTCCATTTCTTCTGCCCAAAGCCATAAGCAACCAAAATAGCATTGATAGCCGCCCAACCAAACATTGATTCCATTTTTAGCTCCAATGACAAAAGCGGTCAAAAATACGTTGAATTTTGACCACTCTTTTTATCGATTAGATTGAACGTTTAATTTCAACGACTTCAAACACTTCGATTTGGTCGCCGACTTTTACGTCATTGTAGTTTTTAACGCCGATACCACATTCCATACCATTACGAACTTCAGAGACGTCATCTTTGAAACGACGGAGAGATTCCAATTCACCTTCAAAGATTACCACATTATCACGTAATACACGGATTGGATTGTTACGTTTTACTACACCTTCGGTCACCATACAACCCGCGATTGCACCAAATTTCGGATGTTTGAACACATCACGCACTTCAGCCAAGCCGATGATTTCTTGTTTGAATTCAGGTTGTAGCATACCGCTCATCGCAGCTTTCACATCATTTAAGAGCTCATAAATGATCGAGTAATAACGAAGGTCAATATTTTCTGCTTCGATAATACGGCGAGCAGAAGCATCCGCACGTACGTTAAAGCCGACTATAATCGCATTAGAAGCCGCAGCTAAGGTTGCATCAGTTTCAGAAATACCACCTACACCAGAACCCACAACTTTCACTTTCACTTCATCAGTAGAAAGATCTTGTAACGATTGAATAATCGCTTCCACAGAACCCTGTACGTCTGCTTTCACGATGATGTTCAGTTCAGCCACATCACCTTCAGTCATATTACTAAACATATTTTCAAGTTTAGCTTTTTGCTGACGAGCAAGTTTCACTTCACGGAACTTACCTTGACGATGCAATGCTACTTCACGTGCTTTTTTCTCATCACGCACTACGGTTGCTTCATCACCCGCTGCTGGTACACCTGAGAGACCTAACACCTCAACAGGGATAGATGGGCCCGCTTCATCGATTTCTTTACCGTTTTCATCGCGCATTGCACGAACACGGCCATATTCAAAACCACAAAGTACGATATCACCTTTACGTAATGTACCAGATTGAACAAGAATTGTTGCAACCGGACCACGACCTTTATCAAGATAAGATTCAATCACAACACCGCTTGCCATACCGTCTTTTACAGCCGTTAATTCAAGTACTTCTGATTGAAGTAAGATAGCATCTAATAAATCATCGATACCCATACCTTTCTTCGCAGAAACAGGCACGAATTGTACATCACCACCGAATTTCTCAGAAATCACTTCGTGTTGAAGTAATTCTTGCTCTACGCGATCTGGATTAGCTTCTGGTTTATCAATTTTGTTCACCGCAACCACTAAAGGTGCACCCGCTGCTTTCGCGTGTTGAATCGCTTCAATGGTTTGAGGCATCACACCATCATCTGCTGCAACCACAAGTACGACAATATCCGTTGCTTTTGCACCACGTGCACGCATTGAGGTAAATGCAGCGTGTCCCGGGGTATCTAAGAAGGTAATCATTTTACCGTCGTCCATTTCAACGTGGTACGCACCAATGTGCTGAGTAATACCACCCGCCTCACCTGCTGCAACTTTCGCTTTACGAATGTAGTCAAGCAATGAAGTTTTACCATGGTCAACGTGACCCATAATGGTCACAACCGGTGCACGAGTTACTTTTTCAGCATGAACATCGCGATCGCCCAATACTTCTTCTTCAAGTTCATTTTCATTGCGAAGAATCACTTTGTGACCTAATTCTTCAGCCACTAATTGCGCTGTTTCTTGGTCAAGCACTTGGTTAATGGTTACCATTTCGCCCATCTTCATCATTGCTTTGATGATTTCAGTCGCTTTGGTTGCCATTTTATTTGCTAATTCTGCGACGGTAATCGTTTCACCAATAACAACATCTTGTTTCACAACCTGAACAGGTTTGGTGAAAGCTTGCTGCAATGCGGCACCTTTTTTACCATTTTTACCTTTGCCTAACTTGCCGTCTTTTTGATTTTTACGGTTAGATTCGCGCTCATTTTTAGTGCCTTTCACGTCATCGCGTTCTTTTTTCGCTTTAGCGACTTTATTTTTGCCACGGCCGCGATTTTCTTTACGACGTTCTTCTTCGTCTTCTGCTTCTAAAGCATAACGAGAGCTTAAATTATAATCCGTGTAATCTTCTGATGAACTATCATTACTTGAAGAGTCAGACTCAGCATAACGTTTAGCTTCTTCAGCTGCTTTACGCGCTTGCTCTTCTGCTTTTTGGCGAGCAAGTTCTTCCGCTTTACGACGAAGTTCAGCTTCTTCCGCTTTACGTTTTTCTTTTTCTGGATCAACCGATTTAGGTTTATTTTCAACTGCACTTTGTGCTGGGTTAGCAGCTTTTTCCGCTTGAGCTTTTTCTGCTTTCGCCTTTTCAGCTGCTGCTTTTTCTGCAGCTAAACGCGCTTTTTCTTCAGCCGCTTTCTTTGCAGCCGCGTCAGCTTCTTGCTGTGCTTTTAATTTTGCTGCTTCTTCCGCTTTTTTAGCGGCATCTGTTGGTACGGTACGTTTTTTACGTACTTCAACTTGTACCGCTTTTGCTTTACCGCCAGCAGTAGCACTGCTTACAGTTGTTTTTGTTCTGCGTTGAATACTTAGTTTTTTCGGTGCATTTGCATCCGCATTTTTTACATCTTCAGTCATTATTAAACTCCTTACTCTTCGCTAAACCAGCAAATATTACGAGCAGCCATAATAAAGTCAGCGGCTTGCTCTGCGGTTAATTCTTCAATATCAGCTAAATCATCTACACCTTGCTCCGCAAGTTCTTCAAGTGTAGTAATTTGTTTTTCAGCTAATTTAAAGGCAATGTGACGATTCATGCCTTCAAGATTTAATAAACGATCTTCGATATTCGCTTTTTTCAAAGCTTCTTCTTCTGCCGCAGCGGCTGCAGTAATCGCATCTTTTGCACGACCTTGTAACTCTTCGATAAGATCTTCATCTTCTAAACCATCAATTGCAGTCAGTTCACTCACAGGAACATAAGCTACTTCTTCTAATGAAGTAAAACCTTCATCCACTAAGATTTGAGCAAACTCTTCATCAAGACCTAATTTATCCATGAATAAATTTAATACTTTGATATCTTCAGCTTGATGTTTTTCATTTAATTGTTCGGTAGTCATTACGTTTAATGTCCAACCGGTTAATTGTGTCGCTAAGCGTACATTTTGACCATTACGACCAATTGCTTGTGCTAAGTTATCAGCATTAACCGCAATATCCATTGAGTGGTTATCTTCATCAACAATAATAGAAGTCACATCGGCTGGTGCCATTGCATTGATCACATATTGTGCCGGATTATCATCCCAAAGTACGATATCCACACGTTCGCCACCTAATTCATTGGTAATCGCTTGAACGCGTGCACCACGCATACCCACACATGCACCAACTGGGTCAATACGTTTATCATTTGATTTCACCGCAATTTTTGCACGAGAACCAGGATCACGTGCGGCACCACGGATTTCAAGCATTTCTTCGCCGATTTCTGGTACTTCAATACGGAATAACTCGATTAACATTTCAGGTTTTGCACGAGTTACGAATAGTTGTGCTGTTTTGCTTTCTGGATTCACTTTATAAAGCACACCACGTACACGATCGCCTGGACGGAAATTTTCACGTGGAAGCATATCTTCACGCATAATCACGGCTTCAGCTTTATTGCCTAAATCTAAAATAATGCTTTCACGATTTACTTTTTTCACTGTACCAGTAACAATCTTACCTTCTTCAGAACGGAATTGCTCAACCACTTTTGCACGCTCTGCTTCACGGATTTTAGTGCTGATTACTTGGCGAGCGGTTTGCATTGCAATACGGTCAAATGCGATAGACTCAATTTGGTCTTCAACATAATCACCAAGTTGAATATTAGGATCTTCAAATTGTGCCGCTTCTAATGTAATTTCTTTGGTTGGCACTTTGACTTCATCAACCACCAACCAGCGACGGAATGTATCAAACTCACCTGTTTTGGTGTTGATAGATACACGAATATCGGTTTCATAGTC
>ERZ773031.1741-NODE-1741-length-10673-cov-12.959314_pt1 | contig 10673 bp, 6 predicted proteins | sample MGYA00511666_ERZ773031 | MGnify/ENA primary metagenome ERZ773031 (study PRJEB29015, sample SAMEA2738135) | human oral metagenome | biome: human oral; feature: human-associated habitat; material: saliva | place: China | collected 2250 ...
TGTACATGTACTCTGCAGCGGCAACGGCCTGATCCTGCTTGTCCTTATCAATCGTGGAAATAATGCGGTATCCGCCGGTCGCCAGCTGGTCTGCCGTGAAGCCTTCTGCCGCGAGTTCAGTCCGGACCTGCTCCATGAGATAGCCGGTCGGGCCTTCCATCGTCGGACCACCCAAGGTATCGGGATCGATGGTCTTTGGGAACTCGGCGGCGTTAGCGTCTGCCTGCGAAATCCAACCGTCCTCAACCATCAGGTTGATGACGCGCTGCCAACGCGAGCGTGCTTTCTCTTCATCGACTGCCGGATCCCACGCGGAAGGAGCGGGGATGATCCCAGCGATCATTGCGGCCTCGGAAAGGGTGAGATCCTTTGCTTCGTGGCCGAAGTACGCCTGGGATGCGGCTTCGATCCCGTAGGCACCGCGACCAAAGTAAATGGTGTTGAGGTAGTTGCCAATGATCTCGTCCTTGGTCTGCTCTCGATTGATCTTGAGAGCAAGGATCGCTTCCTTGGCTTTACCCACATAACCGGTCGTTTCGCCGACGTAGTAGCGCTCAACATACTGCTGGGTCAGGGTCGAAGCACCCTGGCGCGCCCCGCCCCTAATATTGTTGACCAGCGCGCGACCGATGCCTTTGAGATCAACACCCGAATTCGTGTAGAAGGTGCGATCCTCCGAGGCAACCACGGCGTGTGAGACATAGTCAGGCAGGGTACTGGAATCGATGATCTTCCTATTCACCTGCGACATCCGGCCCATTTCGGTGGTGCCATCGGCGTAGTAGACGGTCGTCGTCTGCGCAAGAGCAACCTGATCCGCCTGCGGAATCTTCAACGAGGCGTAGGCAATGAGGAAGGTACCAAAGCCGGCAATAATGAGGCCGAGGAAGGTATAGAAGGCTCCGCGTGCAATCCGTGCTGCGAGGCTACGCTTCTTTTTCCCCTTGGCCGGCCCCTTCTTCTTTCCGCCGCCCTTGCCGGACGCTGCCGTGCGCGAGCTTGCCGGACGCGTCGACCCCGTGCGCGAGGTACTCCCTGACGAGGCCGCGCGAGTGCTTGCGCGCCGACTTCCACTTGAGCTGGCTGCTGCCCCACTCGAGGAGCCGCGAGAAACTCGCGCAACCGCTGAAGTGCGCTTAGGTGCAGAAGAAGCAGGTGTCTGGGGGATGGTTCCCTCGCCTTCACGACGGGCCTGCTGCGCAAGTCGACGTCGAGTCGCCTCGGCTCGCGAGGGAAGGGCACGACGTCCCTGATCGTCGTTTGCTTGTGAAGGTGCCACGAAATCCAGCCTTTCAGCATAGGTTCATCGTGACTAGCCTACGCAGAAAGGCAGGCAATTGCCTAAAGGTAGCTCCGGATCGGCTTAGTTTTCGCTGGCAGCGCGACGTTTACGAGCCCTCTTCTGCGCGGACATTTCTTCCCAGCGAGCCTGCTGAGCCTGATACTCTTCGGCAACTTCTCGCACCTCATCGGATGCCCACCAGGCAAGCAGGGCCTCGCGCGCGGCCTCTTCACCCATGGGCCCGTTTTCCATACGCAGGTCAAGGAGGTAGTCACGCGCCATCTTCACGGCCTTAGAGGGGCGGATCCCCAGAATCTCCATGATCTGATCCCCGTCAAGATCGGGGCGGATCGCGTCGAGTTCTTCTTGCGCGCGCAACGCGGCAATACGCTCTTCCAGATCGTCATAGGCGGCAGACAAGAATGCGGCCTTACGCTTGTTGCGAGTCGTGCAGTCTGCTCGGGTCAATCGGTGAAGGCGCTCGAGAAGTTCTCCCGCGTCCGCCACGTAGCGACGAACCGCCGAATCGCTCCACTTCGCATCGCCATAACCGTGGAAACGCAAGTGAAGAGCAACCAAGTCAGACACGGCGTCCGTCGTGGCCTTGTCGAAACGCAGGGCCTTCATGCGCTTGCGCGTCATCTTTGCACCCACCAATTCATGATGGTGGAAAGAGACCGTGCCATTGGATTCGAAGCAGCGCGTAGCCGGCTTACCGACGTCGTGCATGAGGGCAGCAAAACGCAAGATAAAGTCCGGCTCGGGAACCGGGCCATCCGCGTCGGTCTCCAGGTCGATCGCCTGATCCAAGACGGTGAGCGTGTGCTGATAGACGTCCTTGTGCCTATTGTGCTCATCAACTGTTGACACGAGGGCTGACAATTCAGGAAGAACAATGTCAGCAACGCCCGTGTGGACCATGAGCTCAAGGCCTCGCCTGGGCCACGGGGAAATAATCAGTCGCTCGAGTTCAGCGCGAATACGCTCTGCCGAAACAATCTCCAAGCGGCCCGCCATAGATTCCATGGCGTCCATGACGTCCTCATCCACGTCAATGCCAAGCTGGGCGCTAAAGCGTGCGGCTCGCATGATGCGCAGCGGGTCATCATCAAAGGACTGCAGTGCGCTAACCGGGGTGCGAAGACGACCAACGGCGAGATCAGAGAGGCCGTCATGGGGGTCAACGAGCGCCAATTGCGGCAGGCGCATCGCCATAGCGTTGACGGTGAAGTCGCGGCGAGTGAGGTCACCTTCCAAAGTGTCGCCGTATTCGACCTCGGGCTTTCGCGATCCCACTTCGTATGAATCAGTGCGATAGGTCGTCACTTCGACGACAAAATTGCCGCGCCTGCCACCGATGGTGCCGAACTCGCGGCCGATGTCCCAGGTTGAGTTTCCCCACTGAGCAAGAAGCTCTTCGGTTTTCTCTGGGCGAGCAGAGGTCGTGCAGTCAAAATCGTGAGGGGTCAGCCCCAAGAAAGCATCGCGAACCGGTCCTCCGACCAAGCTGATTTCCTCACCGGCCTGGGTGAAGATCTCACCCAGTTCGAGGATTTCCTTGGGAATACGGGAGAAAGCCTCTTTCGCCTGGGCCATGAGTAGGCCCAAATCACCCTCGCCTAAACCAGAGGGGCGGGGTGCGTGAGAGCGGGCTTGACCCATTGTTCGCGACAGTTGTGTACTCATCCCCTCCAGCATGCCATGTTTTGGGCTTCTTTGGCTTGCTCGCATCACGGCTTCATTCATGGTTGACACGGGAATAAGGTCACTCGCAGCCATAGCACAGGCTGTAAAAAGTGCGGTAATTCCCACTCGACCGATGGTGCGACCTGACCCGGAGGGGTAATCCCGCTTAAAGTGGAACTATGACTGTACCTTCTGAAGCGTTACGACCCGGAGTGCCTCAGCCTCCGCGTCGTCATCCTTCGTTGCGTACAGCGAATTCGGCCCCTCATTTCCTTCCCGTTTCCTCTGAAACTTCTGCCGGGGGCATCGTTGTTGATGTTCGCAATGGCCAGCCCTATGCAGCAATCATCGCCAGACGGAATCGATCGGGGAAGATTGAGTGGTGCCTCCCCAAGGGGCATCTTGAAGGCTTGGAGTCTCCCGAAGAAGCCGCTCTTCGCGAAGTCGCTGAAGAAACCGGTATTCACGGGCGCATCATCCGCCACCTCGCCTCGATCGATTATTGGTTTTCCGGCGCAGATCGGCGGATCCACAAGGTTGTCCACCACTACCTGATGGGTTACATTTCCGGGTCCATCACCGTTGAGGGGGATCCGGATCACGAGGCCGAGGACGCCGCCTGGGTCCCCTTACGTGAGCTCTCGCATGACTTGGCTTACCCCAACGAGAGGCGCATTGTCGGGATCGCTCTGGACTTGCTTTACCGGGATGCATCATGACGCGACTGCGAGCCACTCGAATTGCACTGACTCTTGTGCCCCTCGGCGCCCTGCTTCTTTCACTTCAACCCGCGAGCGCGGCCACCCTTGCCTCGCTTCCTGCCGGAAGCACCCACGAGGCCTCGGCAGCGTCAGCCTTACCCGCAGCACTTACGCCCCAGGCCAATGCGCGACCGGAGGTTTTGGGTGAGGCACCCCAAGCCTTGGGAGTGGACGTTCGGATTAACCGCCTCGAACCGCGAGTGATCACTGCTCAAAACAATGTGCAGGTCTCGGGCGTTGTTCGCAATCTGACAGATAAGCCCATCCAGAATCCGTCTTTGGATGCTTATGTTCAGACTTATTCACCGCTGACCGCTTCGGACCTCTCGGCTTATGTGACGGGGAAGTCCTATCAGGGTCGGCGCGTGCATGCGGGAACCTTGGAAGCAACGATCCAGCCCGGCGCCGAACAGACCTTCCATATGACGATTCCTTTTGAAGACCTCCCCTTCAGCTCGGACTTTGAGTGGGGGCCGCGAGGTATCACGGTCGTCGTTGAAGGTGATGAAAACCGGGGAAGTGACCGCTCCATTCTGATCTGGGATTCGGCATATTCCCTTGAACACACGCGTGTCAATGTTCTCTTGCCCTGGACGTCCTCAACTCCACGCATGACCAGTGATTCCTATTCGATCCTGTCTGCGGCATCCATGTCGGGAGTAACTTTCGCGACCGACTCGCAAACTCTGGTCGACGAGCTCACCGTTCCTGAAGATCGCGCAACTTCCAGCGCCTCGTCTTCTTCGCCAACACCTTCTGCTTCTTCTTCCGAGGCCAGTGCTTCCCCTTCCACTTCCGCAACCAGCGCCTCGCCGTCTCCTTCCTCTTCCGCCACCCCGCGTTCCGAGGCCGAGATCACCGCTGATCGCCATACGCGCGCTGCTTTCCTCCAGACCTTCTTTGAACGCACCCGTGAGCTCGTGGCTCTGCCCAGTAACGATGCGGACCTGACGCTTGCAACAACTCTCAATAACGACACGATCATGAAGTATCTTGTCGACTCGCGGGCACAGGTTCCTACGACTCTTGCCAAGACGCAGGCTCTTCTTCCCTCTTCCTCCCGTTCCTCGGCAAGCGCCTCCGCTTCTGCCAGCGCAAGCTCCTCTGCCAGCCCAAGTGAGGCCTCGCAAAGTCCAAGCCCCTCGCCAAGCACTGAGGCAAGCCCGACGCCGAGCAGCACTGCAGTACCCAAGCTCATCGATAACGTGTCATGGACGACCTCGGGAAGCTGGGGAAAGCAGTCCTTGAACGGGCAGCTTGGCTCAACCTTCATTGCTCCACCCGGCGAACTTGCGCCCGAAAGCGAACAAAACTTCACCTCTATGGCGAAGGTTCAGCTCTCAGCCGATGGCCAGACCATCACCAATAATGATGATCACTCAGGTGAAAGCTACACGGCTCTCAGTTCCCTCTCGCCCATGACGGACCTGCTTTCCTGGGATGCCCAAAGCCTTGATGACGAACTCGATACCCAGCAGTTCCTCACGGCTATGACCGCAATGATCACCCGCGAACGCCCGAGCTTGTCGCGAACACTTTTCGTCCCACTTCAACGTTCTTCCTCACTGGATGAGACCCGACTTGAGCGCGTGCGTGCGATCCTCGATAACCGCTGGGTTGAGGGGATTTCCTTCAGTGACCTGATGAACTCCGAGGCAACAGACATCGAGCGTACGGCCGTCCAAGATGTGCCTTTTAGCGACTCACTTCGCTCAGAGATGAGCGCGTTGAGCGACGCCTACGCGGATACTCTTCCCTTGACGGGGGCAACGGAAAACGTTGACGCGGCTCGCCAGAGGGTGGATACAACCGTTTCAAGCGCGCTTCGGGCAGACCTTGGGGATCAGCGATCCGAAACGGTCGTGAGCAGTATTCAGTCGCTGAATACCTTTAGCTCTTCTGTATCGGTTGAGTCTTCTAACGCGGTCAACCTCATTAATAAGAGCGCTAATTTCCCTGTTCGCGTGCGCAATTCTTTGCCGTGGCCGGTCAATGTCGAGGTCACTTTGCTCCCGGGCGATCCCAGATTGCGTGTCACCAGTACCTCGACGGCCACGATTCCAGCGAATTCTTCCTCAACGGTTGAAGTACCCGTGACGGCCATCGGTTCGGGCGATATACGCGTGACCTACAAGGTATCGACACCCAGTGGAACCATCCTTGATGATTCGCAAAAGGTTCTAGTCCGCATGCGCGCCGGATGGGAAGATGCGGCAACAGTCGTCATGGCGGTTCTTGTCGGACTTGCCTTCGTTGGCGGAATTATCCGCACGGTTCGGCGTCGCTTCAATGCCTCGACCACTGAGGAGTCCTCGCACCTGCCCGGCGTTGGTGGCGTTGAAAAAGGGACGGTCAACGTTCCACTGTCCACCGGAGCATTCGTGAAAGCCGGGCGTCCCCCGGCCAAGCCGACTACATCCGACTCACATGAAGAGGATCAGGAATGAGTGAAAGCCAAGCTCGCAACGGTTCGCTTTTACGGGCCAGCGTATTGATGGCCTCGGGAACAATGGTTTCCCGAGTCCTTGGCTTCATCAAGACCGCAATGCTATTGGCGGCGCTGGGTTCGGCCGGCGGTGCGGTCTCGGCTGCATTCCAGACAGCAAACACCCTGCCCAACACGATCTTCAATCTCCTTGCCTCCGGCGTTTTCGACGCTGTCTTGGTTCCGCAGATTGTTCGCGCACTCAAGAGAGATGAGGGCCAGGTTTACATCAACCGCCTCATCACACTGGCCGGAACGATCCTCTTCGTGGTGGCTTTTGTTTCGACCCTTCTTGCGCCACTTCTCATCATCATCATGGCGCCGGGCTACAGTATGGAGATTCGCTCCCTTGCGGTTTCCTTCGCCTTCTTGTGTTTGCCGCAGATCTTCTTCTACGGGCTCTATAACCTGCTTGGTGAGCTCCTCAATGCCCGTGGAGTTTTCGGCCCCTATATGTGGGCGCCGGTGCTCAATAACGTCATTGCAATCGCAGGTCTGACCGCTTTCTTGGTTCTGTGGGGTTCCCACGAAGACTTCGCCATCACGGACTTCACCTCCCCGCAATTCTGGCTCTTGTCGGTGACAACGACCTTGGGCGTCGTGTGCCAGGCACTTGTTTTGTTCATCCCCATGAGACGAGCGGGAATCTCATTCAAACCTGACTTCCACTTCCGTGGGACTTCTTTCGGCTCGGCCTCGAAGGTTGCAGGCTGGACATTTGCGACCTTGGGCGTGTCCCAAGTTGGCGTTCTCTCAACGAACGCCATCGCCTCGATTGCGGATAACTACCTCAACCAAAACCCCCAGCCCATCGCGGGTCTGGCCGGATATTCGGCTGCATTTTTGATCTTCATGCTCCCGCAGTCGGTCATTACCGTTTCTCTTGCGACCGCAATCTTCACACGATTGAACTACGCGGTCGCCGAAGATAACGACGAGGAAGTTGCCGAGCACTACCACACGGGTATTCGCCTCATTACCTCCCTGACGGTTCTTGCTGCCGCGATCTTCATGGCGGGCGCTGCCCCGATGATGCAGCTGGTCGTCACCAATACGACCCGGCCCGAACTGATCTCTTCCTACGCGCTGATCCTGGTTTCCCTCATGCCCGGCGTGGCCTCGACGGGAATCGTGCTGATGAGCCAGCGCGTCTTCTTCGCTTACGAGGACGCAAAACCCGTGTTCCTCATGGGCATTGTCCCCACGATTTTGCAGATCATCGTCGGGTGGTCGATCTACTTTGCGACGGGCGTGCGTTGGTGGGTGATCGGCGCGGCTCTTGGCGAAACAGCGTGCCGCATCGTTCAGGGTTTGATTGCGATGCGTTGGGTTGGCAATCGCAATCGCTTCGTTAATTCCTCGCTCATTGTGCGCTCCTACCTGACCTACGTCTGCTGCGCGGTTGTGGCTGGAGTCGTCGGTTTTGGCGTGCTGTGGCTCATGGGAATCTACACGACGATTTCCTCGAAACTGGTGCGCTGGCTGGTATCCGGCGTGAAGTTCGGGGTCGTCGCAATCGTTGTCACCGTGATCTACATGCTTGCGATGCGCTTCATCAACCCGCAAGAATCTGCAACCAGTATTCGTCCCCTGCTCACTCGTCTGCGTCTCCCCGCAGCACTGTGTGCGCTCCTTTCGGCCGCGCCGTCGCCGCAACGTCCCGAAAGCATTCATAATAGGCTGGCAGCATCACGCAAGGAGGAAGTCATGTCCGCTGAGGATCACCGCACCCCTGCCGAAGGTATGCCTCGCTGGGTTCCGCTCTCCGTCGACCTCTCCGTGCCTGCTTTCGATGAGATCGTCAATCCCGATGCGCCGCATGAGTCGGCTCCCCTGCCGCAGACTCCCGCGCCGGAAGTTCCTGCCTCGCAGCCCACGCTTCCCCAGGAGAACCACGCTTCCCGAGGCCGCGTCGAGATGAGCCAGGCCAAGCCTGAGCTTCCCATTGTTCCCACCCTCCCAGCTACAGCGCGCGTCTACGACCTCGATGCGACCGCGCCTGCTGGTATTCCCTTGGGTGCTGCAGCTGCCGAGGCCGTGGCGGAAACTTCCGCCGCAAAGTCTCCTTCTACTCCTTCTCCTTCTCGTATCCCCGCACCGCATCCCAAGGGTTTTGCTGAGGGTGCTGTTGTGGGCGGCGCTGCTGCTGCCGAGGGTGTGGCGGCGACGGCTGCCGCGCGCGTCGGTCACGCTGGTGCTTCCTTCGCAGGTAGCGGGCACAGCGGTGGTACCGGTGGCGGAAACGGCGGCGGCCGAGGCGAAGGTGGCCGCGCACAGGGATCGCCGACCTCGGGCGGCGAAAGCGCGGAGCGCGGAATTGATCCCACGCGCCCAACGATTATCTTTGCCGCAGTGCTGACGGTCCTCGCTACCATTTGGGCGGGTGCAACTGTACTCAGCCCGGTCAAGCACTCCGGTGTTGACGACATCGTGAACCAAGCGAAGAGCGCCTCGCCTTCGGCTTCCGCATCGGCTCAGCCTTCCGACAATCCTTCACAGACGACAACTGTGACACCGGTGATCTCCAGTGTGTCCGTGCTGTCGTGGAAGGATGACAAGGGCGACCACGAAGAAATGGCCGTCAATATGATCGATGGAGACGCAAAGACCAGCTGGCACTCGCGCTACTTCGATTACAACCAATTCCTAGACGACACCGCGGTCACCGTGCTCGTGAAGTTCGAGAAGAAGTCAACGGTTTCTGAAATCACCTTGACGATGGATCCCTCGACGAGTGGCGGTGAAGGTGTTGTTCGTGCTGTAGATCCCAATTCACCTCGTGCGGGAACAGAAATCGCAACCACGACGTTCTCTCCCACAACGGACATCAAACTGGCACATCCCGTGGAGACCGATGCCATCAGCATTACCTTCCGCAAGATGCCAACCTCGCAAGATGGTCGCGCGTGGGCGTGGATCAGCGAGCTGTCAGTGAAGTAACCCGCAACCTGCCCATAGGAGACACCATGTCTGAAAACATCCGTGACGTCGTTATTGTCGGTTCTGGCCCCGCGGGGTACACGGCGGCTATTTACACTGCTCGCGCGGGTTTTAAGCCCGTCGTTGTCGCCGGTGCGCTTGCAGCCGGTGGTGCTTTGATGAACACGACCGAGGTTGAGAACTTCCCGGGTTTCCCCGAGGGAATTATGGGCCCGGACCTCATGGACCAGATGCGTCAGCAGGCTGAAAAGTTCGGCGCGGAAGTGCGCTACGAGGATGCCTACGCGCTTTCTCTTGAGGGCGATATCAAGACGATCACTCTTGAGGATGAGACCCTCCAGGCGCGCACGGTGATTCTGGCGACCGGCTCCGAATACCGCCACATGGATGTGCCCGGTGAACAAGAGTTCTCTGGTCGTGGTGTTTCCTACTGCGCGACCTGCGACGGTTTCTTCTTCCGTGACAAGCACCTGATCGTTGTCGGTGGTGGAGATTCCGCCATGGAAGAGGCCACCTTCCTAACGAAGTTTGCCTCGAAGGTGTCGGTTGTTCACCGTCGTGACCAGCTGCGTGCCTCGAAGGCAATGGCTGATCGTGCTGCGGCTAACCCGAAGATCGAATTCGTGTGGAATTCCGTTGTCGAGGAAGTCCTTGGGGATTCTTCGGTGACGGGTGTGCGCCTGCGCAACACCGTTGATGGTTCCGAGAGCGTCCTAGAAGCCGAAGGCGTTTTTGTTGCGATTGGCCACCTTCCCCGCACCTCGCTGATCGCCGATCAAGTTGCCTTGGACGAGGCGGGCTACATCGTGGTCAACGATCCGGGGACCGCGACCAACCTCCCGGGTGTTTTCGCCTGCGGTGATGCTGTTGATCACACCTACCGCCAGGCAATTACCGCTGCGGGTTCCGGTTGCCGCGCTGCCTTGGATGCGCAGCACTGGCTCGAATCTCAGGAGTAAGTGATGAAGGCCTTCGGTTTCCTAAGCTTTGGACACTACGCACGGGACGGAAGGCGCGGACTGAGCGGGCGCAATGCCCTTCATCAGGCAATCGAGTTATCTGTTGCCGCTGATGATCTTGGAGTGAATGGAGCCTACTTCAGGGTTCATCACTTTGCGCCTCAGGGGGCTTCCCCTATACCGCTTCTTTCTGCGGTTGCAGCACGGACGGCACATATTGAAGTGGGTACCGGCATTATCGATATGCGCTAGCACATGTCTGAGTCGTGACGTTCGATGCCACCCCTATCGTTTGTGGGCACGCGCTGCGCGCAGCCCGTTGGCGATAACGACGACCTCGGCGACCTCGTGGACGAGGACGACCGCGGCCAGGCCGAGCACGCCGGTGATGGCCAGCGGCGGCAGCACGGCGATGATCGCCAGGGACAGCACGATGTTCTGGTTCATGATCGCCCGGCCGCGGCGGGCATGCCGCAGCGCCTGCGGGATCAGGCCGAGGTCGTGCCCGGTGAAGGCGACGTCGGCGGACTCGATCGCGGCGTCGGAGCCGGTCGCGCCCA
>ERZ773031.1743-NODE-1743-length-10670-cov-17.214790_pt1 | contig 10670 bp, 10 predicted proteins | sample MGYA00511666_ERZ773031 | MGnify/ENA primary metagenome ERZ773031 (study PRJEB29015, sample SAMEA2738135) | human oral metagenome | biome: human oral; feature: human-associated habitat; material: saliva | place: China | collected 2250 ...
TGCTGTATCGCAACTGGATTAACTGGGTGTACCAGATGACGCCGTACAACACAGATGAGATACCTGCGGCTATTGCAGATCTTCGCCAGCGTGTTTCCGAGGCTGATCCTGACGCAAGGATGACCGGTAGGTTCTAAGCAGGCATTTGCACGGTGACCGATTTGCCAGCTCTTGTAACTGGTTAGACGCCATCAATACCATAAAATAATTTATTGATACACGCGTATGAAGCTACGTGTAAAAACACGTATAGAGAGGATACGTTGATGAAGGTTGTCATTGCTTCAGATATTCACGGCGCTGCCGACTATTGCGAGAAGCTCATGCAGGTCATAGAGGAGGAGCAGCCAAAGTACGTTTTGCTTCTGGGAGACCTGCTTTATCACGGTCCTCGTAACGATCTTCCTGCAGACTACGCTCCAAAGCGCGTTATTGAGATGTTGAACAGCATTTCCGATAAGGTCATTGCGGTCCGCGGAAATTGCGAGGCAGAGGTTGACCAGATGGTTCTGGACTTCCCTTGCATGGCTGATTACAACATCTTGTTTGATAAGGATCCAAAGACGGGCAAGCAGTTCACCATCTTCTTTACTCACGGCCACGTCTTTGGTCCTGGTATTCACAACAGCGTTGACAAATGGCCTCAGACGCCAAGTATGGACGCGTTTGTGTACGGCCACACGCACAGAAAAGTGAACATGCAGAGCGCTGACCACCCAGAGGTCACCGTGTTTAATCCAGGTTCTGTAGGCATTCCAAAGGACGGCACTCACAGCTGCGGAATCTACGAAGACGGCGAGTTCAGGCACGTCATTCTGGGCGAGTAAGTCTGTGTTATTCACACGCAAAAATGGCGAGAAGATCAATCGGTCTTCTCGCCTTATTTGTGTCGCTGTGTCAGAGGTTTAGTGCATAGAAATAGTCATGAACTCATAGCCATGTGCATGTCGCGAGATGGAATATTCAAACGCACGACCATCGTCGATATAACCGATTTGCTCAACCTCCAGGAGGGGGTCGCCCGTGCTAATTTCTAGCCTCGAAGCCTCAACCTCAGTAGGCATGACTGCTCTAATAACACGGTGTGCATTAGCAATTCTAAGTCCAATTTCGTCTTCAATGTAGTTGTAAATCGAGTGCTCTAGATGGGTCATTTTAAGATTGGGAATTAGGCTAATGGGCATGTAGGTATACTCGATGACCTGCGCAGCCCCTTCAACAAGCCTGACGCGCACAATTCTGTATACAAAATCTTCGGTAGTAATATCAAGAGCTTTAGCAATGTATTCAGAGGGATGCTCAACTTCAAAGGTATAGACCTTTGATTTAACACGCTCGCCTCGGGCAGCGTGTTCAGCCATGAAACCTTCCATTTGACCGGAGATTTCTTTACTTGGCTTAATTTGTGTTCCTTCTTCCAGTTTTTTGACAAAAGTGCCGGAGCCTTTTCGCCTGAAGATAAGTCCTTGCTGCTCAAGAACTTCTAGTGCCTTATTAATGGTAATTTTGCTCACTTCATAGTGTTCGCAGAGCTGAGCAACAGAAGGCAGGCGAGAATAAGCAGGATATGTGCCTATAGCAATATCAGTTTTAAGATCCTGAACAATCAAGTCGTACTTATTCATGACACCTCCTCAGGTAGCAAAATTTTACTTTGCATTCTATCTGATTTGCATTAGTATACTACATGGAAAACCTAACATATCTGTTTTAGAAAGTTGACATGTCAGGTTTAGATACTTTTGAGAAAGGATAGACATGTCGTATCAGTTGCCTGAGAATTTCTTCTTTGGTGGGGCAATGTCTGGTCCACAGACCGAGGGTAAATGGCAAGACGGAGGAAAGCTGCCAAACCTTTGGGACACCTGGTCTAACCTGGACATTCATGCATTCCACAACCGCGTTGGTTCCTACGCTGGAAATGACTTTACAGAAAGAATGGAAGACGATCTTCAGCTTCTTAAGTCTCTTGGCATGGATTCCATTCGCACTTCTATTCAGTGGAGCCGTTTGTTGGACATTAACGGCAACCTTAATCCAGAGGGCGAGAAGTACTATCACCACCTTTTTGCTGTTGCTAAGAAGGTTGGTATTGAGATTTTTGTTAACCTCTATCATTTTGACATGCCTGAATACCTCTTCAACCGCGGTGGCTGGGAGTCTCGTGAGGTTGTTGAGGCATACGCGCATTACGCACGCATTGCGTTTGAAACGTTTGGAAAAGAGATTCGTTATTGGTTTACCTTTAACGAGCCAATTGTTGAGCCAGAGGTCCGCTACACACTTGGTGGCTGGTACCCCTTTGTTAAGAATTATTCGCGCGCTCGTGCTGTTCAGTACAACATTTCACTTGCTCACGCACTTGGCGTGCGCGAGTATCGCCGTGCAAAAGCAGCAGGTTTTATGCTTGAGGACTCTCGCATTGGCCTCATCAACTGCTTTGCACCACCATATACCAAAGAGAATCCATCTGAGGCAGATCTTGAGGCGCTACGCATGACCGACGGCGTCAACATTCGCTGGTGGCTTGACCTGGTAACTAAGGGAGAGCTTCCACAGGATGTCATCGATACGCTGCAGACCCGTGGTGTTGACCTGCCTATTCGCCCTGAGGACAAACTTATTCTTGCCGACGGCGTTGTGGATTGGCTGGGCTGCAATTATTACCACCCAGAGCGTATTCAAGCTCCTGCAAAAGATACTGACGAGAATGGCATTCCAAACTTTGCCGATCCATATATCTGGCCAGAAGCAGAGATGAACGTTTCTCGTGGTTGGGAGATTTACCCACAGGGTCTTTACGACTTTGCCATGAAGGTTCGCGATGAGTATCCAGAGCTTGAGTGGTTTGTTTCCGAGAATGGCATGGGTGTAGAGCGAGAAGATCTTAAGAAAGACGAAAACGGCGTAATTCAAGACGATTATCGCGTTGATTTTGTCCGTCGTCATCTTGAGTGGATTGCTCGTGCAATTCAGGACGGCGCAAAATGCCGTGGTTATCACTACTGGGCCATCATCGATAACTGGTCTTGGGCAAATGCTTTCAAGAACCGTTACGGCTTTGTTGAGGTTGACCTGGAAGATAACTACAACCGCCGTCTTAAGAAATCAGCTGAGTGGCTTAAGCACGTTGCCACTACACATATAGTTGACTAGAAACTCGTGAAAGGAGTTTGCTCATGGCAAAAGATAATGGCCAAGCATCGTTTCTAGATAAATTTGCAGAAGTTTCTGCAAAAGTAGGTAATCAAGTTCACTTGAGGAGCCTGCGCGATGCATTTGCAACTGTCAGCCCAATTTACATTTTGGCTGGTATTGCAGTACTGATCAACAACGTTCTGTTCCCACTCATCTTTGCAAATGATCCAGTTACCTTGGCTAATTTCAAGGTTTGGGGCGCAGCAATTGCTCAGGGCACTCTGAGTTTCTCGGCAGTTATTCTTGCAGGCATTATTGGTTATTGCCTCGCTCGTAACAAGCGTTTTGAAAACGCAATCTCTTGCGTTGTTATTGGTATTGCTGCACTTATCATCATGATGCCTCAGAGCATTGTTGCTACTGCAGGCGCTGTTCTTCATGCAGCAAACGCCGCTGATGCAGCAGCTGCAGGAGTTGCACTTCCTGTAGCTGATGTTGCTAAGCTTCTGCCAACCGGCTATACAGTTACCGGCGTTGATGTAACTGGTGCTTTCTCCACTTCCTTCACCGGTACTAACGGCCTCTTTGGTGCAATCATCATTGGCCTGCTTTCTACCACCATCTTCATCAAGCTCTCCAGCGTTAAGCAGCTGAAGGTCAGCCTTGGTGAGGGCGTTCCACCAGCGGTTGCAGATTCTTTTAACACCATGATTCCAATGATGTTGACCCTGACCGTCTTTGGTATTGCTTCTGCTCTTCTTGCAGTTTGCGCTGGTACTGACCTTATGACCATCATTGCAACAAGCATTTCTGCCCCACTGAAGGGCCTCATGAATGCTGGTCCATTTGCAGTCATCATCATCTACACCTTTGCAAACCTGCTCTTCTGCCTTGGTATTCACCAGTCCACCATCTCTGGTGTTCTGATCGAGCCAATCCTGACCATGCTTATTGTTGATAACATGGCAACCTTTGCAGCTGGTCAGCCAATTCCTCAGGACCACTACATGAACATGCAGATCATCAACACCTTTGCGCTGATTGGCGGTTCTGGTTGTACTCTGATGCTGCTTCTTGACACCTTTGTCTTCTCTAAGAACAAGGCTTCCAAAGATGTTGCAGCACTTTCTCTTCTTCCAGGTATCTTCAACATCAACGAGCCAGTTATTTACGGTTACCCAATCGTCTTTAACCTTCCTTTGATGATTCCATTTGTTCTTGTTCCAGATTTGTTCATCGGCCTGACCTACCTGTTCACCAACCTTGGTTGGATTAGCCCTTGCGTTGCTATGGTTCCTTGGACAACCCCAGTCTTCCTGAGTGGTTGGCTGGCAACCGGCGGAGACTATCGTGCCGTTATCTGGCAGGTCATCGAGGTTCTTCTCGCCATGGCAATTTACCTGCCATTCATGAAGATTTCCGAGCGTGCACAGGCCAAGCAGGCTGAGGCTCTTGCAGAGAACGCTCAGGATGCAGAGTAGTTTGTAAGCTTATAATCTGAGTATCACTTGAAGCCAGCCATCGTATTTGGTGGCTGGCTCATCAAAAGGAGATCACATGAAAATCTTACTTGCTTGCAACGCTGGAATGTCCACCAGCCTGCTTGTTCAGAAGCTTCAGAAAGAGGCTGCTTCTCGTGGTTTGGATGCAGAGATTATTGCAAATCCTCTTAATAAGGCACTTGAGCTTATCGATGGCGCAGACGTCTTTTTGCTTGGACCTCAGATTGCGTATGCAAAGGCAGACGTTGAGGCTGCAGCAGGATCTACTCCTGTAGCCGTTATTCCTATGGTTGATTACGGCAGGATGAACGCCGCAAAAATCCTTGACGACGCACTGGAGCTTATTAAATAAGCGGTAAAAGATTTTTCTGAGCTCCCAGGTGCTCAAGAAAAGAGTATGGGGTAAAAATGGATTTAGATGACGGCATGACTGCTACGCAAGAAGCAGCCTTTGAGATTATTGCTACCGTTGGAACCGCAAAGTCAATGTATATTGGTGCAATCCAAAAGGCAAAAGCAGGCGATGTTGAAGGCGCGCGTGCAGATATTATTGCTGGTACAGAGATCTTTAATGAGGGCCATAGCACGCATCTGAACATGCTGCAGCAGTCCGCAATTGATAACAGCAACGTTGAGTTCTCTCTCATCTTGCTGCACGCTGAGGACCAGCTTATGCAGGCCGAGTCTTTCCGCATTATTGCTGAGGACTTCATTGACGTGTACGAGAAGCTTCTTAACAAGTAACTGGCGAGAAAAACATGTGTGCAGAGACGCTTCTTGGTGGTATTGAGTTTGGCGGAACAAAGATTGTTCTTGCCACGGGTACGCCAGACGGAAAAATTTGCGAGCGTGAGGTCTTTCCCACGACAGCGCCAGAGTCTGTTTTGCCAAAGATTGTGGACTGGTTCAAAGCTCGCTCTATTCAGGCTCTAGGTGTTGGCGCATTTGGCCCCACGGGAGTCAATCCTGACCTGCCTAGCTACGGAAAGATTCTCTCGACTCCTAAGCAAGGTTGGCGCAACTTCAATCTGTTGCAGGCGTTGAAGGATGGACTGAATGTCCCTGTTGGATACGATACCGACGTTAATGCAGCTTGTTTAGGAGAAGCAGTTTTTGGTGCAGCTCGCGGCCTTGATAACGTTGTCTACCTGACAGTAGGAACTGGAATTGGCGCCGGCGTGTTGCTTGAAGGAAAACTCCAGCACGGCATGCTCCATCCCGAAGCTGGTCATATCCTTGTTGAACGTGAGGCAAACGATTCTTGGCAGCAAACTAAGTGTCCCTATCACCAGAACTGCCTTGAGGGGCTGGCATCAGGTCCTGCTATTCAAGAGCGCTGGGGACTTCCAGCTGTTGAGCTTACCGAGAAAGACGAGGTATGGGAGCTTGAGGCTGCCTATCTTGCAAAAGCCCTCTCCACATATGTAATGTGCTACTCACCTCAGCGCATTATTTTGGGCGGAGGCGTCATGGAGCAGAAGCAACTGTTCCCGCTTATCCAGCAGAAACTTGTTACGTACCTCAACGGCTACATCAACACTCCAGAGATAGATGACATCCAGAATTACGTTGTTCCTGGAGGTTGCGAGGGAAACCAGGGCATTCTAGGTGCTTTGGTGCTTGGTCGTCGCGCACTTGGTGTGTAGGAGTTTGGTAAGAAAAACGACTACCGTTTAGAACGGCGCTCACTTTGTAAAAATATGGCGAGAAGATCGATCGGTCTTCTCGCCATATTTGTGTCTTTTGACGTGCGGTTTTCTAGTCAGCATTACTTCCTAGAAAGTGTGTCAGTATTCCAAGTACTGCTCTGAGAGCTGATGGTTACGGTTCTTCCACCGTTGGTGGAAGAGAGGGTGAACGGCTCGCTTCTGCCACTGACCTGGCCGTTGAAGTCAAGCTCAAGCTTGGATTCGTCGCCAGTCCAGGTACCACGAACCTCAGGTTGACCACCAATACGCCAAATGACCGTACCATCTTTCTGGATGACAACCTCCATAGGCTTGCCGTCAGTGCCGGTACCGCTGTAGGTACCAACCCACTTCTGAGCTTTCTTGCGGTCTTCCTCGGATTTCTTGTCTTTATCCTTCTGCTCTTGCTCTTTTTTGGTCTTCTCGGCCACGCCAGATTTAAGAGTTTCACCTTTCTTTATCTGGTCAGATACGCGAGAGTGGTATGAATCATAGGTTGAATTGTTGCCAGTATCGTCGCCCCAGATTACTTTTTCGTGTTCAATATCTCCGAGAAGAGCTTGCAGCTCAACAAGCTTATTTGCTACAGATTTTTGGTCCATAGTATTTGCGGTATCTGTGTCGTTGAAGCTGTTTGCGGTTAGTCTGCGCTTGTAGTCAGCCTCAAACCAGTCGCGAATGCTCTTCTGTCGATCAGAGATTGTGCTGTTTAGAATGTTGACTCCCGAATCATCGGTGCCGTTAGGAAGGTGGAACTGGCCGTTCTTTTGGTCAGTTTGAATCTGCTCTTGGATTTCGTTGAGTTTTTCGTACTGGTTAAGAAGTTCAACACGACTGCTGTCACTGCGAGGATCAACGCCAACGCTCTCAATCTGCTCCTGATAGGTTGCAATGCGCTGCTGGACGGCGCTGCGCTTGGCTGCGTCGTCTTGGTGGGACTGAATGACCCAAGCAATGGCCAGTACACCCACAACCAGAACAGCCGCAAGCAGGCCAAATGCCACTTTGCGGAGTGTGTCCGAGCCGTCCTTGGTTTGCTTGCGCTCAACGGAACTAGGTCCGCTTGAAACAACGGTGAACTGCGACGGGTCGAAGTGCGAAATAGCAGTTGAATCTACGTCGTCAGAGGTGAAGACGTCGATGCGATCTGGGTCATTAATGAAGGTTGTAGGCTCCTCGGCAGCAGCGTTGGAGTTTGCGATTACGGTGGGGTCTGCGTCAGCATCTGCGTCGGCGTCTGCAACGGCGTCCGAGTCGGTGATAGCGGTAGGCGCCTCATCTGGGGCGATGTAGGAGTCATCTGCCGATACCTCTAGGAGTGAGGTTTCTGCAGCAGTTGTGTCTTCGTCATCGACTGGATACTCTGCCAGGACAGTTGCATCTGGATCAGTTACGGTTTCAGCTGGCTCATCAGCTTCTGCTGGTGCGATAACCTCGGTGGCTGTGGTGGAGTTGTCGGGTTCGGTTTCTGGTGCGGGTTCTGTAGACTCGGCGAGCGCATCGGGTTTCTCGACATTTGCGGCGTCCGCAACGTTTGCGGCGTCCGTGACGTCAGAAAGCTCGTGTCCGCAGTTGGAACAGAACTTTGCGTGCTTGCTAATTTCAGCTCCGCAGTTGGGGCAATTCATAGAGTCGCTCCTTAAATCGCCAGTTAGACTCAGTGGCTTTTAATTACACTGGGTTACTATTGTAGCGTTAACAGGAGAAACGCCAAAATGTTTTTAGTTTTGAAGGCGGCTACGCGCGTTTAGTGACACGCGATGTAGATCCGCTTTGCGTGTTCAGGTCCGCTGCTTAGAGCAGAGAAACGCCTGCTTCTGCACAGCGATCTTCAGTCTGCTTGTCCCAGATAGATGCCTGTACCTCTCCGACGTGCGCTTTTTCTAGCAGCAGCATGCAAAGACGACTTTGGCCAATGCCGCCACCGATGGTAAAGGGCAGGTCACCGTCAATGAGCATCTTGTGGAATGGCAGCTCAAGGCGGTCTTCACATCCAGCGATTGCCAGCTGCGACTTAAGCGCCTCAGCGTCAACACGAATGCCCATACTGCTAATCTCAATCGCAGAGTCCAGGGTTTCATCCCAGAACAACAGGTCACCGTTGAGCGACCAGTCGTCGTAGTCGGGAGACCTGAAGTCGTGAGGCTGTCCGGAGTTTAGAGCGCCGCCAATACCCACGATAAAGGTGGTTGGATGCTCGCGAACAAACAGATCTTCTCGCTGTTTAGGTGTCTGGGTAGGGTAGAGGTCCTCCAGCTCCTGCGAGGTCACAAAGGTAACTTCGCGGCTGAGCTGCGTGTTGAGCTGTGGATAGTGCCACTTGAGCTCGTCTAGTGTGCCACAGATTGCCTCGACAATGCGACAGACGGCGTCTTCCAGTGTATCGGTATTGCGCTCGTCCTGCGTGATGATGCGTTCCCAGTCCCACTGGTCCACGTAAATGGAGTGCAGGTTATCGGGCTGTTCGTCGCGACGGATAGCGTTCATATCGCAGACCAGACCGCGACCGACGGCAAAGTTGTAGCGCCAGAGTGCATAGCGTTTCCATTTTGCGAGCGACTGAACTACCTCGGCGTTCTTGCCTACGTTTGGCAGATCAAAGGCAACAGGATGCTCGACACCATTGAGGTTGTCATTCATGCCGGTAAGCGGGTCAACAATCAGCGGAGCAGTGACGCGCGACAGCTTCAGCGCAGCGCACAGCTTGGTCAGAAACACGTTCTTGACCTGCTCAATTACTTTCTGAGTATCGTAAAGCGAAAGGCTTGAACGGTAGCCCTCTGGAATCTTGGTCATGTGGTCTCCTTGGAAGAGAGCGCTAAAAATTCGGTTGCGCTGATTTTGCCTTCTTTCTTTAACCCTTTGGCGAGAAACCCGTGTGATTTAACCGTTTTGTCAAAAAGAGTAAATAGTATGCACGCTGCTTTTAATGCAAGGTAACTTCTCTGTCTTGATTAGTAAGAAATGGCAGTTTTGTTCTGGGACAGCGTAAATTAGGCATGCTTTCCAGAGTGACAATTGCCTTAGTGTCCACTTTGTTGGACACGTGAAATTTCGGAAGCATCTAGATTTGTTGCAACAGAGAAAGGAGTTGTAATGGGTCTTGATGCATTTGTTCGTTGCAGGTGTTTTGAAGAGGGAAAACTTAAACCCGGTCCAATACCCTTGGAAGATCTTTACATTGACGATGAAGACTACATCAGCTCAAAGTTTTTAGATCAAAAGCGTGAAGAGCTTGGCTCTAAGTTGTTTTGGGAACGCTATGGAGATCTAGAGTGTGATTTTCGCGATTGGAAGGATAGCGCCTGTGAGCATAAGTATGGAGAAATTTGTTCTGAAAATGTTGGTAATTTTTGCGGCTTATTATGTATTGGCGCCGTTTTAAGCTCAGATGAGGGTGAGTCAAAGTATCCGTTATTAAATACTATGCTTCCTGATAGCAATGATGGTCTCTATCCTGTTGAAAAAGCACAGCCTACCCTTGATGAACTTGATAGATTTATAGAAGAGCATTCAAAGATTCCGGGATATCAGCTCATTGATGAGGAAACGCATAAAGTTATTTCTTCTTGCGCGGTTGATGATGATTTTTGTATGTATAGAGACGGTTATATTGATTATGGATTCGTAGAAGACAAAATGTATTTCTATCTACGTGAGCTTCCACAACCTTTTTATGTTGACCATTTTTGCCAGGCTCCAGCTGATGATTACAAACAAACGCAAAAGGTAATTGTTTTTTGTTATGACCAAAAGAACTATGCATCAAACTTTAATATGTCTTTACCAGGTCCAATTGACAGTGAATTAGACAATTCTGTTTTAAGAAGCTTTTCTGTTCAAAAGGCAACTTTAGACTTCAAAGAAACTGGTCACTTTTGGAGGTTAAATAAAATTAGGAACCTTCTTGTAGCATCTATAGAAACAAAACATCCCATTGTTTGGTGCTAAACATGCTCTTTAACAAGACACATGAGCCGTGCTATCTGGTTGTGGTCTGACATCATGCCGTCTAGAGATTTATAAAAAAGAGGGCCACCGTCAGGCAGCCCTCTTCGCGTTTGCGCCGGCGAGAAGAACGTTGCACTTGAACGATCTTCTCGCCAAGTGCTGGTTTTTCTCGCCAGATGTTGATCTTAGTAGGTAGGGTTCTCTACCTCAACCTTGTCGACCTCCTGGAAAGGAGCAAGGGTTGAAACCATAACGATTGGCTCGTCATAAGGGTTGTTGACGTAGTGGACCTCGCCGGGCTCAATGTGGATGAAGTCGCCAGCCGAGAGGGTGTGGACCTCGCCGTCTACCACAATGTCAATCTTACCCTGGAGGATGTGGAAGTTCTCCT
>ERZ773031.1746-NODE-1746-length-10652-cov-6.950835_pt1 | contig 10652 bp, 8 predicted proteins | sample MGYA00511666_ERZ773031 | MGnify/ENA primary metagenome ERZ773031 (study PRJEB29015, sample SAMEA2738135) | human oral metagenome | biome: human oral; feature: human-associated habitat; material: saliva | place: China | collected 2250 ...
ATTTTACGAAAATTTTACTTAAAATTTACTTCATTTACAGTTTATTATCTTTATATTTAGGCGTATGATGACTATTAGTTTTACATAAGCCCTAAATTTATTTAGGTAAATATATTATTTCTATTTAATAGGAGATTGAATAATGAAAAAATTATTCACAGCAGTACTTTCTGCGGCAGTGATTGCTGTACCTTTTTTTGCTTCTGCGAATACTGCACCACAAACAGAACAAAGCGCAGTACAACCGGAAAAAGCAAAAGGTGTTTGGATTGATGTACGTTCAGCCGAGGAGTTTAACGCAGGTCATTTACAAGATGCGGTGAATATTCCTCACGATAAAATCATTGAAGGTGTTAAAGCCGTTGCCTCAGATAAAGATGCGCCAATCAACCTTTACTGTCGTAGTGGTCGCCGTGCTGAAGCCGCACTCACTGAGTTGAAAAATGCAGGCTATACCAATGTAACCAACCACGGCGGTTATGAAGATTTGGTTAAAAAAGGTTTGAAATAAACATCCCATTATTTAAAGCAAAATCCCCTAGAGCAGAACAGTAGGGGATTTTTACTATAAAGAGCGGTCAGATTTTTAAGTGTTTTGCAAATCATCTTAAAAACTTGACCACTTGCATCATTATCAAGACCGCAGCCGTCTGAAACATTGATAGACCGGTTACTGATGTTCGCTTTCTGCTACTTTTGTCCATTTTGCCAATGTCTGCTTCATCTGTGCCTGAGGGATGAAGCGGGCCATTCGTTCTACTTCCTTGCCTTGATAAAACAGCAGCCATGCAGGTGCGGTCAGCACGTGGAAACGTCCGGCCATTTCGGGTATTTCAGCAATATCGGCTTTTACGGCATACACATTTCCTTCCTCCGCCAAAGCTGAGTCAAGCTGGGCGGCCACGACCGTACAAACACCGCAGATTGGGGCTTTGATGTACAGTGATACTAAAGGGTGTGTGGCGATGGCCTGTTCGATGTCTTTCAGAGTGTGTAGTTGTTGCATGTCATGTACTCCTTTGAGCGATTAAGCAGGTTTCAAGTTGTCTAGAAAAGGGGCTTTCAACGAAATGAAAACAAGAAAGCAGTTTGAGCTGTTTAGATTTTCTCTACTACTCTCGCTACACTTACGCACCCGTTTTCCATGAAGCGATACGTTTCAAATTATCCACCGTGTCGTGATTGACGATGGCGGCGAACGTGCCGTCCAGTTTGGCAATTTCGGCTTTGTCTTCATCGCTGAGGGCAAAAGCCCACCGCTTCAAGTTGATGTTTTATCATTAACCAAACACTTTTTCCAAGTGTGCTTGGTAGTCTGCTATGTATTTTTCCACTTGCGGATTTTTAATTACATCGTTACACATAAATGTCGGTAAACGGCTCATACCGAGGAATTCGTTGAGTTTATGAAAGTGCATGTACAAGTCATCCACGCTTTTTCCTTCAAAAAAGTCGCCTTCACGGGTGAATGCTTCAATCGGCGCATTCCAAGTAACCGAAAGCATGTGTTTTTTGCCATGCAGCAAACCACCTGTGCCAAATCCTTCGGTCGGGCTGACACGATGGCGGCCGTCATTTTGATAAAGTTTTCCGTGTCCGGCGATAAATACTTCATCTATGTATTTTTTCACTGTCCAAGGTTCATGCATCCACCAACTGGGCATTTGCCAAATCACAGCATCCATCCACAAGAATTTTTCGATTTCTGCCTCAACATCATAGCCAGTATCAATCACAGTTTCTTTTACATTGTGTCCAAGTGCGGTCAAAACTTCTTTTGCTTTTTTGTGAAGCGTGTGGTTTAACTCACCATGCGAATGGCCGAAATCTTTACCACCGTTTAATAATAAAATGTTCATTTTTACTCCTAGAATAAATAATTTATAAAAAAAGGATGTGATGTTTACGGATATTGTCTTCTGTTTACTCTCATGAAAGTGCGGTTATTTTATGATTTGTTTTTATTGAGATAAATAGGGTTTAGCTTTATGATGTAATGAATTAAATTCACTAATAAAAGAGAGTTTAAAGAGAAAATGCAGAACTTTAACGAACTGAATTATTTTTTGACGTTGGCGCAAACGCAGAGTTTTGTAAAAGCAGGGCAACTTTTAGGGATTTCTTCTTCGGCGTTGAGCCACAGCATAAAAAATCTGGAAACGCGGCTGAACCTGCGCCTGCTCAACCGCACTACGCGCAATGTGTCGCTGACCGAAGCGGGGCAGCAGCTTTTCGACCAACTTTCCCCGCTTTATCAAGCCATAAACCAAGAAGTCGATGCATTAAATGATTTTTTGAATACGCCATCGGGATTGATTCGCATCAATGCCCCTGCAATAGCAGCGGAAGCCGTGTTGTATCCAAAATTAAAGCCGATTTTGAACCAATACCCGAAAATCCGCTTGGAAATCGTGGTGGACGATCGTTGGGCAGATATTGTGAAAGAAGGATTTGATATGGGCGTTCGGTTAGGTAACAAGGTAGCGAAAGAGATGATTGCGGTGCCAATTTCCGCACCGCTCAAAATGGTATTGGTTGCCTCGCCCGATTATTTGGCGCAACACGGTTCACCGAAAAATATTGATGATCTGCAACAACACCGCCTTATCGGCATAAAACTCTCCGCTGAACACGGCACGGAGATGCAGTGGGAATTCAAATACAAAAAAGAGCTGATTACGTTCACGCCAAAATCGCAGTTTTCTATCAACAATCATCTGCGCCTGCAAGCCGTTTCAGACGGCCTCGGCATCACTTGGCTGCCACATATCATCGCCGCAGACGCACTTCATTCTGGGCAGTTGGTCGAGCTGTTACCCGAGTATGCCATCACCTACGATCCGCTTTATCTCTATTACCCCAGCCGCCGCGGGCATTCAAATGTGTTTAAGTTGATTGTGGATGCGTTAAAAGTTAAAGCCGTCTGAGATTTCAGACGGCCTTTTAAAATATCATCACTTAGCCGGGAATAAAATATTCAGGATTTAGGTATAACATTACGAACAACTAATCTCAAAACCATCCACCAAGCATAAATACTATATAAAGAATTACTAGTATCATCATCTAATAATCCATGTCCAACTTCATTCCTTAAGTTAGCACTCAATGAATCAGTGAATACCGCTTGTAATTCAAACCAAAGATCATCCCCTAAAATTTCTCTAACACCAACTATACTGACCAAACTAGACAATCCATTTTCTTCTTCAATACTATTCTTTGTATGCGTTGTAACAAGTCTATTTCGTTTTAAAAGTTGTCTAATCATATTTTCAACCTGTGGAGCTAATAAATGAATAGCACTTCTAAAATCCCCTTCAAATCCTTGATACAGTGCATTAGCAACTAGAATTTCTCTTTTTTCAGGGACAATATCGGATAACTTACATAAATCAACTAGAAAATCCTTAGGGAATATATGCTCTTCTTGAATTTGGTTTAATGCAGGCAAAATACAACCTTTTACGACTAAATGTATATGAATACCAAAATTCTTAATCGCGTTTTTTAGAATTACTTCATCCCTATTCTTACCATCTAAAGCTAAAGGAGGAATAGAAGATATTTTTCTTCCATCAAGTGAAACCGAAGTTGCACCAAAAAGTGAAGAGATAGGAGAGTTATTAATATTTTTTTCAGTACTTTTCCATATACTTTCAAAATTACAAGATGAAACACCAGAAAAATAGAGAAGAGATTCAAAAGCAGTTTGTTTACCTTTTACATGGTTGGCACAATGTTCTTGTAAATCAGAAATATCTATCTCTTTAGTAGAAATCAATTGCAATTCATCTGTAATCAGAAGTCCTGTTTGAGTAATTTTCTCTTGGATAGTATCTAGTTTTTTATCTATTTGCAGAGTATTTCTATGTGCCTTTGGAATTTCTCTATATCTTTGCAAAGCTAGTTTATAAAAACTATTCGCAACCATAGCACTTTCATTTTTTCGATAGTTTCCATGATTTTCTGTAGCTTGCGACAATAATGCAAGACTTTTATAGCTATCTTCTTCATTACCCGATTTTTTGAACAGCTTAGCAGCTAACTCCAAATATTTTTCAGCAATATGAAATTGTTTCTCGTGATTAAATTCTTTTTGTTTTTCTAACAATTTTTCTGCTAATTCATGGTTTAGTCCTTTATCTAAATCTCTGTTATCAAAGATTTCAATTATTTTTAACAGATGAAAATCCCAATTGGTTGAAGGATGATCTATTTCATTTAATAGTTTTGATTTTATTTTTTCAATAAGGGAGCTATTTTTTGTTTGTTTAGCGAGCATTACAGCCCTCTCCCAAAAAACATAAACATCAGGTTCAAAGAAATTATCGAATACATCTATTGAGATATAATTTTCAATGGCTATCTCTGAGTATTTTTTATTTTTTGGTGTCGAATATATCCATAAAATATCAGCAATTCTCGCTTTTAAGATAGGTGGAAAATCTCCATCAACAATACTCAAAAGATATAAAATTTCTTCCTTGGTCAAGTCTATGGGTAAAAAAGAACGTTCATTTCCAATAATCATAAAAGGTTTAAATGGTTCATTTCTACTCTCTAAGTCAATCATTGGTGAGCAGATATTTGATAACAGGAATAGAGATTTTCTTAACTTAGTATTTGTTTCATTATTAGCAATATTCTTTAAAATGGTATGAATTCTAAACAAAGAATTTTGTTCTTCGTTAGATAGTTCAGAAAATATCTCATCTATTTTTATACTAGTTTCCTCTTTTGATAAAAAATTTAATTCATTCATAATTTAATTCCTATAAACTATCAAACAAACTTACACCATACAGTGGCACATTCACCAGCCAATCCTGTTCCCGATAGTCTGCCATAGAAAATCGAATTGCCTGCTCGGGCTGAAATTGTTCTACATACACTTTCAAACTTTTTGCTTTTAAATTTTCTTCTGCTTTGACTTCAATCGGAATCACAGCTTGCTTACGTTGCACAACAAAATCGACCTCTGCCGTGCCTTTTTCAGTTGCCCAATAAAAAACAGGGTTTTCTTGTATGGCAATCAGTTGTTGCAAGACATATTGTTCGGTTAAAGCCCCTTTAAATTCGGTAAAAATACGGCTTCCTTCTAGAAGTACGCTGGCATCCAATTTGCTTTGTGCAGCAAGCAATCCCACATCTAAACCATACAATTTAAAGGCGTTATCTTGATAAGCGGAAAGCGGTAAATGTGGTTTCTTCACTCGAGGCACGCTATGTACTAAGCCGCTGTCTTTTAGCCACTGCAGAGCTATTTCATAGTCTTTACTTCTCGCCCCTTTTTGTAGCTGAGCATAGATAAATTTTTTATTTTCTTTGGCAAGTTGCTCAGGAATGGAAGCCCAAATTGACCGCACTTTTTGCACGGTTTGACCATCGTGAATATGTTTGGAAAAATCTTGTTCATATGCCATCAATAAATTACGTTGTACTTGACGCACTTCATCGACATTTTGTGTTTCGATAAATACTTTTACCGCTTCAGGCATGCCGCCGACAAAATAATATAGACGGAGTAAATCAATATAGGTGGTTTTCATGGCTGAAATTAGCGACCAGTCTTTCAGCTCAAGCAATTTCACCAAATCTTGTTTGCCAAGTGCGGTTAAAAATTCGTGAAAATCCATAGGATAAAGTGGTAGAAAGTCCACTTTGCCGACAGGAAAAGAGACTTGATGATGTAGTGATACCCCAAGCAATGAGCCTGCCGCGACAATATAAAATTGAGGTGCATTTTCGTAAAAATATTTGAGTGAAGATAATGCTTGTGGGACTTCTTGTACTTCATCAAAAATAATCAAGGTGTTTTCTGCTTGAATGTCTACACCGCTTTCAATTTTCAACCCGAGTATCAAACGGTCAATATCATAGTCGCTAGAAAATAGCGTTTTCATGCGAGGGTTATTATCAAAGTTGATATACGCCACTTTTTCAAATGATTGCTCGCCAAAGTGTTTCATTGCCCAGGTTTTCCCTACCTGTCTTGCGCCTTGAATAATCAACGGTTTGCGGTTTGTTTTGTGCTTCCAATTTTCTAAGGATTGTATGATTTTACGCTGCATGATACCTCTCCCAAACAACGGATATAGGCTAATTATACAGTATGGAATACACTTTTTCTAATGATATGGGTTTATAAATTTACATTTTTTCAAATGAAAAAATGATTGGCTTTTACATTTTTCAAAGTGAATTTAAAATAATGAAAAAGCCGTCTGAAATTTCAGACGGCCTTTTCATGCCAAAGAGCGGTCAAATTTTGAGGTGTTTTTGCAAATCATCTTAAAAATTCGACCGCTTGTATTATCCTCATTACACTAATTCTTATCTATTCGCTTAATCAATAAAAAGACCGCCAGTACTAATGCAATCGCACCGCAAATCAAGCTTGGTATTGGGATGCCATTACGCTGAGGGAGATTTTCGTTCAACGATAAAATAGACGCTGCAATAATGAGTGCGGCAATAATCAACATAATGCCCACTCGTTCGACAGTCTTACGAAAACGCTCTAATCCGTGAATTTCATGTTCAAGACGAATTTCCTTATTGCTGATTTTTTGTAAGAAAATTTTGACTTCTTCCGGAAGCGAAAGCCAGTTGTTGTAGCTGTCAGTAATTTTTTCGAAACTTTCATTAATCACGCGTTTAGGTGAAAATCGTTTCTTGAGCATTTGTGTAACATAAGGTTTAAGCACAGCTGCAATATCTAATTCAGGATAGAGATAACGTCCGATCCCCTCAATCTGGGCAAAACCTTTTGCTAGCAAATAAACACCCTCAGGCATAATAATGCTATTTTCGCTCATGATTTTGGTAAAACGATTCATCAATTCACTGATATCTAACCCTGCCAAATTGCTTTCAGTGAGGAGCATGAAAATCTCAGAAAGATCATTTTCTAGCGCTTTTTCATTCGGCACATTATAACTGACAGCAAGCTGCTTAATGGTCTCGATGATTTTTCGCACATTTTTTTGAGAGGCATAGTACAAACAATTTCCAAGTAATTCGCGTTCTTTAGGACTGAGTTTGCCCATTGCCCCTAAGTCAATAAAAGCAATCCGCCCGTCAGGCGTTAATAGAATGTTGCCAGGGTGGGGATCAGCATGAAAGAAGCCAAACTCAAATACTTGTTTCATATAGAGATCTAATCCAAGTAAAGCAACATCTTTAGCCAGTAAACCTTGTTGTTCAATCTGTGCTTTATTGGTCACTTTTGAGCCATACACAAAATCCATACAAAGAATGTTATTGTTTGATAAATTCGAATAGGTTTGTGGGACTAAAATACGTGAATCTTGCTTAAAATTATTAGCAAAACGTTCAATGCTACGACGTTCACTTTCAAGGGAGAGTTCTGTTGTAATGGATTCTTTGAAGGTATTTAATAACGCTTTAGGTTGAAGGTTAGAAATAATGTCGTTGCGTTGTTCTAGAAAATTCACGAGATCTTGTAAGATAAGTAAATCTGCCTTAATGACTTGATCACTGCCTTCTCGCTTGATTTTTACCGCAACATCTTGTCCGTTTTTCAAGCGCCCTTTGAATACTTGACCGATAGAAGCTGATGCCATAGGCTCTGAAGCAAGCGTTTCGAAATGTTCATGAATATCTATGCCTAATTCACGCTGAAATTTCTCTGCAATATTAATGGGCTGAACTTCTACTTTATCTTGCAATTTTTGTAGTTCAGTAATCATTTCAACTGGTAGCAAATCTCGGCGATCACTTAACATCTGCCCTAATTTAACGTAAGTTGTGCCCAGCTCTTCCATCGCTCGACGGATACGTTCATATACAGACACGCTTCCACTTGATTCATTGGCTAACTTATTTGAAAGGGATTCCGGTAACCACTTCTCTAAATTACTGCGTTCAAAAAACTCATCTAAACCATAACGTAATAAGATTTCTGCAACCTGCTTGGTACGTTGAAATTTGTTAAAAATAGCCATTGTAACTTTCCTCTTTGTGCATGCTATTTGGCGAGTATTTAAAATAAGGTTGATTTGCGACTAAATTGAGACAGGTCTTTTACATCTCTAACTGAAGATTTTCGAAAATTGCTGATGATTTCAGTTTATCCATTCTTCAATTGGATCTCTACAATTATTTCCAAGGCAAGCCACATTAGATTTTTTTAATTTAATACTAATAATAAAAATCTCAATGCGCTAAGTTTTGAAGGCTTTTGATTTAAAAGAGCGGTCAAATTTTGAGGTGTTTTTGCAAATGCTCTTCAAAACTTGACCGCTTGTATTTTTACTTCAATTTAACTGCAGTAGTCCCTTGTTTAAAGTCGTTTTTTCAATGTTGGCAATATTGCATCCCAAGCGGTTAAAGCTTCTTTCTCACTGAGTGGCGAACCCTTGGTATTTTTCTTATTGGCACCGAAAGTCATCTTAAATCTCACACTGCCATCATCTTTTTCCCAGATAAATAGATACCGTTTTCCCTGCCATTTCACCAATTTTTCATTACCCGCCATACCATTAATATCGCGTTTTCCTTTACGGATGGTGCTGTATTTCGCCCATGAGAGGAGTTTATCCAAACCACTATCTTTAGTGAAAAGATCTCGTTCTAATAGTGCTTTATCACCTTCCTCCAAAGCTCCACCCGTCGTTAGCTCGGCATAAACGTCTTTATAATCTTTGATTTTGATGCCCGCACTGCCAAAAAACGGCTCAGTTCCCTTATCGGCAATAAATCCTTCTGTTAAACAGACACCTTGTTGCTGTGGCATTTCAGTATCTTTACGATCTCTCAGCTTGTCGAAAAAATCATTCCGTATACGACTAATAGCTTCATCTGTTTTACTTTTTTCCAGTTGCTTAAGGTTTGGGGGCGCTTTGCCATTAACAGGCATAATGCTTGAAAGAGTTTGAATGGAATAGGCATCATTCTTGCCTAACTTGAAATAGAAATTGACATAATAGATCATACCTTTTAGATGCTTTGACACCGAGTGTTCCCATGAACCGGGAGCCTGTGTGACCATCGCCATCGCTTTATTAGGAATAACCGTGCGGTTTTCTATAAAACTCGCGCTTCCGTTATATCCTTTTTCTTTAACCTCTAATACGGATTCTACTTCCAGATTCCAATAATCTGGTCGCACTCTTATCTGCCAACCATTGTATTTAAGCCAACCAGTCCCACTTATGCGGTTCGATGGTAAGTTAATTTGGTAGCGCCCACTACAAAATGGCTGCTCGGTCCAATACGTTGCCGCATTTTGAGCATAATTGCTTGCTGTATTTTCTACTGTTGAGTGAGTTTGGGCGTGTTGACTGCAAGATGACAACATAACACTAGTTAAAACAGTGCTATAAAACATCAGTCTAGAAATTTTCATCTTCGGCATGTGATCTCTTCCTTACTGTAAAGACAATGTTTCTAGATACACATTGGCCAACAAGCACTACATCCTGTTAATACTATTGCTATAGCACCATATAATAAGCCAATCTTAAATATATTTTTTCTACGATATTTGCGGTTCATTTTTGTCTCTTTCTTAAGCTCTAAAGTTAATAAATTTAGTAAGTTTCTATTCATTAAAAATTTGATCAAATTCGTTTTTTCAATGTCGGCAATATTGCATCCCAAGCGGTTAAAGCCTCTTTCTCACTGAGTGGCGAACCCTTGGTATCTTTCTCATTGGTACCGAAAGTCATCTTAAATTTTACGCTGCCATCCTCTTTTTCCCAGATAAATAGATATCGATTTCCTTGCCACTTAACCAGTTTTTCACTGCCGGTCATGCCATTGATATCGCGCTTTCCTTTGCGGATGGTGCTGTATTTCGCCCATGAGAGGAGTTTGTCCAAAGCACTATCTTTAGCGAAAAGGTCTCGTTCTAATAGCGGTTTATCACCTTCTTCCAAAGAGCCACCCGTCGTCAGCTCGGCATAAACGTCTTTATAGTCTTTGATTTTGATGCCCGCACTACCAAAAAACGGCTCAGTTCCCTTATCGGCAATAAATCCTTCTGTTAAACAGACACCTTGTTGCTGTGGCATTTCAGTATCTTTACGATCTCTCAGCTTGTCGAAAAAATCATTCCGTATACGACTAATAGCTTCATCTGTTTTACTTTTTTCCAGTTGCTTAAGGTTTGGGGGCGCTTTGCCATTAACAGGCATAATGCTTGAAAGAGTTTGAATGGAATAGGCATCATTCTTGCCTAACTTGAAATAGAAATTGACATAATAGATCATACCTTTTAGATGCTTTGACACCGAGTGTTCCCATGAACCGGGAGCCTGTGTGACCATCGCCATCGCTTTATTAGGAATAACCGTGCGGTTTTCTATAAAACTCGCGCTTCCGTTATATCCTTTTTCTTTAACCTCTAATACGGATTCTACTTCCAGATTCCAATAATCTGGTCGCACTCTTATCTGCCAACCATTGTATTTAAGCCAACCAGTCCCACTTATGCGGTTCGATGGTAAGTTAATTTGGTAGCGCCCACTACAAAATGGCTGCTCGGTCCAATACGTTGCCGCATTTTGAGCATAATTGCTTGCTGTATTTTCTACTGTTGAGTGAGTTTGGGCGTGTTGACTGCAAGATGACAACATAACACTAGTTAAAACAGTGCTATAAAACATCAGTCTAGAAATTTTCAT
>ERZ773031.1747-NODE-1747-length-10648-cov-9.966959_pt1 | contig 10648 bp, 7 predicted proteins | sample MGYA00511666_ERZ773031 | MGnify/ENA primary metagenome ERZ773031 (study PRJEB29015, sample SAMEA2738135) | human oral metagenome | biome: human oral; feature: human-associated habitat; material: saliva | place: China | collected 2250 ...
GATGCAGCAGCATTCGCTAAACTTGTTGAAGTAGCTAAAAACGCTTAATAGCATAACAATTCAGATTAAGGACTCTCTTTGGAGAGTCCTTTTTTGCATGGTGAAAGTATGCTATAGTGAAAATACAATCGTGTTGTGTAAAAGCGGGAGAATAGAGGAGGAGTAGGTAATGGAACAGTTATTTTATCTGTTGATACCGTTAGGACTTTGTTTGTTCTATTTAGGTATTAAATATACGATTCGCTTTGGTAGAGCTAAGATGCTCTATGAGATGCCTTATGTAAATAAAGAAGGCACTTTTACTTTAGAGCGAGCAGGAACGTATGGGGTGTGGCTTAGTGGAAAAATGTTTACAAAGGCGCCTATTGGCGAATTTGGCTTTAACTTAGTTGATGAAGCAACGGGAAGGACGATTCCTTTATTTCTATCTATTATGCGTGCCCGGGTTAATAGTTTTACTCACTCAAGAATGGAACTATATACCTTTGATGCAGGTCCAGGCACCTATAGACTGTCCATTACAGAAGATCCTTTTGTACTAGATACAGTTATGAAAAAAGTAGGCGATAAGGTGATTAAAGGAGCGGTTGATTATAATCTATTTACTATACAAATCTATACACATACTTCCTTTGTTTTAAGGTTTATATCAATTTGGATGATTGCACTTGGACTTATTATTGCTGTATTAGGCGGAGTTCTTCCTAACACTTTAGTGTGAAATAGTAGATAGTTTTGGATATTTTATATAATGAATAAATTATCAGAAAAGTGAAATAGCAAAAGAGGAGTTTTATCATAGCTTGTAGAACTAACACAATAATGAACCTATTTGAAGGTGTTTGTTAAAAGGAGACATTATTATGGGAATGTTGAAAAAGCTTTGTATGACTTCTATGTTAGGTGTTATGATTGCTGTGCCTACGTATGCAACTGTTGTTACAGGTAGTCAATCCGATGTAAACATGGAATTAAAATATCCATTGGTATATACCAATAATATGTTTGCACAAAAGGCAATTAATACAGACATTGCTAACTATGTTTTATATGCAAAATCAGTCTATTACGATCAACATGCATACCAAGTAAAGCAAAATTATAAAGTTACCTATGAAGACGCTCAAGTAGTATCTATTTTGTTAACTACATATCACTATCATGCTGGTGCCGCACATGGAATGTATAACACTAAAGGCTTAGTATATAACAAGATAACTGGCCAAAGAATTCCGCTATATAACTATGTAAAAATTGCTAATCCACAACAAATAGAACGAGGCATTAACTCTGGCATATTGAGCTTCTACCGTGAAGATCATAAAAAAGCAGACCTATTACCTAACTGGAATGTAGAATACGTTTCTGATAACTACTACTTAAAAGGCAAAGGCGCTATAGGTCTTGTATACCAACCATATGAATTAGGGCCATACTCTTATGGGAATACATTCGTTGAATTCTCACCAAAAGCCATTGAATACTTTAACCGTATGAATGGTTAGAAAATAGTATATTGGTAAATCGAGTTATAATATAAACTTGAAATAGCATAAAAGCCTGTATACTTATATTGAGTATTACAGGCTTTCACTATGTAATGGGAGAGAATATTCATTATATGGTATTCTATATATAATTTATGTTTGTGATATGTGAAAGGTTGAGAGAGAATGAAACGTACGTTGTTAAGTCTACTATGCTTAAGCTGTGTAACATTTACTAGTCAAGCAATTGATATTAATATACCAGGTGCAGATTCTACAATATCCAAGGATGCTTATCAGAATTATCGTAAGGTGGATGAGACTGCTAAGAAGATGGAAGCTGATGTGGGCGATAAGGTGCGGGCTAAATATTCAAATAATATGCCTAAAAAATGGACGATAGATGAATTAGTATATTTAACTCAAGAAATAAATCATTCAGTTAACTTCTCATCTTCTGTTTTTATTCTTAAAGATAATGGAGCTAATTTAAAATTTACTCTTTCTGACGGGACTCGGTTTGGTAAAACTACTAAGGGAGACCCGTTAACTACAGAAATTAAACGTGGAAACTTTCTTTTGATTGATGGAAACCTAAATTATAATATTCGCAAAGAAAATCAAAGCACGTCTACAAGGAATTCATTCTCCTATCCAACTGTTAAAAATGCAACATGGGAGATTAGCCCAACTAAAACGGGTTCATTAGAGGGGGCTATTAATTTTAAAGTTAAGACAGATCCTTCAGTATCGTATCAGATTGCTTTTGATTTGACTAAAAAGAAAGAAGTTGAGTTGTTAAAAACACATGATCAAGAGTATGTATATAAACAACTCATGTCTCCATTGGTTAATTATGTGTTGCCGTCTATTGAGCCGGCTAAGCAATTACTTTCAAAAACTAAACCTATAACAATTAATGGATTTACATTCCAAACGTTGAAATCTAGCGATTTAACCTATAACGGTCCTGATAATGATGCTATTTACATTTATGATGGTAAAAGCTATCGTGAAGGCATTATGGTAAGAGAATTACAACCAGAAGAATTAGCTAAACCACATACAATAAATGCTAAATTAATACAATTCTTTGCTATGCATAAACCTTACTCTGAATATAGACCTATTCAATATGCAACCGTTTGGAATGATGCTACCCCTGCTATTTATATGGAAGTAGAACGATCCACATCAAAAATGTATATTCAATCGTTATATGATGATAAGTATTTATATACGCACTTTATCATGGCAGATTTAGATTATAAAGTACCATCAAAAGACTTGCGTGATGTGGTCCAATACGTTGATAATGCAAATGATAAAGACAAATATTCAAAAAGTTTAGCAGGTATGTCAGCTGTACCAAAAGGTGTATTTGATATGACTTTATTTCCAAGAAAGCAGTAAATAATTATGAATCTAATGACCATAGGACCGAACCTATGGAAATAGTTAATCTAAAATGTGAGCCTGATTTAATTCCTAATCTAATTCATGAAAGTGGAATTTGCCCCCTGCGTATCATATGAATAAACAACACTGGATCTCGGTGGATATTGAAAGATATGAAGATGCTGAAAAATTTAAAATGCTGGTGGATATGAGCTATCAGTTGGTGGGGAAGAAGTAAGATTATTTAGGCTAAATTGATATTTAAAACAAAAGAATAAGTACATATTATTGCTATATGTAAGATTTGCCACATATTTTCACTGTTACTTTAGTAAAGTGTTTATATGTGGCATTTTTTGTAGTAGAATAAAATTGATTACTATGAATAAATCATGAAAAGTTAGGAGATAGTATGGGTGCCGAATTAAATCAAAAATTATTTAGTGCTGCTGATAGTTTACGCGGTAAAATGAGTGCTGATCAATATAAGGATTATCTCTTAGGGTTAATATTCTATAAATATTTATCCGATAAATTATTGGAATCGACAGTTATAAAAGCTTATAAATCTCTTGATGAATACAATACTGTAGCAAAGCAAACAAAATTATATAAATCATATATTTTAAATGATAATAGTAAAGATTTCTTTATTGCTACCATGTCAGATACATTGGGGTATCATATAGAGCCTCAATATTTATTTAGTGAACTTGCTAATGCTGTTAAAGATAATTCTTTTGAATTGGTTCATTTAAGAAATGCTTTTGTACGCTTAGAAACCGCATATAAACAATTTGAAGGTTTATTTGATGATATTGACCTAGATTCAAAACAATTAGGTGTCGATGCTAATCAACGTAATATTACAATCAGCGAAGTGATTAAAAAGCTTGATGAAGTTGATGTATTAGGCCATGATGGCGATGTTATTGGTGATGCTTACGAATATTTAATTGGTGAGTTTGCCGCTGGATCTGGTAAAAAAGCAGGTGAGTTTTATACACCTCAACAAGTATCTGATATGATGGCTCAAATAGTAACTATCGGTCAAGAAGATACACCATCATTTACCGTATATGACCCTACAATGGGTTCTGGCTCTCTAATGCTAAATGTGCGTAAATATTTAAATAATCCAGATCGTGTTCAATATCATGGACAAGAACTTAATGTAACCACATATAATCTAGCACGCATGAATCTTATTCTTCATGAAGTAAGTGCTGAGGATCAACGACTACATAATGGGGATACATTGAATAAAGATTGGCCTACAGATGAGCCATATATGTTTGATTCCGTAGTCATGAATCCTCCATATTCTGCTAACTGGTCAGCAGACCCTACATTTATGGATGATGCACGTTTTAATCGGTACGGAAAACTTGCGCCTAAGTCTAAGGCTGACTTTGCTTTCCTTTTACATGGTTTTTACCACTTAAAAACATCTGGTACAATGGCAATTGTTTTGCCACATGGTGTTCTCTTTAGAGGTGCAGCAGAAGGCACAATCCGCAAAAAATTATTAGAAGATGGTAGTATTTATGCTGTTATTGGTATGCCTGCAAACCTTTTCTTTGGCACATCTATTCCTACAACTGTTATTATTCTTAAAAAGAACCGTAAAGGTCGCGATGTGTTATTTATTGATGCAAGTAATGATTTTACCAAGTTCAAAAATCAGAATAAATTAGAATCTGAGCATATTAAACGTATTGTTGATACATATAAAAATCGTGAAAGTATTGAAAAATATGCTTATTTAGCATCTTTTGAAGAAATTAAGAAAAACGATTTTAATCTTAACATTCCGCGCTATGTTGATACATTTGAAGAAGAAGCACCGATAGATATGGTTGCACTAGGTGCGGAAATGAAAGTCATTAATGAAGAAGCTGTAAAATTAGAACAAGAAATTTATGATATGCTTCTTCAATTAACGTGTGCCGAGGAAGATAAAGAGTGGTTAAATGGCGTACTCGAGGTGTTTAATCATGAGAAATAAACCGAGAATACGATTTAAAGGATTTACGGAAGATTGGGAACAGTGTAAGTTAGGTGATTTATTAATATTACTCAAAGATGGTAGTCATGGAACTCATAAGAACACTAGTGAGGGTGTATATTTATTAAGCGCCAAAAATATAAAAAATGGACGAATTAATATTATGCCTGATGATCGGATTATTAGTTGGGATGACTATAATGTAATACACAAGAGTTATGAATTACAAAGTGGAGATATTCTTTTGACAATAGTAGGATCTATTGGTGAAACAGCTATTTATAATTTGAAAACGAAGGTTACATTTCAACGTAGCGTAGCATTTTTAAGACCTAATTCAAAATTAAAGAATGGATTCTTATATACTTTAATTAATACAGATAGATTTCAAAATCAATTACAGACTAAACAAGTAGTTTCTGCTCAACCAGGAATATATTTAGGAGATCTAGCCAGTATAAATATTACATATCCTAAAAATGTTTTGGAACAGGAGAAAATATACAATATATTTAAAGGAATTGAGAATTCTATTACCCTTCATCAGCGTAAGCTTGAAAAACTTAAATTAGCTAAAAAAGCGTTATTGCAAAAATTATTCCCTAAAAATGGAAGTCAATTTCCTGAAATTAGATTTAAAGATTTTACTGATGCTTGGGAACAGCGTAAGTTAGGCGATATAGCTACATTCTCAAAAGGTAATGGTTATTCCAAATCAGATTTAGTACCTTCTGGAAGTCCAATTATCCTGTATGGTCGTCTTTATACAAATTATGAAACTACTATTAAGAATGTAGATACATTTGTTAAATTAAAAGATAAATCAGTTATTAGTTATGGTGGTGAAGTAATAGTTCCAGCATCAGGTGAAACTGCAGAAGATATTTCTCGTGCTTCAGTTATTAAAGATCAAGGAATTATTATTGGTGGTGATTTGAATATAATTAAAGCAAATCACTTATTAGATCCAACATTTTTGGCTTTGACTATTTCAAATGGGGAACAACAAAAAGAGTTGAGTAAACGAGCTCAAGGGAAATCAGTAGTTCATTTACATAATTCTGATTTACAAGAAGTTAATTTAATATTTCCACTGCCTAATGAACAAAAAGAGATTTCGACTCTTTTTGAGAAGATGGATAACATTATTACCCTTCATCAGCGTAAGTTAGATAAGTTGCAAGAAGTGAAGAAAGGGTTGCTTCAAAAGATGTTTGTATAGTTTTATGGGGTTGTGTTATATGGTTAAATTGAAGGTTACAAAAGAAGCTCAGCTTGAACAAAATTTGATTGAGTTACTTTGTGAGGGGCACGGGCAATGGACATATCGTCCAGATTTAAAGACTGAAGCTGACTTATGGCTAAATTTACGCGATAAAATTGAAAATCGAAATAAGAGTGAGCTCGATGGTCATGATTTAACTGATAGTGAGTTTGAACGAATTAAATCTGAAATTCTAGCTAGTACTAAAACTCCTTTTGATGCGGCTAAATGGTTGCGTGGGGAAAAAGGAAAATGCTCTATAGTTCTTGAAAGAGATAATGGGTTAGGGCGTATAGAACTAGTTGTTTACTCAAATCTTGAGAAAAACGGCGGTTTTTCTTCTTATGAGATTGTAAACCAAATTGCAAAAGGTAGCTCTAAATTAGAAGAGAGAGACCGTCGTTTTGATGTTACTTTATTGATTAGTGGATTACCAATTATTCAAATTGAGTTAAAAACCGCAATTGCCAAGGATGGTGTTAAACAAGCTTATTATCAGATTGAAAAATATGTAGATGAAGGGACTTTTTCTAATACTATTTTTCAAACATTACAACTATTTGTTATGTCTAATGAGCAAACAACACGTTATATGGCTGCAGCCCCAAAAGGTGAGCTGCAGGAAAAGTTTATGTTCTCATGGCGTACAAGAGATAATACAAAAGTTGAGAATATCAACGAATTTGCTAAACAGGTATTAAATATACCTAGGGCTCATGAGTTGGTATCTGAATATATGATAGTCAGTGAAGAACCTAGTAATAAAGTTCTTATGGTATTACATCCATATCAAATTCATGCCATTGAAGCCATATTTAAAGCTGCTGGTAAACATGAGTCTGGTTATATCTGGCATGCTACAGGATCAGGTAAAACATTAACAAGTTTTGTATCTACTAAGCTATTGGCTCAAAAAGCGGGTGTCGATAGAACGATTATGTTGTTAGATAGAAAGGACTTAGATAATCAAACAACATCTGAGTTTACTAAATTTGCATCTGCTTACTCTACAGGGGTTAATACCAATAATAATACGTTGATTGTTGGTACTGGTAGTACAAGAGAACTTTCAAAAGCACTTATATCGGATACAAGTACAAATGTAGTTATAGTTACTACACGTCAAAAGTTGAACAAGGCTGTTGCAGATTTACAAGAATATAAGCCCGATAAATTAGCTGCATTACGTGGTAAACATATTGTGTTTATTGTGGATGAATGTCATCGTGCCATTAGTTCTGAAAATATGGATGATATAAAAAAAGTATTCCCTAAATCAACATGGTTTGGATTTACTGGTACCCCAATTTTCGAAGAAAATAAAAAAAGTGCAGATGGACAATATGCACGAACTACACATGACCAATATGGAGAAGTGCTACATCGATACACAATAAAAAATGCATTAGAAGATGGATCGGTATTAGGCTTTCAAGTTGAGCATGAGTCGACTATTCATGAAGATGAGATTGCCAATGTAGTATTTCGAGCTATGCGTGCGGATCAGAGAAACTTAAACTTTACTGACGCGGAACTCGTATCTGCAGTTGAATCAATGAAAGATATTGATAAGGAAGGATATCTTCAAAGTGCTCACTATGAATCTGATGAACATATTTTATCAGTAATCCGTAAGATTTTAAGCCCTAATAATGCATATCGTAAGTTTGTATTCAAAGATGGTAAACCAACAATGTCGGCTATTTTAACGACTAGTTCTATCAATATGGCGAAGCGTTATTATAAGGCTATTAAAGAATTTACCTCTGATAAAAACTGGATAGAAACACAATTTCCGAATCAGCCTTTACGACAAGGTGCTGTTATGAATGATCCAGATTTTCCTCGTGTGGCTATAACGTACTCTTTAGAGGAAAATACAAAGGATTCAGCAGCAAAAGAAGCTGAAATGGCAGAGATTATTACTGAATATAACAAGATGTTTGGTACATCTTGGTCGGTTGAAAGTATCAATCGTTATAATGGGGATATTAATAATCGCTTAGCTCGTAAAAAAGGTGAATTTAAAGAGTTCGGCAAACATTTAGATTTAGTTATTGTTGTAGATCGATTGCTTACTGGTTTTGATGCACCAAGATGTCAGACTCTTTTTGTAGATAGAAACCTTCAATACGCTGGACTTATACAAGCCTTTTCTCGAACAAATCGGACGTATAAAGGTAAGGATAAAGGGCTTATTACAACCTTTAGAAAACCAGCTACTATGAAAGAGCATGTATATGCGGCAACACGCTTGTATTCGCAAACAAATAATAATAGTAGTTTAATATATCCAACATATGAAGAATCTAAAAAGAAATTTAATGCTGCTTATACGGCTTTAGTGAATTTGGATGCTATAAATCTGAATAATCCAATTACAGAACATGCTCCCATATCCGATAGAATTAATTTTGTGAAATGCTTCCAAGATCTACATAAAGCATATCGTGCTATAGCCTCATATGATGAATTCAATATAGAGCTTGATGGTGACAAGAATGGTACTTTCACTAAAAAAATTGCACTTATAGAAGATAATATAGGTTTGTATAATACTATAAAGGCCTCTTTAAAACCTGATGACAAAACTGAACCAGGTATTGAACTTATTGACTTCTTTGATTCTAATACAGTTCAAACTTATACAGTTGATAAAAGTTATATAGATGCTTTACTAAGTGAATATGAACCGAATAGTCAAGACACTCGTGCAAAGATTGAAGATGCTTTAACTAAATTAAATAAGAGTGAATCCGTTCGAGTTATCTACAAAAATATCCTTGATGATATTGATACACACGTAATAGATAAAGATAGTAATTTATTGAAAATTAAACGAGAATACTTTACTAAGGCATATAATTCTATTATTGAAGACTTTGCTTCAACGTGGTGTGTTGATATAGATGAACTTATGGTATCTGTAAATCAATCTACAATTGGTGAGGATATATATAACAAAAATCGTATAGTGGGTAGTGCTAACTATCCTGTATATGTACAACAACACCCAGACGCAGATCCGTTCTCATACCCTCAACATATGATAGAGGCTTGGGAAGTGTGTTTATTTGATGAAGTTATTCCGTTGAGAGATGAGTTGAAGTAGTTTAGCCTTATTATTGTTTTTTATTTGATTATTTAATTAAATATCCGAAATATTGTACGTATATTGTCAAAATTGTTTGGAAAAGTAGTATTAATCCTATATGGTATTTGATACTACTTTTTTGTTCTTGGGAACAGCGTAAGTTAGGTGAAGTTGTAAAATCCTATTCGGGTGGAACACCAACAGCTTCCAATAAAGAATATTATGGTGGTGATATTCCATTTATTAGATCTGCTGAGATTAATAGTGATACTACAGAATTATATATAACTCAAAAAGGTTTAGATAATTCTTCTGCTAAAATAGTTGAAAAAGGTACTATTTTATATGCTATGTATGGAGCCACTAGTGGTGAAGTTGGAATCAGCAAAATAAACGGTGCAATTAACCAGGCTATTTTGGCTATGATACCGTTAAACTATGATGGTAAAATAATTGCACAATATTTACGGAAAAACAAAGAAAGTATCATAGGTAAATATTTACAAGGTGGACAAGGGAATTTATCTGCAAATATTATTTTAGAACTACCTATTCAATTACCTGGGTTAGAAGAAAGTAATCAAATAGCATACTTTTTAGAGTCCGTTGATAATATTATTACCCTTCATCAGCAAGAGCCATTTCTATGTGAGAACAGCATAAATGGTGGGGTAAAATTATGTTAACAATAGAAGAAAAGTCCGAACTATTTTATATTTATTATGAAAAATGGATACATATATATAAAGAAGGTGCTATTCGTGATGTAACAATGCGAAAATATGAGATAACGCTACTATGGCTAAAGCGATTAGTCCCTGAACTTAGGCTATCACAATTAAATAGGATCTCATATCAACAACTATTAAATGATTATGCGGAGTTTCATGAACGACAAACAACGATGGACTTTCATCATCAAATAAAAGCAGCTGTATTAGATGCAGTGGATGAAGGGTTGATAGATAGGGATCCAACTCGAAAGGCGATTATAAAAGGTAGGTCACCGAGAATTAAGAAAATCAAATATCTGAATCAGTTTGAATTACATACATTATTAGTAAATTTGAAGTTGACATCAGAAATTAATTGGGATTGGTTGATATTGATAATAGCAAAAACTGGAATGAGATTCTCAGAAGCTTTAGCATTAACTCCAAAAGATTTTGACTTCTCACATCAATCATTGATTGTAGATAAGACGTGGGATTATAAAGGCGATGGCGGATTCTTACCAACAAAGAATAAATCATCAGTAAGAAAAATACAGCTTGATTGGCAAACTATTATAAAGTTTTCAGAACTGATTAAAAGCTTACCAGATGATAAGCCGATATTTATAAAAGGTCGTGTATTCAATTCGACAATAAATGGTGTATTAGAACGGTATTGTAAAA
>ERZ773031.1753-NODE-1753-length-10629-cov-6.808965_pt1 | contig 10629 bp, 6 predicted proteins | sample MGYA00511666_ERZ773031 | MGnify/ENA primary metagenome ERZ773031 (study PRJEB29015, sample SAMEA2738135) | human oral metagenome | biome: human oral; feature: human-associated habitat; material: saliva | place: China | collected 2250 ...
AAGTTTGTGGTAAAACCTATTGTACCAAAGTTCCTCTCTTTTTTTATTTATTTCTATAACATATGTCTTATCACATTACATTTTATTTATAACTCAATTGTTTTTTTAGACTTTTTTATCTTATTCTCTTTGAACTCACTTAAACTATATTTTCTTATAATTTCACTGATTTTATTTATAACAACCCCTTTATCAAAAGTACATGATATTTGTAAATATGAAATTGTTTTGTTAAAAGCTGTTACTATTTGTTCTTGTAAATCCATTATTATATAAGGATAGAAACAAATTAAGCTTTCACCAACAATATCTTTAGGAATAAAATGCAAATTTTCTTTATGATCCCTAAAAAAATGACCTATTGATTCTTTTATTTTATATTCATTTTTATTGTAAACAATAAAAACGGGAATATTATTCGAAATCATTTTTATTTGATAGCAAAATTCGTTTGAAAGAAGTCTTCCTAAATTGTCAGAACAAATATAAATTTCATTATATCGAAATACCTTTGGATAATATAAATAGCTAAGATATTCAGAATCGTTTAGAGAATATCTATCTTGAGTAAAAAAACTAAACATTTTTTCGTCATTCGCTTCGTCTGAAAACAATAATTCTTTTAATGCTTTAGTTTGTAATAATCTATTGTGTTCTTTTTCCGTGGTTTGTTCTATTATATTATTTATTAACTTTCTGTTTTTCTCAAAAAAATAGTCTTGACATGGGCGGTAACTATCTTTAAGTTGATTATAAAATTCATTCTTGTACTTATCATTACTGTCATTAGATAAATCGAACAATAATTCATCAGAAGATTCACTCTTATAAATATAAATACTATTTTCAAAGTAGCAAAGTTCTGAATATGATATTCCTATAATTCTATATATCTCGTTTATAATTACATCATTTTCAAAAACGCTGTTATTTTTTTGCTGCAATTGATATGCATTATTTATTTCTTTAAAATTCATATCCAAATATTCATTATCTACATTAATAATTTCTTCTAATACAACGCTTCTAGACAGTGGTTTAGATAGCCTAATTGAATCCAAATCATATATACTTCCTGTAACCATATCAACAATCAAGTCTTTTAGATAATATTTTTTTATATCTATTTTTTGTTTAGTTTTTAAAGCAAGTTTACCTTTTTCTGTAATAGTAAGAATACCTTCAGATACAAAAACATAGTCAATGTTTACCATGTCCACGACTACCTCTTTTATTATGTCATCTGACACTCCTAATATCTCTGAGATCTCAACTATTTTTTTAACAGAAATATCAATCAATTTCAAAATGATTTCAAAAAATAAATTAAGTTCGGAAATTTTCCTTATTTGGCATTCAATTGTTATTTTTTTTAACGGAATATAAACTTTTTGAGTTTTTATATATTCATATCCAGGTATGATTTTTGATGTATGTCGTTTCACATAATCTATTAAATTTTTCATAAATTCTCTCCTACCTCTGTAATTTTACATCCCTTTGTTTCTTTAATATATTCTATTATGTCCGGAAATTTATTCCCTGTTATCTTGGGATTATTTAAAAAATTTAAATCTCCTACGATTATCAATAATGATTGAGCTCTTGATAATGACACATTTAATCTGGCCTCCGATTTTAAAAAACCAATTCTATTAGTATTACTACTTCTTACAGTTGAATAAATAATTATTTCCTTTTGTCCTCCTTGAAAAGCATCTACAGTATCAACCTCCACTTGGATATAATTAAATTTTTGTTGCTTAACCATCTCTTTTATAGCGGATTTTTGACCCCTATATGCTGTTATTACTCCAACTTTAACAACTCTAGTTGATAACAAGTCCAATTCATGAAGTTTAGATTTTATAATACGAATTTCAGAACTATTTTTGTATGTAGCTTTTTTATCATTACCTATTTTCTCTTCTTTTCGTTTTAATTCTGGGATTTTTGAAGTAGTAATCCACTCAATTGATATGTCATCATATCCAGGTATTCCTGTGATACGCTCTTTTCCAGGAATTCCATTCTGAATTTCATTTTCATAAAATACTCTACTTATTAAGCTTCCAATAACTGGATGCATTCTATATTGTATTGATAGTCTATGCCTATTTTCTTCAGGAAAGTTATTATATAATTTCTCAAATAATCCTTCTACAAAATCCTTTTTGTCAAGTTTCGCCTCATTCTCTTCTATCATATCTAAGTCGAGTACAGGTGGTAGTTGTTTGTGATCTCCAACCAATATAATGCTTTCAGCTTTTGAAAAAGAAACTGCGAGTTCTGGGTATGTTGCTTTTGCAGCTTCATCAACAATTACATAATCAAATGTAGTATCTCTTAGTACTCTTTTGGAAATAAAACCAGTACAAGTACCCGCTATAATTGTAGTGTTTTTGATTATGTAAAGTTCTGCTTCTTCACATTGTTGAAGCCTATCAATCCATTGCTTTTGTATTTCTAATATTTTACATATCTTTTCTTTTTTCTGAGTATTAATTTTAACTTTGAATTTAACTATTTCTTTTTCATTTATGTTTTCTGGTTCTATATTGGATACAAACTTTTTTTCATACTCCCTATAATATGATTCAAATTCAGTATAAGTCACTTTCAATTCTTCACAATAATTTTGTGCTAATTCATTACATTTATTTTTCACATTTTTTATCCAATTATCTTTAACATAATTCATTCCAAATTCTTCTCTTATTTCATCATTAAGTTTCTCATCTCTACCAACTCGAATTAAATTTGGCCTATTCTGACTCTGTTGAATTAAATCGTCCAACATTTTATCTACTGCTGGATGTGATTGAGATACCAAAAGAATTTTTTTTTCTGGTAAACCTGGATAGCTGGAATTGATTTTTAATATTTGTCTAATAATCTCAATAACAACATTTGTTTTACCTGTGCCAGGAGGTCCCTGAATAATGACTAAAGATTCTGAACGTAGAGCCTTTTCTACTGCAGCTTTTTGAGATAAATCAAGTTTCTCATTAAAAAATTTGATTTTTCCATACAGTGGACCTATTTTAGGAGATGAAATTCCTGAAATTATTTCCTTCAGATTATGTTGACAACTATAATTTTCTCTTTCCATATTATCCAAAGCTTCTAGCTGACGATCAATATTTATAGTTTCTTCTCCATAATCCAAGCATATAAATCCCTTAGGTGGTAAAAACACTGGTTTTCGCAAGGTTCTTATTTTTAAAATAACATGTTCATCCACTAAACTATCATCATCATAATTGCCCACATATATTAATGTAGTTTTATTATTCTTTTTGCTTTTTTTTTCATAAATTAGACGAGTTTCCTTATTAAAAACTGTATCCCCCAAAAAAATTCCTTTATGCAACTTAAAGCTGCATATGTTTCCTTTAATATCATATGAATCATATGAAAACCTATGTACATTATCCTCAATACTTTTTTTTGTTAGCGTTAGTAAATCTCGCCACGCACCATAGTTTTTTTTGTATTCTGTATTAACATTATCTTTTGAGCGATAATGTTCGCAGAACTCATCTACTATGTTTTTAATTTCCAAATTATCATTTCTAGATAATCTGTGAATAGTTTTTGGATCTGGTAAATTAATTCTTGCAGACATTTCACAGAACTTCTTTTTCATAAATGCTCTTTCTAGTGGCACAACTTTTTTAATTTCAGCAACTAAAAAAATATTGGTTCCTTCATCGTATAAACATTCAAGGCAATAATTCGTTCCTAAAAACTTATATATATTATCCTGCTGGCCCATGTAAAGCTCTAAATAATTTCTGGCAATGATTAAGTCTAGGTCTTTTATTATAGAAGTTTTGGGAATTAGATTCATTTTTTTTAATTTAATAAATTTTTCATGGTCCATTGTTATTACAGCAGTATACTGAACATCTAAAAATCTTTTAAATATAGGTGTCAAATCACCTCTTAACTCGGCTATATCTTTATATCTATCAATAGGATTAGATTCTACTAACTTTTTGATTATAGGTCTTAGTTCAATATCAAATCCAGGAGCATTATCTAAAGTTTCTTGAAAAATTGTTGCTATTGGAGGCTGTTCACCTGTAAATAAATAATACATAACTGCTCCAATAGAATATAAATCACTTTGTTCAGTTGCATTTTGGCTGTGTAAATGAACTTCTGGAGCAGAATATAAACTTGTTCCCATTTGAAAAACAGTAGCACTATTTATCATTTGCTTTATTTTACAAATTCCAAAATCTATTACTTTGATATCTTGATTATCATCTATCATAATATTATTCGGATTGATATCTCTATGAATTATGCCTTCATTATGTGCCATTTCAATTGAAGATAATAATTGCTTAATTAATTTAAACTTATGTTTAGAAGTTAATCTTACTACATCTATATTTGATAGTGTCTCACCACTAACATACTCCAAAAAAATACAACCAACTTTATCTCTACTCTTAGTATTGTTATTAGTCACAATCATATTGCTGTGCCCAATTATTTTAACTATATTTTCACAATAATTAAGACGCTGCAATGCTTGTAGTTCCCTTGTAAAAATCCCTTGATATACAGGTTGATCAACTCCAAAAATTGTTTTTCTAACATATAAAATTCCTGTTTCCTTATCTTTCACCAAATCAACAACTGAATTTGTTTCACTACGGTTACTTAGACTACGAACTTTTATTAATTCATTATATTTAGGCATATTCATACTTGTATGATGTTTTTAGAAGCTATAACAACATACATCCTTTCTTTTTCTTTTTCGTGGTTTAATACATTCAGATACTGTGACTTTTGATTTTAATCTGTAGCTTGACTACTCGACAGGAGTGTATTGCCATTACTTTTATCTGAATTGTATATAAGCTGGATGTTGCCACTAGCGTTTGCTCAGAGTACTTATTTCAATCAAGTCTACGATGATAATTGTTGGTGGATATCACGGTATCAGACTTTATGAAAGGGAGGTACAACCTCATGATTTATGTAGGCATTGATATTGCCAAGATTAACCAATTCGCCGCTGCAATCTATTCGTATGGCGAGATACTCATTGAGCCGTTCAAATTTACAAATGACTATGATGGCTTCTTTCTGCTGCTTTCTCATCTGGAACCACTTAACTAGAACAGCATCGTCATAGGTCTTGAATCCACGGCACACTACGGTGACAACCTTGTTCGTTTTCTCATCAACAAGGGCTTTAAGGTGTGTGTTCTTAATCCCCTCCAGACTTCGTCTATGCGCAAAAATAATGTATGTAAAACGAAGACTGATAAGGTCGACACATTTGTTATTGCTAAAACCCTTATGATGCAGGATTCTCCTCGCTATATAACTCTGGAGAATCTGGATTATATCGAACTCAAAGAGTTCGGTAGATTTCGCCAGAAACTTGTGAAGCAGCGTACACGCTTAAAAATACAGCTGACTTCTTATGGGGATCAGGCTTTCCCTGAACTACAGTACTTCTTTAAATCTAGCTTGAATCAGAATTCTGTCTATGCACTCCTTAAGGAGGCTCCGACGCCAAATGCCATTACTTCTATACATATGACCTATCTTGCTCATCTCCTCGAAGTTGCTTCCCACGGTCATTTCGGTAAAGAGAAGGCTAGAGAATTAAGAGTTCTTGCACAGAAGTCTGTCGGTCTTAACGACAGCTCTTTATCTATTCAAATATCCCAGACCATTTAGCAGATTGAGTTATTGGATAGACAGTTATTTCATAAAGAGCTTGAAATGGCAAATCTTGTCACCTGCCTAAACTCTGTAATTATGACCATCCCCGGTATAGGCTCTGTGAATTGTGGAATGATTCTTGGTGAAATCGGCGATATTCACCGTTTTTCTGAACCCAAGAAGTTACTTGCATTCGCAGGTCTAGACCTTTCTGTACACCAGTCTGGAAACTTCTAGGCAGCCAAAACTAGAATGTCTAAGCGAGGATCAAAAGTTCTTCGCTATGCCCTCATGAATGCAGCACATAATGTTGTGAAAAACAACGCTACTTTCAAGGCGTATTACAACGCCAAGAAGGCTGAAGGCCGATCTCACTACAATGCGTTAGGACACTGCGCCGGCAAGCTTGTCAGAGTCATCTGGAAGATGCTTACTGACAATGTAGAATTTAACCTCGACTAAGAGGTCTCGATACCATAATCGATAGATTTTGAAAAAAGGCTTTTAGGGAGCTTTGTTAAAGTTACCTTTTTTTACCCGAAGCAGTAAAATTTAATTTTGACCTAATTTATGCTTGACTTTTCATAGCTGGTCTCCTTGAAATCAGTTCTGCACTTTTTTATTACATAGCCAGAAATTTATTTCATTTAATTTTTAAGATATATTATTTTATTTTGAGTTGTTTTTACACAATCTATCTATTTTTTATTTCAGAACACCATTCATTCAATTCGTCACTAACATCACCAAGATGTGCAATTAGATGTGAATTATTAAGTAAATAGATAAAGCAAAGGATATCTTTTGCTGTCCTTATTTTTTCTTCGTCTGATATGAATGAAAAAAAATCCAATTGGCAGGTTTGTATTTGTTCTTCTCTATGACTTCCTCCATGTAGAACAAGACGATACATAAGATTACCAAAGTAACTTTGATATTCATAATCCAATTTATTTATAATACTTTTGTTTGTTGAAACTTCTGATATTCCCTTTTTATATTCAAAAGTTGAAAAAGCTTCGAGCACTTGTCTCATAATATTACCGATAAATATACTATTATCACAGCATCGTCCTTTAGAGTATTCATAAATCATTTTCATCATCTCTGTGTACTCATGTCTTTTTTTATCCTGGAACTTCATTAGGTTACAGTTCTTTAATTCAAATAAATTGAATGCCGTTTTATTTTTCCCAAAAGATTCATTAAATTCTTTTTGAAGTTCATCAGATATTTTTTTTATATCAAAAAATGTCAACAAATCATGTGTTAATATGATTGCTTTTGAATTTAAATTGCCATTGAGGAATTGTGAGAGCTTTAATTTTAATTCCTATTTTATTTTCAAAATCATAGCTTGATACCGGGTCATCAACTATAATCAAACATTCTTCTTGATACCCATTTTTGTCATCCTTCCCTTGAAGCATACTTGCAAAAAAATAGCAAAGAGCAATTATATTCCTTTCACCAACTGAAATGTTAGATGGTAAAACTGGTTTTCCATTAGACAATAACTTGTATTTATTTTCATCAATAATTATTTCTAGTCTTCTTTTTGAAAAGAAAATATATTCCAATCCGTTGTTTATCAAATCAACAGCTATCTCTATTCTCTCACACTCCGCTTTTAATTGTTTACATAACAATGTATTGTCGTGCACTAATTTGTCCACCTCTTTTTTTTCAGATACTAAATGTTCATACTCAGTATTTTGTTTGAGGAAACTATTATAATCTTCAATAATATCATGATAAGCAATTTCACTATTAATAGAATTTAACTTTTCAATAATTGGAGCAACATTAGCTATATTTTTATTATATGCTTCTCTCTCTTCGTCAAGAATTATTAATGTTTTCTCCAATTCGACAATTTGGGAGGTATTATCTATAATACCATCATTAATGCAAATGTATGGTGAATTTATTTTTTCCTGAATAATTATATTATTTTTCTGTATTACTGTATTTATTTCATTAAGTAACTCGCAACATTTAGTGTAAGAACTTAATTTAGAAAACGGTGTAAGATCAAGGTTTAGTTCATCTAAAATAAATTCCGAAAGCTTTTTTTGATGTTCCTTAACATGTTCTGATAAAACACTTCTAATTTTAGCTAATAAATCCGTTTTGTAATTGTTTGAAATATCTTGTAGACAAAACGGACAATAATCAGCTTCATTTATGCTAAAAAAATCAAGTTGATTTTGAAGAAATTCATTTTTTCCTGTCTCAATTAACTTGATTAAATACTCTTCTCTTTCACTTAAAGTCGGCTTCTCTATATTTTCCTCTAGTAATTTTCTTATTGCACTATAGTTAAAATTAATATAAGCATCTGGAATTTTTATAAATTCCTCTATCTTTCCAGTCCCTTGTCTAGCTTTTTCCAGTTCTTGTATTTGTTTTTCGAAATCAACTATTAGGTCCGATTTTGATTTATTCACAGTAATATCAATAAAATCCAAATATTTATCATTTTTAACACGAGAATTTTGAGATGAATCCTTTATTTGTCTATCTCTACCTGCCCATCCATCTTTCTTTTTTAATGTCGCAGTCATTTTTTCTATATAGTAACGCGGTGATATTATATTCTTTTCATCAGTATAATTCTTCAGCTTTTCTTTTATTTCATCCTGAGTTTTTATTACATCTGAACGCTTTTTTTCTGCTTGATCAATTTTGACCGTCAAATCTGCTCTTTCCCCTAATATTACAATCGATCCCAATCCATCTTTTTGTATTTTGACTTTATCATTAACAAAGTCTTCGTTATATACAAAAATCAAATTTCTATCAGTCTCACTTATTGATATTTCGTATGAATCATTATTATATAAACTTGCAGTTTCAATATTTAAAACATTTTCTCCCTTTACTTTTTTAAAAGCATTAGAAGTAGTGCTCTTACCAGTACCATTTTTTCCATAAACCAATGCAATTTTTGCAATCTTTTCATCTTTTCTCTCAAATATATTTAATTCTGTTTGACTTACAAAATTCGCACCTTTTATTTTTATACCTTTTATTTGATTTAACATGAAAAATCTCCTATATGAAATTATACTGGACTATCTATTTCCATTATCCTTTACTATTTTATGAATAAAATAGTCATCTTCGTGAATTTTAATATCTTTGAAAAATGCTCTTTTTTCCCCTTTTGAAAGACGGTTGCTAAGCATTTTTAAAATTTGTCTTTCTTCCCATTTATCTGCTCTATAGTAATAATCTCTGATTTCCAATAGTTCACCCCTTGTTAATTTTCCATCTAAAGATTCTAAAAGAGCCCTTCCAATGTAATCTCCAGAATTTCTTTTTAGATTCCTAAATGTATTTAATAAAATTTCTTTATTTTCTAGTCTTGAAGTTGCATACAATCTAACCAAATATACTTGAATATATTCTGGTACATCTATATTTATCATCCACTCTTCAAAAGCAGCCTGAATTTTAATTAAATCATCCTGTTCAATAAGTTCACACTTTATTATAGAATCAATATAATAAGGTATAAATTGTGGAAATTTCTTTAATATTGATGGAAGCTCAGTTAATCTACTATACTCTTTTTTTGCAATTATGGAACGGATGATAGTTGTAATTGTTTTCTCTTCAATTAAAACCGCTTGCTTGGCACTATCAATTAACAAATTTAAATCGATTTTGCTTAGATTATTAATTTCTCCATCAGATAGTTTTCTAAATTTAGTAGGAATAAGACCTGAGTATCCTCTAATTATCTTAGGCAAATTAGGATTTTTGTCATCTAATTCTTCAAGTCCATCATTCAAATTTGTTTGGCTTAATTCATTAGCTTCTCTTTTGTCATTGCAGTCACTAGATATATCTTTAACTTTTGTTTTTTGAGTATTTAGAAAAATTCCTTCTTTACTCAGTTTCATAGTTAATAATGCTAGATTACTATGCGCTTCAAATGCATTCTTTGCAAAAATTCTATAATCATCAACAAATCTACAAAAATCAATACCTTTTGATACAAGATAATTATCAACTTCAATTAGAGCTACCTCTGCTAGTATTCTAGATGCATTAGAACCAACAGGTAATCCGTATGAGTCTCTATTTGCCCAGTACAATAATAGCTCGTTTATTAAGGAGATAATATCTTCATCAATCTTTGGATTTGATCTTAGAATTGATTCTATTCTATGAATGTTTAGTCTATCATAGAAATTTGAAATATCACATTCAACTAAGACTTTATTACTCTTTATTTTACTTTTATATAAAGTTCTATTTCTAAAAGCTGTGTAATGAAAGCTACTATCAAATAGTTTCTCTTTGAAATCCCCAAATCTATACGAGAAAACTTTCTCTTTACTCTTATTGATTCTCATTTTTTCTATTTCATCAGCAATACATATTACTAATGTTAAGTATACAATTTCATCATATATGTCAATCAGAGCACATTTTCTATAATCAGAAAGGCTCTTCTTAGGGACCAACACATGTCCCAACTTATGAATTTTTAATTTTGAAAAATCACCTGACACAATTGCAGAATATATAATACTACATAATTCTTTTTTAAATTCTTCGTTATTTAAGTAGTCAATTTCAAATGCCCTATTAAATAATTCTACATCTGTAGTCCCTTCATAAAAAATATTATCCATTGCTCTATGGCAAGCTTTTTTTATTTTATCTTTCTTTAACATTTGGTATTCAATTACCTCCTGATTTATTCATCTTAAATAATCATGTGTTGCCGGGTTTAATAGCTTGTTATAAAATCACAAAGCAAGCCATTCTCCGAAACATACACTCCCACTCGCAGTAGCTCAGGGACTCGAACTTCGCGCTTCAATGCGCAGTCACTCAGGGACCCAGGCTTTGTGCTTTAACTCGCTTTCGTCTCCTGACTGTTGCGGAGGTACTACCTACAGTTCAGACTTCGCA
>ERZ773031.1760-NODE-1760-length-10612-cov-6.992896_pt1 | contig 10612 bp, 7 predicted proteins | sample MGYA00511666_ERZ773031 | MGnify/ENA primary metagenome ERZ773031 (study PRJEB29015, sample SAMEA2738135) | human oral metagenome | biome: human oral; feature: human-associated habitat; material: saliva | place: China | collected 2250 ...
ACTTTTTATATATATTTTATATATATTTTATATATAGAGATTTCAAAATAGTATCCAAAATGGGCTCTTTTTCATTTTGCTAATTCTCAATTCTCTATTTTTTAGCTCCTAGCTTAAAGATTGGTTTAAGCCCTGCAAACGCCGTAGCAATTGCACCACTAATCGCCAAAATCTCTTTCGTTGCGTTTGGGATTAGAATTACACAAATCGTTGCGATCAACATATTTGTTAAAATCCCAAGGTCGGCTACAAAATACACCGTTGTTTTAGCTTTTTCGCTAATCCTCGGCTCATATTCTGTGTTTGCGATATTTTGAGCTGTTTCTTCTTGCATTTTATCCAACATTTCAATCTCCTTCTCTGTTAAAGCCTTTCGTTCAGCTTTTACTTCATTTTTAACATTTTGCGACACATCATTTTTTGCCTCATTTTGAGTTACAATACCTTCATTTTTAGGTGTTTTTGGCTCATTTTCAGGCTGTTTTGGCGCTTCAGGCTTCGCTTCATCTTCACCCTTAATTTTTGCTAAGATTTTATTAAATCGTTCGTCCGAAACTTGCGCTGGACAAGCCGTTGATGTATGGTCGCGGTGTTTTCCGATTTTATCAACACTAAGCGCTTGTGAAACTTTCTTTAAAACTTCCACATAACGCTCATCAGTTACATTATCAAGAAATTCAATTGTAAAACTCTCAATATTGCTTTCGTGATTGCCGTTTGTGAAAGCTGTATTTGTCTTTGGCACAACTTGAACAATTTTCTCATTCGAAACTACAAGGTGAGCAGACTTAAAGCTCTCTTTCCTTCGAAATTCACTTGTAGTCGCCTCGATTGAGTTATTCGCTGTATTATGAACTGTAATTTCACGAATTGGTTGCGAATCTCGCTGCAACTCATCTACGAAATGTTTTTGAGCCTCATAATCTTCCGGAATATTACCAAAGTATTTACCGTTATCATCTTTAAGATTTTTTCGCCCATAGAACTGGTTTGAAACATGAGCTGGGGTAACCTCATCAACAAAATCAAAATCTTTTTCAAACTCAACAAATTCTGGTGCTTTTTTCTCTAAGATTGTAGCATTTGGTGCTGGTTGCTCAGTCTTTCGCATATCACCAAGATTTGGTAATGAGCCTTCTTTTTCATCGAAAGCCGAGAAATGAAGATAAACGCCAGAACGCTGAGATTTGAACCAACGGTCGCTACCATTTACATTTTCGCCATAAACCCAACCCGACATTTCAATTTCTGAACCTTTAGGATATGTTGCAAAAACTCCAGATTGAGTAGTAGGCTCATATCGCACATTAACTCCATTATCTGCTGTAACAATTCGCGTATTATCACTCTTCTCAACAATCTGAACACCGCCAATTCGTTCGCTCCAGCCAAGATATCGAAGTCCGAATTTACCGAACCAGCCACAGATTTCAGCGATTGAATTGTAAATACCCCTTGATCCACTGTGAACTTCACTGTCGTGAATCTCAATTCTTCCATCTCCGTGGTTAAACGCCCATGCTACGTGTTCATATGGGTCATAAATTCCACTTGTAATGTCGAAGAACACAGGAACCCAAAGGCCAACTGGTGGCTCATCTTCATGAATGTTTCCTGCTGCTTTTTGTGCGAGATATTCCACCCCTGCTGAATATCTACGAACAGGTGCATTGACTACATCATCAGCGTATTGCAAACAATACCCTGGCGTAGCACCAACCCCAAGATTAGGACTTGTTACTTGTACATATTTACTCATTGCTCTTTTCCTTCCTCTTAATTCTCGCTTTAATTAAATCTCTTTCATATTCTTCACGCCAAGCCTCAATTAGACTATCAACATACCCGTTTCCACCAAGAGATTTATATTCTTCATAAGCTCGTTCAATATCATCAACTTTCTCAGGTTGAACGTTTACCATGAGTAAAATTTCATTTCTCTTTCCATTGCGTGCATTGTTTTCTCCAATCTCTCTAACTTCGTGAATTTCTCTGCGAACTGATATAAAGTTGTCATTTACTCCTTCAAATTCGCCCTTTAGCATCTCTTTTAAGCCATTTTTAGCGTGACGAAAAAGTGTCAAAAGTCCGCCAGCTAATCCAACCAAAAAGGCAATAGCTCCGCCAATTTCACCAATTGTAATATTTTCCATACACCCCCTTATTTTATCGGCATTGGCATAATGAAATATACGATTGAAATTGAAGTGATATTTTGTCCAGAGCTGTTCGAAAATCCCACGGTAACATTTGCGCCTTTCGTAACTTTCGCCATTCCCTGAACGCAGAAATTACCTTGGTTTGATGCGTAAGTATGCACCGTTGGCAATTGCGCATCGCTATAATTTCCAGTAATTGTTGGTTTCCAATCTGTATCAGTGTTAACGCCTGAGTTTGTTCGACCATTTACAATCCAAACTAGTACGCCATCGTATGTTGCTTCGATATTTTTTGTATACTCCATTGTTGTACCAAACACTGGCGCATTAAATTCTGTATTTCGAGATGAAATTACTTTTTCTTTGAGTGTTCCATCTGAATTATGTGAAGTTAATAATGCATCAGCTAAGTCGTTAGCCCACTGAGCAGTTGGAGTTGCTACTACTGCTGTACCTGCTGGGTATAGCTGATCTTCTCCACCAGTCAAGGTAAGGTTTGTGATCGTTTTTGAGCTTTTCGATACAACCCCAAGCCAGCTTGTCTTACTACCACTAATGACTTCATTTGTTGTTAAGTTTTTAGAGTACATCACGAATGGTACTGCTGTATCTTCGTTTGTACCGTCGCGCCAACCATCTAAATTATCTACATAAATAGTTCGCACGCCTTTTTGTTTTTCAGCTGTAAGAACCGCTTTTGTCGGCTCTTTATTTGTTTCACTAACTCTTCTAATACTTGCCATTTTTCCTCCTATTCATTTTTAGCTAAATATGCACCACTTCCAACATACTCATTGTGACTACTTGTACCTTGTCTTCGGATTGTTCCGTCTTTATAAAATACATAATAACCACCACCGCTGAAATTTCCATTATTAACTGCCGTAAATGGTAAATATACATCACCCGCAGGTAACAAATCTTCTGGAACGCGCTCAGCCATCAGTCCATTTCCAGATGGTGCTACACCAGAGAGTTGCCAATATACTACTCCTCCAACTTTTTTTGCATACATTCGGAATCCATAACCAACTTCGAATGAATCCCAATCTGGCGGTTGCAATAGTCCTAATGCTCCTTTTAAGGCTCTTCGTGTAGTTCTTCCTAGTGAAAAATTAATATATTTATTTCCACCTTCTTCGCTACGATAAATACCGAAACCGTTTTCTTCCACTGCTTGGATATCCGATCCCATCTCAAGCCTGTTTGGATTAAAACCAACTTCTCTTATCTTACTTGCAAGTTCACTTCTGGTCGCATAGTCTCCTGAGTTTTGCTTTTTGGCAAGCTCAGCGGTTAGAAATGACTTGTCAACTTTCTTGTTTAATTCTGTAAGAGTTGCATCTTTATCGGATTTTTTTGCAAGTTCGGTAGTCAAGAGTGATTTTGTCACCCTTTCTTCTTCAGGTACGGGCGTTGCTCTTGGTATTACTGCAATCTGACTTTCCACCCAGCGTTTATTTGCCACTTCTTGCGGAGCTGTCGGATCAGGTACGCTATAAATTTTCTGGTTATTTGCATTTAGCGGTTTATAAATCGTTGTAGCGTTATTATCAATCCTGAACATGTTTTGGTTGTTCGATTTGTCCCATACGCCAAAAGCACCATTTCCATCTGAAAAGAACTCATATTTTTTACCTTGAGGATGGGTTAAGAAAAGACTTGCTGATCCAGAACCGTTACCTGGTGTAATATTCAAACCAGATAGTGTACGTGCTTCGCTGTTAAGGTTCGACTTAGTCAAAACATCCGCCGGTACTGAACCTGATGATCCAGATGATCCAGCTGGTCCGGGTGGACCTTGAGGCCCTTGTGGTCCGGGGATTCCTTGAATACCCTGAATTCCTTGAGGTCCCCTTTCCCCTTGTGGTCCTCTTTCTCCGGGTAGTCCACGTTCACCTTTCTCACCTCTCTCACCTTTAGTCCCTGGTTCACCACGTAAACCTCGTTCGCCTTGGTCACCTTTTGGCCCAGGAACACCCTGCGCCCCATCATCGCCTCTATCTCCTTTTTCGCCCTTTTCGCCTTTTTCACCCCTTTCACCTTGAGGTCCTTGCTCCGAGGTATACACCAATCCAGCTTCAACAGTAATATTAGCGCTATTATCTACTTGCTGAATTTCAATTGAAGGTTCTGAAGAGCTCTCAAACACTAAATTATCCATCTAACCCCTTTCTTCTGATATCCGGATATACCAAAACTTTCAAAAACTTGTTATTGTTTGGGAAAGATAAAACCTTACCGCTTGGAGTTGTATATTCCAATTCTCCATCCAACTCTACAGTCTCACCATCTGCATTAAATTCTACTCTCTCCGTATCACTAGGTCTAAAGTCGAAACGGAAAATCGCTCCAGTTTCGTTTAAACCTTCGAAAGTTGCTGAGCTTTCGATTTTAGCGTTCATATCAGTTTTATCATTATCTACTGCTGGCTTCGCTGAAAAATGCAACCTAGAGTTCGCTTCATATATGCTTTTAGGAATTGTCACTCTCATTGTTTTGCTGTCGCCACGCTTAAATTCAATTTTTTCGGCCATTTTTACCTCCTATTATTCATCTTCTTCATATTGCGCTCCAATGTTCAAATACTGAATTATCACATCAGATATTTCATAATCTGTCCCAATCGTGTCTGATTTTATGTTATAACTAATCCAGTTTACGACTTCATCAATATCTTTAGTAATACTTACTCTCGTTTCTCCTTCCGTATCATTATCCATTCTCGGCGCTTCGCTCCAGCCGTTTTCATTTCCCCAGCCGTTCACAGAACCCCAACCAAGGGTAGATTGTTTTGGTTTAAATTCTTTTGAAAATGAAACGAGCGTTTGTTGTGGCGCATCTTCGGTTTTTCCGGATACCGAAAAGTCGATTTTTCCACGTGGTCGCAAAAGATTTACTGTAATTGACACCACATAAGCCCACATTGAACCATCTTCGCTAAATTTGATAGCTCCACTTGAAATATCAGTAATAAACGGTTTATTGTCATCAGTGTGATATTGCTGATTGTTCACTTCAAAAATCTCACCATTGCGTGCAATTAAGAATCTTGATATCCCGTCACTACCACCATAAACTAGCATTGCCTCAATTCCATCAATTAGAAACGGCAAATTCCATGCCCCACCTCGCACTAGATCTAATACCCAGATTTGGTTTAAGCTGTGAGAGCCAACAGGTAACGCATAATAGATTTTTCCGCCAAACTCAACCGCTAAACTCTTTTCAATATCGTTATTATTCAACAAATCAACATCTTTTTTGATCACATCAGATATCTTATCTGTCGAAAGAATATTAAGCATTTGTGGCTTTGTTGTTGTGGTGTTGAACCCAGCCTTGCTTAGATAGTAAAGAGCGTTGTTATAAACAGCGATTGCATCTGGCGCATCCGTTCCATCTCGACCGTTATCTTGAATAACTTGTGTCCACATGATATTTTGAGTTCCGACTGTTTGTGGTGTTGTTTGTAAGTATTTCAAGCTACCTACACCGTTAGTCGAGCTAAACAAAATCATCGGTACGGCTTCACCGCGACCATTTCGAAAGGCTTTTATTCCTACAGGTATTTCTTTTGAACCAGGGCTTAACCTTACCCAGCCACCACTAAAGGCCGAAAAGTCAAAAAGTGTGTCCAGATATTGTCCACCATAGGTAACTTTCCATAGGTCATCGCTATCACCCAACATATAAATCCTACCAGCAATAAATTCGGCGCGTTTCGCTCGAACACCCCTTGTTGAGTTTGAATTTGGCGGTAAATAACTTGGATTGACTAGTGTTTTTCCGCTATCTATCCATTCTTGATAAGCACTGCTGTCATCATTGTTGTTTGTTACAACCGTTAGATACCTTAAAGAAGTTGGCGTTTCACCAACATAAATAATAAATTTGTCCGCCTTGTTTTTCTTCCAGCGAATTTTTACATATTCTTTACCCTTATCGGTACTATTTCCGCGCCACTCTTCACGGGGTTTGTTTACTTGAACTCGACCGGCTTCACTTCGGGCTGTTTCACCATCTTTAACGCCAGTCACCGCATAATAATATGTCACATTTTCACCGCCAACTTCACCTTCGGCGGTTGCAGTAACTTCTGTAATATTTGGCAGCTCTCTTTGTCGAACAAGCTTTTTAGTTTCGATCGTATAAATGGTTGAAAAATCTTCACCGTTCGTAATTAGGATTTTTCCGGCAGCTTGCAAAAAGTTACATCGAGCATCTTTTTCAAAATCTTCACCTGTAATTTTCTGCCAAGTATCGCCATCATCTTCACTAATAAACAGAAAAGCTCTCTCGTCATTGTTATTTCTTGCAACAACAGCTAGTCTGTTGCTCCTTTTATTCCCCTTTGTTTCCACAAATTCGGTCATTCCGAGAATTTTATCTGCAAATTTTTTGCCATATTTAGCTAAACCAGGGCGTGGTTTAACGGTTCCGTTCTGGCTAAGGATCGCATTAGTCATTTTATAAAGCCCAGAATCAGGCATACGTCCTTCATCAAGATAGCTCATATACCCCTTATTCCAAGCCTTAATACTTAAAATCTTAGGTACGGGCGATTTAGCGCCTTGTTTTGGTGTAATCATTAGAAAATACCCCCAATCTTCGCATTTTCCATTTCACCACGCCCTTTTTCATTATTAACAGCTTTCATACCTTCCATTAAGTTTTGAGCATAAGTAAGGATATTTCCATATTGTGCGCTTTTAATTTGGTTGTTTCGCACATATTCTGCAGCAGTCATAAAAACTAGCCAATATGGATTATCAATTAAAATTGGATCTTCCGGATTTTTAACTTTTGGTAGTTTTTCAATAATTGGCACGTAAATGTCTGCATCCAATATTTGGTCTGTAATTACTCCTGATAAATCTAGAGTATCGCCCATTACTCTAATATCAGGTATTTCAATTTCGCCCACAATCTTATCATCTTTTTTAAAGGTGATGTTTCGCCCACTAGTTCTGTCAATCTTCAAAACGCGTTCAGGTAGTTTGTAAATATCTTTTTCAGAATCAACACTACCAATCTTGATGAACTTCTTGCGACTTCGCCACTCAACAGCGGGTTCATTCTCCCACTGATTCATCATTAAATTAGCAATTTGAACCATTTTTAAATACTTAGGATTAGTTGTTTCTAATTCTACATATTTACCTGTTGCTTCAAGATATGCGTAATATACCATTTCTTTCAAATTCATACTTTTCCTCCAAAAAAAGAAAACCGAGCGAGTATTTTTCATACAATCGCTCGGCTCTCCGAGTAGATAAAATAATTAGTTTTCTATGCTACTATTTTATCATTTTATGCACAGTTTGTCTATTATTTTTTAAACCTTACGGCACTTCGTTTTGCCTTAGCTTGTAAGCCAGAGTTTCGAACGCTGATTGTTGGCATACCACTTAAAGCTTTAGCCTGTGAGCCTCGAGTTTTAAGTAGGTTTTTTGATAATGTGCTTGTGATGTCTGCCGTACCAACTGAAGAAGCTGAAACTTTTGCAGACTTTCCTTTTTTGCCACCCTTACCACTAGAAGAATCATCAAAGTTCACATTGCCGTATTTATCACGGAATTTATTCTTTTTCTCTAGTCCTGCAGCAACAAGCTTATCGCCATATTCAAGCACTTTAGTCATCGCCTCGTTGCGTTCTTGGTCGCTGTCCATTTCTTTAAGCAACATACTAAAGCTTTGTTTGCCTGAGCTATACATATCTCGATAACTCTTTGGCGTATCTTTTCCAACTTCTGCTTTACGAACTTTCATTCGTTCTTGGAGTTCTTGAACCTTTCGGCCGTCAAAGTCGCCATTCTTTTTCTTCTTGTCGTATTCTGCCTGCAGTCTTTCATATTCTAGCTCTGGCTTTGCATAAAGCTCATCTTTGCTCTGCTCTTTAGTTTTCCATTCTGGCTTCAAGTTATTATTTCCACCATTCACGATATTTTGAGCTATCTTCTTAGCGTTGTCGTTAGTCTGTTTGCTTGTCTTATTAAACAAAGCCATTTCAACAGATTTTTTAACATCGCTTTGAATTTTCTCGAGCATATCTTTTTTGTCACCTTCGCTAAGTTTATTGAAGGAGCTGTCATTAAATCCACCACTCATCATGTACTTGCTAATATTCTCGCCAAGCAATCGTTGATATTCGCTGCGTTCGCTACTTGTTAATTCGCGCGTTTGGCCGTTTATTGTAATCTTGTTTGGCGCAGTCTTTGGAATAACTGAATCAAGTTCAGGATTATTTTTGCGGAATTCATTAATCTTTTGTGAAAGTTTTGTTGGGTTTTCAGTAGATGATTTTTGCGGATCAAGCATTGTAGACCATGGATTTGTCTTAATTTCTCGACCGTAAATATCATGTTTAGCTGGTAGACCGTTTCGCCACAAAGGAATTGAATTTTGTATAGATTCGCCTAAGTCGCCGTAATTAGCTTGCCGTGCTTTATCATCCATGGCTGCAGCAACTTTTCGAATACCATTTGGAATTAATGAAGTTGCTTGTTGAATTGCATATTTGTTAAGGTCCTTGTCTCCAGTTGCTGTATCGATTGCATCTTTAACACCTGTCATGTAGCCCTGTTCAGTCCAGCTCTTAACTCCATCACCGAGTGTATTCAAGCCAGCTTCCAAAGCACCTTGTCCATTTTTAATTCGAGATTCTGCATTTGCTCCAGCAGCCGCCAAAATCATTTGTGGTGAAAGCGTATCAATTGGAATCCAAGTGTTTCCAATCTTAAGTGCGTTTGCTTTTTTGCCTTCAGCCGCCCATTGCCTTTTCTCATCCTCATCTCGAGGCTGTCCACTCAAAATTCCTGCGTTAGCAAGGGCTAATCCAGCACCTAATAAGGCAGTTCCAGTTATACCACGTCCAAGTTGAGTTGAGGCTTTTCGTTGTAGAGCCGTAATTGTCGAATCATCCAGGCCGTTCTTAACCGCTTTTCTCAAGTCAGCAACTTGCTTAACACCTTTTACTACTCCAAGTGGTGAATAATTCACCAACTGATCAGCTACCGCACTTGGCACACCGGTAAACGGCATTATAATGTCAGTAGCTTTCTTAGTAATACCTCCAGCTTGTCGGCCTTTAGCCACGAATTGACCAAGTCCAGTATCTTGCTGGAAGGTTGCCATATCTGCATCATGTTTAGCGTTTTCAAGCATAGCGTTGGTTGGGTTGTTGATGAGCTGTCTAATTCTAGCTTTTCGCTCATCACCCCTTAATTTCTCGTTAATTGCTATTGCTTTTGCTTGGTTTGCAATACTCATTTTTTCTGCTGAACCGCGGAAGATTTTATCACTGGCGTTCAATGAATTAAACACAAAATCGGTGTAGCCTTGAGCAAGTTTTCCGCCTAATCCATTGCCATAATTTGTTCGTTGGTCTCTCCATTTGCTGTCAATTTCGCCTGTAGTATCAATACCGGTTCTCATGATATCTTTAGCATATCCTGAACCTTCTTTAGCACCTTTAAGCATACCACCAAGACCATTTAGAGTTAAAGTTCGTTTGCCAGTTCCTTTACTGATCATCCAGTCAAAAGCACTTCCTATAGTCTGAGCAGCTTTTTCACTACCACCATTAATAATGTTTCCGGCAATGTTTCGAATATGTGTAGTTGGTGCGGTCAATAGCCCAGCTTTCCAAAGAGTTGTGAATTTATCCCATTTTGAGCTTGGAATCTGATCCCTCACTTCCCGAATAGCTTCACCAATTGCAATCCTTCGCGCCCTAATCTCTTTCAAGTTACCTTCCGGCATCGCATAAGCCTCTCGCAATCTTCCCAAGAATTCTGCTCGTTGCTCCGGTGTAATGTTAATTTGCTTGTTTGGCTTGTTCTTCATCTTGTCGTTGTAGCTTTCAACTTCACGCATTGTGCTCATCAACACGCCTTCTGGGGTTGTTCTTCGCATCAAGTTCAAAGCTTGCACAGTTCGCCCAGCTTCTGTTGCTTTCTTCGCAAGTTCAACATAGAGTTCACTCGCTTTTAGGTCATCACCCATTGCTTGGTAGTGTTTAGCTAGCGCAATCCCTTTAGCCATAGTTTCATCGTTAGCTACACGGGTGTTTTCTAGTTCGTTAAACACTCTTTCTGGGCTTTCCTGTACAGATTTAGTTGCTCTGCTCCACATCTCGCTATTCTTTTTTGGTGTGTATTTCAAAGATTCATCACCAGCATGCATCAATTTCACAAAGTCTTTTGGTGGCGTGTCTGTATCTAATACAGTTTCAGCGAATTTGCGGGTTTTTTGGCCTGTTTCTTTAATTAGCGGAGCTTCACTAACGATATTCTTATCCGTTTTACTATTTTCAGCTATTATATCTTCACTGCTTGGCTCTTCTTCGGTCTTTACTGCCTCGTTCTTAGCTTTATTGCCGTATTTTAACTGCACATATCCATCAAAGTCAATATCCACACCGTTTTGTCGCAAGTTTGCAACAGCATTTT
>ERZ773031.1761-NODE-1761-length-10611-cov-12.315176_pt1 | contig 10611 bp, 8 predicted proteins | sample MGYA00511666_ERZ773031 | MGnify/ENA primary metagenome ERZ773031 (study PRJEB29015, sample SAMEA2738135) | human oral metagenome | biome: human oral; feature: human-associated habitat; material: saliva | place: China | collected 2250 ...
GCGGTGCTGCTGCGTGCCGGGTGCTCCCGTCCTTGGGGGCGCGTCGGCGTGCCCCAATCCTAGGACACGCGGGTGGTGGCGTTCACTTTCCGGGTCCGTGTGGGACGAGGCCGGGGCGGGTTTTTGGGGTGCGGTTGCGGCGGTTTTGGACTGATTTGTCAGACGTATGGGTGTGGGCGTTAGTCCAGACAAATATCGTACGAAACGGATTGGTACGAACCGCCTCGTTGCTTGCTGGAGCGGCGCACACTCGTGCGGTGATGTCGATCATATCTGCACATTTGTGCGATTCTGTGCGCGGGGGCGGGAGGATGTGCAGGGCGTGGGCACGCACATCCTCCTGCGCCAACCGAGGTCTATCGCTGCTTGGCAGCTTCGACGACCTTGCGCCACTCTCGCTCACTGAGGCCCCTCTGGCGTGCCACCATGTAGGCATTCCTTCGATGCTGCTGCCGATCCACCTCGAGCTCACTCGGGTTCATCACCCTGCCATATGCACCTGCCCCCGAAAGAGCAGCCACAATCGCAGGGATGGCTAGCGTGAGATTCATACTCAACTCGAGTTTCGACCCTTCTGTGGGGCTGAAGACGATCTCCTTGAGAGACGGTTGCCCAAACAACCAATACATGGCGACAGTGATGCCACAACACAAGAGGCACACCAACGCCGCGATTGCTGATGTCTTGAGTCTTGACTTCCGTTCCCTTGAGACGATCGAACTGGCCAACAGATACTCCTCGCCTAGTTCGGGCAGTGTCAGGGATGCCAATGTCCGTGTTCCGTTGATCTGATTGAGTGTTCCGTTCAGGTCCCCACCGAACTGAGCGATCTGATTGCCATCTCCTTTGTTGGCGATTTTCTGAGACATCCTGTCCCCTCCTCTGGGTCACATTGCCGACCGCCATGGTCGACAAACGACACGTTAAGGAGGGGCATGCTCATCTGCGTCCCGCAGCCGTGGAACAGAAATGAAACGGGGGTCCAACCTTTGCTTGGAGCAATCACCTTGTAGTCGCACCACGGCACCAAACCTGCTTACATGTCGCAGGTTACCCGCTATTGTTGGTCGAATGTCTGCTGCGCGCGACGATGATTTCATGGCATTTGCCGGCATGGAAGCAAATTCCACCACCCCGCCGTTTGAGCCGATATTCCCAGATCATTCGTTCTCACAGCAGCACCCTGTGAGCCGTGCAATAAAAGCTATTGTGAGATGCTGGCGTCGAACTCGGTGTTCGAGAACGAACGCCGCGAGCTGGATTCCTTCAACCGGGCGATAGTCCGGCGCATCGAGGCGGTGCACACCCTGGCGGGCAAGCAGGAGATCATGCACACGCTCTATGATCACTTCTTCTCGCCCGCCTTTCCGCGGATGAGCGAGCGCTAGGGATCGTCTTCACACCCGTCGAGGTCGTCGACTTCATCATCCGCAGCGCGGATGACGCGATGCGCACGGCGTTTGGCCAGAACTTGGGCGATCCGGGCGTGGCCATCATCGAATCTTTCAACCCGACTTGGATACAAAGTGGCGGCACAGTCGCGTTGGCGGCGTGAGTGGTTCAAATGAGAGATGATTGGTTCATCCCGCACGGTTGCACCTTCCAGCGCCGTCGGCCACGTCATCAGGAGGGATGAATATGGTGTTTTCGCCGATCCACCGCGCACTGGGCCTTCCGCCTGGTGAAATGTCCCTCACCCTCATCGAGCAAGCGATCAAGAGCCGGGTTGAGGAGAGCACCGATCTCGACTGGAAACAGCACCTCTACAACCCCAAGAAGCCCAAATGGGACGAAGAAGCCGCCAAGGACATCGCCGCTATGGCAAATAGCGGTGGGGGCTGGATCGTTTTCGGGGTAGCCGAAGACGGCGAGCGCAACGCTGCATCTGAACTCACACCTGTGCCCTGGTCTGCTGACCTCCAGCAGCGGATTCTGCGAGTTGCATACGCAAAGATCGGCCCACCCGTCCTGGGGCTAGAGTTCCACGGCCTCGCCACGGAGGGTGGCAATGTCGTAGCTATGCGAGTTCCCGACTCGCCCGACGCACCTCACTTCGCCCGAAAGGGTGACAATGCGTTCATTGCACCGCGTCGTAACGGTCCACATACGGTATTCATGAGCGATCGCGAAATAGAACGTGGGTTCCGTGAGCGTTTTCAGTACGCCGATGATCAAGAGCGAAACCTTCAAGAAAAGTTCGTGCGTGCATCACAGGCTCTGATGCCAGGCGACGGTGTTTTTATCGCAATGGCCGCACTGCCTCTGCAACCTGCGATTCACGCAAAGTCTCCTGCACAGGACGCCATCTACCAGCTCACCACTCGGCAACCCATGCCTGAGCTGATGTTCGGTCAGAACCAGCCTCACGCATGGGAGCGAGGGCAAGTCAGGATCGGCATGCGTCAGTGGGTTGTTCGCAGCTACCCGGACGAGCGCGCTCAGTATCGGGCTTTTCTATACGACGACTCCACTGTCTTGGCTGCATACAGGCTCGGCAATCTTTCGGATGGTGAAGGAGCCAAACCTTACTATCCGGTCGGGCTACCAAACCAGTGTATGTCTCGGGATATTGAGTCGGCAGTCATCAACTTCGTCACGCTGCTTCGAGGGCACGCTGAGGAACGCCAAGCCAACGGAGGATTCAGAATCCGAGCTGGCCTCGTTGGTTCCAGTGGTGAACCAATTTACATCCGCACCTCGGAAGGCACGACCAACTATCTCCTGCCGGAAGCGTATGCAGAGCCCATTTCGGTGTTCCAGCCCGTCACCGTCGAATTAGACCCGCTCGCCGCGCCACTAGAGATGCTCCCTCAGGTGAACGATCTTGCACGCGATCTAATTAACCAAGGCGGGGTTCAATATCTGAAGATCATGGCCGAACCAAAGGATTACGAGCAAGACACGACCCCGTAGACTGCCAAGTTCCCATGAGAATCGAGCAGGGCTGTCAGCAGTGAGCGGTCGTCCCATCTCGGAATGTGAACGTGATGATGCCGTCGGCGCCCACTTCGGCGTGGTCGACGAGGGTGTGCCACAGATATGGGGTGAACTCGATGCTGGCGGGGTCGAGGGTGGCGAGTTGTTCCTTGTAGTAGCGGTAGGCGGCTTGCTGGTTCTCAAGGTCGCTGATCTGGGTCAGGAGTTTGTCGTAGTCGGCGAGTAGCCGGGCATGGTCGCTAGTGAGTTTGTCGGAACGGCGCTGGTATTCAGTCTGGTCTTGGGCTGGAGTGGTCTGCCACTAGTTCGGGCAATGATTCATCATTCGTATATCGTGGTTCCATCCAGCTCTCGCCCACCTATCTACTCGTTTCTTTTGAAGTTCTCTGCTTGCTCCATGACTTTCTCGAAGACCTCCTCGTCCCACTCGGGCGGATAGCCGTTCTTATAGAGCAGCACGGTCAGATCCATGTTGAGCTGGCTTTTTATGTCGTCGCGCGTCGACCAGTCGGCGTATTGCGCCTTGTCGTTTACGAGTTTTGAAATCTCTTTTGCAAGAGCAATGCACTTCTCGTCGCTGAAGACAAAACCGTGGTCGTCGCGCACTTTCACCAAGATGTCATAGAACGCCTTCTCCTCGTAAGTGATACCCATCCTTTCAAATGAGCTCTTGTCTTCCTTGAGATCGCGAAGAATGTCAATGAGCTGGTCGCTCAGGTTGTCAACAAACTCTGATACGACCTCGCTCGTAAAGGTGAGGTTGTCGCGTGAGTTGTAGGCGTCCACCACCTTACGAAGGCGCTCATCGAACTGCTGCGCTTTCACCTTGTTGGTGCGTCCGTAATCCTTGATTGCCCGCTTCACGAGCTTCATCAAGGCATTGAACTTGGTGATGGGCATCTTCATGGCGTTGAGCTCGGCAACCGCCTCTTCGCCGAAGAGGTCCTCAGGGCCGTCGGCGTCGATAACGCTCTCCACGCCTGTGAAGATGATCGCCTGCCGCACCATCTCCTCAACGACCTCGTTCATCATCTCGGCGTCGGGCGCGTCGCCCTTGGTCTGCTTGTAGACGATGGCGCGGATCGCGAGGTAGAACTGGGACATCGCGGTCTCGCGGTCGGATAGCTCTCCCGAGGGGAAGCAGATCTGGTACGCGGATTTCAGGATGCGCGTGAGCCCCATGAATCGTGTCTGGAACTCCTTCGTGAGCTGCACGTACTCGGCAGCCCTGTTAAGGCATCCGAGGCGCTCGAGGGGCCTCCCCGCATGGAAGACGCTCGAGTCGAAGTTGACCATGAGGTCGTCGATCATGGCCAGGTGGTTGCGGAAGATGCCGAGGGCGACGGTCAGATCGTCGATGGCTCCGGAATCGTCGCCGCCATAGGTCTTGAGCGCCTTCATCATGTTCTCTTTGATGCCGATGTAGTCGACCACAAGCCCCTGGTCTTTGCCCTCGAACACGCGGTTCACGCGACTGATGGTCTGCACTAACGTATGGCGCTGCAGAGGCTTGTCGATATACATGACGGCGAGCGAGGGAACGTCGAAGCCGGTGATCCACATGTCGCATACGACGGCGACTTTGAAGTTCGAGTCATTGTTCTTGAACTGCTTGTCCAGCTTCTTGCGCCATTCCTTGTTGCCGCAGGCGTCGAAGAGGTCCCTCGGGTCGTCCTTGCCGCGCGTGGCCACGATGTTGATCTTTGGCATCGCCTCGAGCTCCTCCAATTGCTCGGGCGAAAGCCTGCTCTCGTCCTCGGCCTTCTTCGCCATGCCCCATTCGGGCCGTACGGCAAGGATGGCGTTGAGCAGGTCGAAGGCATGGGCGCGGTTAGAACAGACGATCATGGCCTTCTGCACCACGCCCGGCTTCTCCCCGCAGAGGCGTTCGTAGTGCTCGACTATGTCGGCCGCGAGCTTCTTCAGGCGGTCGGGGTCGCGCAGCAGCACCTCCATTGAGCTCATGGCGCGCTGGCTCTCCTCGATGGCGTCCTCGGTCGAGCCCTCCTCGGCGCAGCGGTCGTAATATTCCTGGATCCTCTTCGCCTCATCATCAGAGAGGAGTACGCGCGCCAATCTGGGCTCATAGGCGATACGCACGGTAATGCCGTCGTCGCTCGACTCCTTCATGGTGTAACGGTCGACCACAGGGCCGAACACGGCGATTGTCTCGTCGATAGGCGTGCCGGTAAAGCCCACGTAGGTCGCGTTGGGGAAGCCGTCGCGCAGATATTTGGCGAAGCCGTAGCGGGTGAAGGCACCCTCCTCGGTGACCATGAGCTTGGAGCCCACGCCCGTCTGGGTGCGATGCGCCTCATCGGATATGCAGATGATGTTGCAGCGGTCGGAAAGGAGCCCCATCTGCTCGCTGAACTTCTGGATGGTGGTGATGTAGACGCCACCCGATTCGCGCCCGCGCAGCGTCTCCGCCAAGTCGTCGCGTGTCTCGATGCTGCGCACGTTCTCGTCGTGCAGGAACCGCTTCGCGGTCACGAACAGCTCGCTTGCCTGGTTGTCCAGATCCTCGCGGTCGACGATGAGCACGATGGTGGGGTTGCCCAGCTCCTCGCTGCGTCGAAGCATCATCAGTCGCGAGAGAAAGAGCATCGTGTAAGTCTTGCCGCAGCCAGTGGCGCCGAAGTACGTGCCGCCCTTGCCGTCGCCTTCGGGGCGCAGGTGCTCGCAGATGTTGTCGAGCATCCTCGTCGCGGCGAAGTACTGTGGGTAGCGGCAGACTATCTCGGTGGAGCTCTTGCTGTCGTCGGGGAAGAAGACGAAGTCGCGAACGATCGCCAGGAAGCGGTCGGGCGCGAAGGCGCCCTCGACCATGGTGTAGAGCGAGCTGATGCCGTTCGACACCTTGTCGACGTCATTGGCCTTGTTCCAGGCGTAGAAATACGAGTACGGGGTGAATACGGTGCCGATCTTGTTGTTCGCGCCGTCGCTGACCGCGGCGATGCAGCAGTACTTGAGCAGGCTCGGGATGTCGCGCGCGTAGCGGGTGGTGATTTGCTTCCACGCGTCGTGGATGGTCTTATCCTCCTCGACGGCGGTCTTGAACTCGAGGATGGCGAGCGGTATGCCGTTCACGAAGCACAGGAGGTCGGGACGGCGGGTGCGAACGTCCTCGACGGTGTATTGGTTCACGATGAGGAGGTCGTTGTTCGCGATGTTGTCGAAGTCGATGTACTCGATGTGAACGGCAGGCTTGTTTGCATCCTCGCGGAGAAGGGTGTGCCCCTCGTTGATAAGCCAGAACGCTCGCCGGCACCCGTCGTAGAGCGGGGTCGAGGGGATGCGCTTGAGTTCGCCTACAAGTGTCTGGAGCTCGCCCTCGGTCAGGTCGATATCGGCATAGCGGCGTCGAAGGCTCGACTTCAACCGGTCTTCCATGAGCGGCTCGTCGAAGCGGCGGTGTAGCAGCTCGCCGTTGGCATAGCTCCAGCGCACGCCGCTGGCGTCCTGCTGCTGGAACAGCTCGATGATCGCTTGTTCAAGCTCGTCCTCGGTGAACTTGCCGTTTTCGAACTTAATGTCTGCCGCTTCCATACTTGCCTACTCCTTGTCGGTCGTTTCCTGGATGAGGTATGTGTCGAGGGCGCACGCCAGATCGACGGCAAGGTTTGCCATTGGGCCGCGCATTTCGCGCGTCGTCGTCCCGGAGCCGTGCGTCGCCGCCTTGTTGCGGATGATGGGAAGTGACATGAGAACGCCGCTCTGGACTGCTGCCGTCATCTTCACCAAGCCAATTTGCCTCATCCTGAAGCAGCTTCCCATAACGCTCAGAGAATAGGCGCTCCATAATTACCTCGACGCCTCCTCGACTGAGCCCCGGATAAGGACGGGGCATATGTCCTTGAGTTGGGATTTTAGCCGCTCGTTAATTGCAAGGCGCGTGCGCCATGCCTGGTACAGCTCGACTGCATACCGTTGCACGGCGATATCGGGCAAGGGAATGCGTACATCGCACATCTCAGCCCAATCGAATGTCTCTCGTGCGCTGCCCCAAGAGTTGAAGCGGGCATAACGATCGAACTCGGAACGGCCAAAGAAAAGCATCAGATAGTCGGGCAACAGCTTCTGTTCCGCAGACTTCTTAATCTGAAAAACGGTATTGATTGCCGAGGTGATATTAGTTTCGTCGGATTCGTTAAGCGCTATGGAAATTTTCCCGCCATTTCTAGAGGTCACGGGAACATAGGCTACTGCACCGGGGACAATAACCTTGTAGCTGCAAAGATTCACGCCGTCCAAATTCGCCTTTGTCTCGATTAGCTGTTTCGATATAGACAAGCCTCGAACAGCTTCTTTATCGAAGTCGCTTTTGCTGTTTCTATCGTCGCACTGTTCGATAAAAGGACCAATGGCCTCATGGCGCAGCTCTCGCATGAGCCTCTCGACAAGCGCGTCACATGCCAGTTTAAGGTCGTCGAGACCCTGCTCGTAAGCCCGCTGGTTGGCCAGCATCGCCTCGTAGATGGCGACATACTTACGCTGCACCTCAATCGGCGGCAACTCGATTTCGACATCACAGAGATCTTCCCACGAAAAGGCTTCGCGAGCACTACCCCAGGAATTAAACCTTGCATACCGATCGAACTCGACACGGTTGAAAAGCATGAAAAGATAATTCGCATCCAGTCGTTTCGAATCTGAAACAAAGAAGACCTCGTACGAAGCGGAAACGATATAGGTATCTTTCGAAGTGTTGTGAGCAAGCGTGATCTTATCGCTGTTTCGCGATGTGATCGTTACGTATGCAAACCAATCAGGCTCAACTAACTTGTAAGGCTTTAAGGAAACGTCTCGCATGTCCGCTTTTGTTGGAATAAAATTCTTTTCGACAGACATGCCACGAACATGATCGACGCAGTATTTCTCGCCAGCATTTCTTGCGTCTGATCTCTTGATCAGTTCTCCTAACCTAACTCTATTCAATCCCATAGCCGATACCTTCGAACGCGGCTTCGAGCATGGCCTGGGACTTCTTCTCGGTAGCCAAAATCTCCTTCATCTCGGCCTGGATGCGGCCCATCTCCTTCTCGTAGTCGATGCCCAAATCGTGGTCGATGAACTCGATGTACTTGCTCGGCGTAAGCGTATACCCGCGACTCTCGATTGTGATCTGATCGGAATCGTCACTCTTGACATGGACAGATTTGCACAACTCGGGCACGTCCTCGTAGCCGCCGTCAACGCAGCGCCAGCTCTCGAAGATGTCTTTAACGCGGGCGATCTGCTCAGACGTAAGCACGGTCTTCTTCTTGTTCTTGTTCTTGTCGTACGTGTACTTCTCGATATTCTCGTTCCACGTGCGAAGGTCCACGAACAACACCTCGCCGCGGCGGTCGCGCAGCTTGCGGCCAGCCCTTTCACCGGCCCCTTTGTTCATATTCAGGATCCAAAGCGTCACCGAGATATCGGTGGTGTAGAACATGTCGCGAGGCAATACGATGATGGCCTCGACCTTGTCGTTCTCGAGAATCTTCTGGCGTATAGCGCCTTCGTCGCCGTCGGCGTTGAGAGCGCCGTTAGCGAGTAAAAAGCCTGCAACGCCGTGGTTAACGTCGAGCTTCGAGAGCATGTGCAAGATCCACGCATAGTTCGCGTTTGATACCGGGGGCACGGGATAGCCGGTCCAGCGAGAGTCCTTGGTAAGCTCATCCTCACCACGCCAGTTCTTAAGGTTGAATGGCGGGTTGGCCATGATGTAGTCGACCTTCTTGTCCTTATGCTGGTCATTCTCGAAGGTCGAGACGGCTTCCTCGCCGAGGTTGTTCGATATGCCGCGGATGGCAAGGTTCATCTTGCATAGGCGCCACGTGTCGGGGTTCGACTCCTGCCCGACCACCGATATCGCGCTGCTGTTGCCGTGGTGGCGTTCAACGAACTTATGAGACTGCACGAACATGCCGCCGGAGCCGCAACACGGGTCGTAGACGACCCCCTCGTACGGCTCGATGAGCTCGGCTATGAGCTGAACGACGCAGGCAGGCGTGTAGAACTCGCCGTCCTCCTTGGAGCTGCCGACGGCGAACGTCTGCAAGAAGTACTCGTACACGCGCCCGATAAGGTCTTCCTCGTGGTAGCGCTTCTCGCTGATCTTGGCGATCTCGTCTATGAGCGACTTAATGGAGCTCTTGGTTGCGCCGAGCGTGGCGAACAGGCCCAACGGCAAAGCGCCCCTGAGTGAGGGGTTTGCCTTCTCCGCCTCGCTCATGGCGTTATCGATGATGGTGGCGATTGCGTTGTCGCCTGCGTGGTCGACAAGGTAGGTCCACCGTGCGGGTTCGGGCAGATAAAACACGTTGACCGCGTTGTAGAAAGAAGGCTTCTCAAGGAACGCCTGGATGTCACCGTACTGCTCGATGAGCTCCTTGCGGCGATTATTAAACTTGTCGCCCGCAAACTTCAGGAATACGAGGCTGATGACAGCGTCGCGGTTCTTCTCCATGCTGCCGACGCCGCGAAGCGCGACGCGACAGTTCCACAACACTTGCTCGAGCGTAAGCTCGGAATCGTTCTTCTTGCTGCTTTTGCGTGCCATAAGGCTCCTAAGGGCTAGAAAAGCGGCAAGAATATCGTTGCAGACAAGTAACCGCTCGTGATGTCCAGTCCGCGACATTTTAACATTTAATGGGATATAAAACGTGTGCTAGGCGTGCCTATGCGCTACAGATACAATACGGACGGAGTAGTGAATTTGGGCTTGTGGTCAAGTTGTTGACGGTTTGTTTATGCGGCTGTTGTCCAGGCCGCTTCGTGTCGTTCGTCTTCGATGGGGGGGATTTGGCGCCGAGGCTGGTGTGGATGCGGCGGGGGTTGTAGAAGTCTTCGATCCAGGTGGCGACCCCGGTGTAGACCTGGTTGCGGGTGGTGAAGGTGCGCCGGTAGTAGTACTCGGTTGTGAGGGTGGCCCATAAGGATTCGGCCACCCACCGTCCTCACGGCGGGCGGCACGTGCGCATCGAGGGGGTAAGCGACTCTTGGTGGGGTCGGCGATGACCGATAAACTCGGCGTCGCCGACCCCACAGACGGTCAGTGACGGGTTACTTGGCGTCCCTCGTTTCTTTTTCGAACCCGACCTGCCAAAATCCCATATCGAGCAGCTTCATCTGCGGATAGGTCAGGTCCTCGGTCCGCATTCCGCGCCGCGCTTCCTCGAGGCGGTCGTTGTGGGCCTCGTAGAAGTCAGCGAGTTCGTCGAGAGATTTCTCTTGATAAGTGTCCTTTTCTAAGCCTAAATACTTCGCTCCTATACCGAAGAATCTGTCATACGCGGGCACGCAGCCGAGCGTTCCCAGGAGAATTTTCGTGATGAGGACCTGTGACACCGGGGTCTCGACCTTATGCCCTGCGACCTGTTCACGGATCGGATGAAAATGGCGGGCGATGGATTTGTACAGCTTCGTGAGCTGCGCCCGAACGTCATCGTTTCGCAAATCCGTGCACGCGAGCCCAAACAGGCAGTCGTATTCTGGCTTGAGGATCTTCTCGACGATGGGCGTGTGCACCTTGTAGTCCTTCTGAAAGATGAAGCACGAGCCCCGGTACATCCCCCAGCTCGCCAGGTAGAAAGCGAGATGCAGGCTCAAATAGTCGCAGTCCGGGGACGAGTCGGTCCGCGCATCTCGGAAGACGCGATAGCAATGCTCCCACGAGCGGGAGCGCCC
>ERZ773031.1762-NODE-1762-length-10611-cov-9.791209_pt1 | contig 10611 bp, 9 predicted proteins | sample MGYA00511666_ERZ773031 | MGnify/ENA primary metagenome ERZ773031 (study PRJEB29015, sample SAMEA2738135) | human oral metagenome | biome: human oral; feature: human-associated habitat; material: saliva | place: China | collected 2250 ...
GAATAGCAAGATTTGAACTTGCGGCCCCCTGCTCCCAAGGCAGGTGCGCTACCGGACTGCGCTATATTCCGTCCTAAAGTACCTTATAAGTCTACCATATATAAACACCATTGTCAAATACTTTTTAATTTTTTTAGAAATTTTTTCTAGTAAAAATTAAATTTTTAGAATTTGATAAGTCTTTATTAAGTGTATATCCATCTAAATTAATTTTTTCTATTTCTTCTAAACTATTTATTTGACTTTTTACAAGATAATTTAAAAATTTTCCCCTAGCTTTCTTACTATAGGTGCTTACAGATTTATAAGTTCCATCTTTTTCTTCTTTAAAATCAATATTAATCATATTAATTTTTTTAGTATCTATCAATTTTGAGAACTCTCCTGAGGCTAAATTCAATAAAACTTCATCTTTAGCAAGAGATTTTGAAATATATTCATTAATTTCCTTTTTCCAGAAATTATATAAACCTTTATCAACAATTGATATAGTCATATCGAGTCTATATTTTTTCACTAAATTAAAAGACTTTGATAGCCCATAAAGTGCAGATAAAATAAAAAGCCTATCCTTCAAATATTTTAAAGATTTTTCAGAATAAGCTTCTAATTCTAATTCTTTAAATGAAACTCCATAGTACATTGAAATAGCTGGAATATATTTTAACTTATCATAATTTTGTATATCTTTATATGTTTTAGCTAGTAAGTCAGCTTTTAATTTCATTATACTTTCTATTTCTTCTATTGATTTCTGTTTCAATATATCTATTAAAATATTAGTTTTATCTTTAAATGGAGATTCAGTAAATTCAATTTTTTTATTTTCAAAAATATTTTCTTCTCTCATTTCCTTACTTGGAGAAAATATTATCTTCATTTATTGATCCCATTCCTTAATGAAACCATAATATATTTTTGGATTATTTCCAAAAACATCTAAAATATTATCATCTGTTATATAGAAATCTTCTGTTTCCAAATCTATTCCGTTGACATTAATCTTTCCATCTATAACATATAAAAATACTATTGTACTACCTTTTTCAAGATGTAATCTACATCTACCTCTGATTTGTCTATAGTATAGATCTCCTCTTATTCCTTTTAACATCAAGTTAAAATCTTCAAATTTTCCCCAAGAATAAGTTTCCCAGTCTCCTTTAAATCTATCTATTTGATAATCTTCCATTTCAACATCATAATGACCTGTATGTTGAAGTTTCATATCTCCAGTTAGTTTTGATATATATCTTTCTACTCCAGGAAGTTTTGTGAAAAGAGATTTTTCTTCATTATTCGTAGTTGCAACACTTATTCTGGCTTTAAAAATTCTATCTGCATAGCTAGAATTTTCAGGGTATATAAAAATCTCATTTGTTGTTCCTCCTGCCCAAACAGAAACCTTCCAATCCTCTTTCTTTATAACCTTATTCATTTCTACCCTCCTGTTGCAAATTTTATACTAATTTATTCCTAATTAGATTTTACAACTTTTTTGGCTTTTTTACAACAATAAAAAAAGAGACTATTTAGTAAATAGTCCCCTAAATTAATTATTTATTTTCTCCAACTAAATATATAAAAATATCACTATCTTCTAATGCTGTTGCAGATATATTTACATCTCCTGCAAAATTTAAAGCTTTTTTAGGCTCTACTATATAAGTTTCTTTATCATTTAACTGAACTTCCATTTTTCCTGATACTACTGTAAAGAAAAGTTCCTTATATTTATGAGTATGTGGAGGAATTTTTTCTCCCTTTTTAAGTTGTTTATTAAATGTGTTAGAACACTCGTGGCTTTAGCCGTGAGATGAATAACACCAACATTGAAAATGTTGCACTAAAATTTGCAATTTTACTAGTTTTAGTGTATAATATATTTAGAACATTAGCAACTGAATATATGGAGTTAAGGCTAGTAAACAGTAGCCTTGTAAAATATTCACTGTTCTGTATAGTTGTTCTTTTTAAATATAATATACAGATAAAAGTAGCGGTGTAGACGCAAGTCTTATCCAGTAGTGGCTATCGTGGACTAGCCAAAAAGAATAAGGGTTTTAAAACCAAACTTCTTAGAAGATAACTTACTTTTTCAGTTATCTTATGAAGCTCTCGACTTTAGTCGTGAGTAGTTCACGAACAACTAAAACTCCATCTTTATTATAAATTTTTCCATATTCTTTCAATTCTGTACCTAAGTTTTTGCTTTCTACCTTATTTGTTTGCTCAGTAGCTAAGGCAGTTACTCCTATACTTACACATAGAAGCATAATTTTAACAAGATTTCTAAATTTCATAAAAATTACCTCCTTAAATTTCTTTACTAAAAGTATAAACAATTAAGATGTACTTGTCAATTTTTATTTAATAAAAAATGCACTTTTATTCTTATTTCTAAGACTATCAGTGCATTTTAATTAGTTATTTTAGTTTATTTTTTAATGTTATAGAAAACATCTCTTCCATTGTATTGTGCAACAGATCCTAATTCTTCTTCAATTCTTAGTAATTGGTTATATTTAGCCATTCTATCAGTTCTTGAAGTTGAACCAGTTTTTATTTGTCCTGCATTAGTTGCAACAGCAACGTCAGCTATTGTAGCATCTTCTGTTTCTCCTGATCTATGAGATACAACTGCAGTATATCCTGCTCTTTTTGCCATTTCTATTGCATCTAAAGTTTCAGTTAATGATCCTATTTGATTTAATTTTATTAAGATAGAGTTTCCTGCTCCTAATTCAATTCCTTTTTTCAATCTTTCAGTGTTAGTTACAAATAAGTCATCTCCAACTATTTGTACTCTATCTCCTATAGCCTTAGTTAGTTTTACCCAACCATCCCAGTCATCTTCACCTAATCCATCTTCTATTGAAACGATAGGATATTTGCTTATTAATTCTTCATACCATTTTATCATTTCATCAGTAGTTCTTACAACTCCACCTTCTCTTTTGAAATGATATTCATATTTTCCATTTACTTCTTTACAGAATTCACTTGAAGCAGCATCTAAAGCGAAAGTAATATCTTTTCCTAATTCATATCCTGCAGCCTTAACAGCTTCACTGATTAAAGCTAAAGCTCCTTCAGTTCCTTGGATTTTTGAAGGTGCATATCCTCCTTCATTTCCAACGTTTGTTGAATCTCCATTAGCTTTTAAGATTTTTCCTAAGTGATGGAAAATTTCAGCTCCCATTCTCATAGCTTCTTGGAAAGATTTTGCTCCAACTGGTTGTATCATAAACTCTTGTAAGTCAACAGCTGAGTCAGCATGTGCTCCACCATTTAAGATATTCATCATAGGTAAAGGTAATTCTTTAGCATTTACTCCACCTAAGTATTTATATAGAGGTTGTCCTAAAGCTTCAGCAGCAGCTTTAGCAACTGCAAGAGAAACACCTAAAATAGCATTTGCTCCTAGTCTTCCTTTGTTAGGAGTTCCATCTAATTCTATCATTAATTTATCTATAGCTACTTGATTTAAAGCATCCATTCCTAAAAGAGCTTCTCTGATTTCTGTATTTACATTGTTTACAGCTTTTAAAACTCCTTTTCCTAAATATCTTGATTTATCTTCATCTCTTAGCTCAACTGCTTCATGGCTTCCTGTTGAAGCTCCTGATGGAACAGCAGCTCTTCCTCTTGCTCCACATTCTAATACTACATCTACTTCTACTGTAGGGTTTCCTCTTGAGTCTAAAATTTCTCTTCCTATTACTTCTACTATACCTGTCATTGCATTCCTCCTTTAAATTTTAACTATGCTTTTACTTGTATAACTTTAATTGAGTTTGTTGTTCCTTGGATAAATACACTTTCTCCACAAGTTGCTATTACTATATCACCTTTTTCAACTAAATTCAATTTTTTAGCAACTGCTTCCCCTAAAATAAAGAATTCTTCTAATGTTTTTGGTGTTGCATCAACATAAGGAATTACTCCTCTTGTTAGGATTAATTGGTTAGCTGTCTTTTCATTATTAGTTATAGCTAAGATATCTGCCTTAGGGAAATATCTTCTCATATCTCTTGCAGCTCTTCCAGATTCTGTACCAACTATTATTAGTTTTGCATTTAATCTTTCACTTATATCAGCACTTCCTTCAGCAACAGCAGAAGTTATATCATTTTTAGTTGTAACATGCTTTACAAAAAATGGAACTATAGTTGGATCAACTTTTCTAGCAATTTTATCCATTACTTCAACTGCTTCTAAAGGATATTTTCCTTTTGCAGTTTCTCCAGAAAGCATTATAGCATCTGTTCCATCTATTATAGCATTAGCAACGTCGTTAGCTTCTGCTCTTGTAGGTCTTGGGTTCTTAATCATAGAATCTAGCATTTGAGTAGCTGTAATAACAGGTTTTCCTGCTCTATTACATTTTTTGATCATCATCTTTTGTGCACAAGGAACATCTTCAACAGGAATTTCTACTCCTAAATCTCCTCTTGCTACCATGATTCCATCAGATTCTTCTAAGATTTCATCAAAGTTATCTAAACCTTCTTGGCTTTCTATTTTAGAAATTATTTGTATTCTATCTCCACCATTTTCATGAAGAATTCTTCTAACTTCTCTTACGTCTTCAGCCTTTCTTATAAATGAAGCTGCAACGAAATCTATATTATTTTTACAACCAAATTTTAAATCTTCTATATCTTTTTCAGATAAAGCTGGTAAATTAACAGAAACATTAGGTAGATTTATACCTTTCTTTTGTCCTAATTCTCCATTATTTCTAGCTATACATATAACTTCATTTCCTTTTATTTCTGTAACATCTAATTCTATTAGACCATCATCTACAAGAATCATATCTCCAACTTTTAAGTCTTTTGCAAAGTCTGGATAAGTTACTGCAACTCTTTCACTATTCCCAACAACTGATTGATCTGTTGTAAATGTAAATTTTTGCCCAGCTTTTATACTTACATCTTTTCCATCTTCTAAAGACATTGTTCTTATTTCAGGTCCCTTAGTATCTAGTAATAGCCCTGCTCTTTTTCCAGTTTCAGACATAGCTTGTCTAAAATTCTTTATTCTTGTTCCATGCTCTTCGTAATCCCCATGAGAAAAATTTAATCTCATTACATTCATTCCTCTATTTAATAGCTCTTTTAAAGTTTCTACTGATTCAGTCACAGGACCAATAGTACAAACTATTTTTGTTTTTTTCAAATAACTCACCTCATAATTTTTTTACTATGTTTAATTTTATAACATTCTTGACTTTTTGGCAAGAGAATTAAAGCTTATTTTTTTGTCATTTTTGTATAAAAAAAAACATTAATGATAATTCATCAATGCTTATAAATAAAATGGTGCCTAGGAATGGATTCGAACCATCGACCGTACGGGTATGAACCGTATGCTCTAGCCAACTGAGCTACCTAGGCATTAATGGTGGAGATAAGCGGGATCGAACCGCTGACCTACGCAGTGCAAGTGCGTCGCTCTCCCAAACTGAGCTATATCCCCATATTTAATTGTTTTAGATTGGAAGAAATCCAATGAGCGTGGTGCGGAGAGAGAGACTTGAACTCTCACGTCTGGGACACTAGATCCTAAGTCTAGCGCGTCTGCCAATTCCGCCATCCCCGCAAAAAATGGTGCGTCATACAAGATTTGAACTTGTGACAACACGATTAAAAGTCGTGTGCTCTACCAACTGAGCTAATGACGCAAATGGGGTGACCGACGGGGATCGAACCCGCGACAACCAGTGCCACAAACTGGCGCTCTACCAACTGAACTACGGTCACCATTATAAGTTTTTTTTGGAGCGGGAAACGAGGGTCGAACTCGCGACATTCAGCTTGGAAGGCTGACGCTCTACCAACTGAGCTATTCCCGCACTTCAATGGTCGGAATAGCAAGATTTGAACTTGCGGCCCCCTGCTCCCAAGGCAGGTGCGCTACCGGGCTGCGCTATATTCCGACTTATGTATTTGATACTTCGTTATTATAGCCCCTTTTTATGATAATGTCAAGAATTTTTTTTATTTTTTAAAAAATTTTTTTAATAAAAATAAGAATCAACTTCTCCTTTATGGGAAGTCAATTCTTATTAAAAGATTTATCTAATTATTTAGAGAAAATATTCCTTTTTCTATTTCTTCAATTTCTGCTTTTATATCATCATTTAAAGTTCCTTGTTTATCTATAGAATCTCTAGCTAAATCCAGATATTTTTGAGCATTATCTTTGTCACCAAGTCCAAGATAACAATGAGCTAGCTCTAAATCTTCTCCATCTACAACATCATCTTCATCTAGTGATAACTGTCTTGACTCCAAAAGAACTTCTATAGCTTCTTCATATCTTCCTAAGCCTCTTAAACATCTACCTATAGAATATAGATACCAACTATCGTCATTTAAGTCATAAGCTTTTTTAAATGAATCTAGGGCTTCTTCATACCTTTTAAAATCTAATAAAATTGTTCCTCTCATCTCAAAAATCCAAGCATCATTTTGGCCTAATTCAAGAGCTTTATCAAAATATTCTAGGGCTTCTTTTCTTGTTTCTAAATTATAACCTAACTGATAACCAATTTGTGAATATATCCATGCATCTTCTCTCCCTAGTTCTTTTGCTATATTTAGATATTTAAGAGCTTCTTCTGGATGTGGCTCTTCTAATCTTCCATAATTCCAAGCTATTTCAGAATTAATAAAAATTCTTTGATTAATTCTATCTTCATCAACTAGAGTCAAAGACTTTTCTAATCTTTCAAGGGCTTCATGAGTTTTTCCACTTCTACCTAAGTTTAAAGCTATCTCTGTGTTAATCCATTCATCGTTTCTTCCTAGCTCTTCAGCTCTCAATAAAAATGGAAGGGCTTCTTCATAATTTTCTAAATTATCATAAATGGTAGCAACTTCTGATATTGCACCTATATCGTCTTTATCCAATTCATAAGCTACTAATGCGTATTCAAGAGCTTTTTCATAATCTTCTAAATTTTCATAACACATTGCTAGTTCAAGATTTGTCCAAACATCATTTCTACCTTCTTCTTTAGATAACATAAGGTATTTAATGGCTTCTTCATAGTTTTCTAAGTTACGGTGACAACAACCAAGTTGACCATAAGTAAAAGCTAGGTCTCTATCTTTGTCTTCGTCATTTAAACTTAAAGCATATTCAAACTTTTCAATAGCTTCTTCATATTTATCCAAACCTGCTAAACAAGCTCCATATTCTATATTTATCCAAGCATCATTCCTACCAAGTCTCATTGCTTTTTTTATATATTTTATAGATTCAGCATATAGTCCTAAAGCTCCATAATGCCAAGCTATTTCTGACATGATAAGCGGATCTTTTTTATCAAATTTTTCAGCTTGTAAATAGTATTTCAACGCTTCTTCATATTCATCTTTTGCCTTATAACAATGACCTATTTCAGCATTTATTACAGCATCATTTCTACCCCATTTTTTAGCTTTATTAAAATCTTCTATAGCTTCATCATACATACCTAATTTTCTTTTACACCAACCAAGACGAGCATAGATATATGATATATCTTTATCATCATTTTCAGCTTCTACTTCTAAAGCATGATTTAATTTTTCAATTGCCTCTTCATATCTTCCAAGTTTTGACAGACAATATCCAAATTCAGTATTTGTCCAAGCATCATCTTGACCAAGTTCTTCAAGTCTCTCTAAATATTTCAAGGCTTCTTCATATCTATCTGTAATATCATAAAGCCAAGCTATGTCTGACATTATAAATATATCATCTTCAGATAATTCAAGAGCTTTTAAATAATATTCTAAGGCTTCTTCATTTTTACCCAGATTTTTATAACATATTGCTATTCTTGTAAAAAGCCAATCATCATTTCTACCTAAGTCTTCAGCCTTAAAACAATTTTCAAGTGCTTCTTCAAATTTTCCTTGTTCTGATAAACAGTAAGCTAGCTCTGAATATGCCCGTTGATTATCTTTATTTCCAGCTAACTGATTTCTAAGTATTTCTTCAGCCTCTGTGTATTTCCCATATCTATCATATGTCCAAGCTAGAAAAAAATCAGCTTCTATTCTTCCTTCTTCATCATAGGCATATTTTTTAGCTTTGAGAGCATATTCTATAGACTTTTCTGAATTTCGATTTTCATTTTCAAGTTTTGCTAAGTTTCTATATATTGCTATTAAAAAATCACAAGTGTCATTATCATCAGGATCTAATTCATATGCTTTCAGGAAACATTTTTCTGCATTAGCAAAATCTTCTAAGAAAAAATAAGAAAATCCAGCTCTCCAATTCCATTGAAAACTATGTCCTTCTTCAAATTCTATAGTTTTTAATATTTCTAAAGCTTTTGCATAATTTTCTATATTGTTGTAGGCTCTTCCTAATTCTCCCATTAATTCTGTATTTAATCTTTCTGCTGGCAAAGCTTCTATTAAGTCTATTATTTCTTGATATTTTTCTAAGTCATGTAATCTTTCAATTTCCTCTAATAATGTTTCTTTCAAGTCTTCACTCCTTAGTTTATGTTATAGTTCATCTATCATATCTTCTAATTGATCTAATTCTTCTTCATATTCATCTATGAATTCGTCAGCAACATTGTCTGCACCTTCTCTTGCAAGTTCTAAATATTTTTCAGCATTTTTCTTATCTTTTAATCCTATATAGCAACGAACAAGTTCTACATCTTCTCCATCTGTTACATCTCCTTCTTGTTCAGAGATTCTTCTTGATTGTAAAAGAACTTCTATTGCTTCTTTATATTTTTTTAGAGCTGCTAATGCTCTACCTCTGTTAAATAGTTGTTGTCCATCTCCACTAAGAGCAAAAGCTTTTTGGAAAGTTTTTTCAGCTTTTTCATAATTCGCTGGTTCTAACATATAGATATTTCCTAAAGCTTCAAGAAGAACAGGATTTTTATCTTCTATTTTAGCTTGTTCTTCAAAATACTTTAATGCTTCTTCTTCTCCTTTAGTAGTTTTTAGATTGTGGTAAAGGTGAAGATATATCCATCCATCATTTCTTCCTAAATCCTTTGCTGTATAGAAATATTTAAGTGCTTCTTCATTTTTTCCTTGTACAGCATGTAAATATCCTAATTCCGAGACAATAAAAATCTTTTCATTTACTTTTTTATCACCATTTTCTGCTTCATCTGCTTCAATTAATTTTAATGATTTTTCTAATCTTTTTATAGCTTCTTCATATCTTTCAAGTCTTCCTAAACATTGACCTATTTCAGTGTTAAGCCATTCATCATCTCTACCTAATTTTTCAGCTTCTAATAGATATTTTAAACCTTGTTCAAAATCTTCAAACTCATTACATGTCCAACCAGCTTCTGAATAAAGCCATATATCTGCATTAAGAGTATCTTCTTCAGCTTTTCCTATGAACGATAAATATGTGTCAAGAGCATTTCCTAAATCTCCTAAGTACATGTAAGCTCTACCTAAAACATTGATTAATTCCATATCCATCTTATCAGCTGGTAACTTTTTAATTTCTTTTACAATCTTATCGTATTCTCCATTTTGTCCGAAACTATCAATTTTATCCCAAAATTTTTGATCCATAACTTTCACCTCTATTATTATTTTTTGTTTATTTTTATTTATAAAAAAGGTAGTATAATTAACCTATACTACCTTTATAAAAGATAACACAGCAATTAAATTTTGTCAATTATTTCTATTTTTTCTTAATTTCAAAATCTAATTCTAGTCTTTCTCCATATCTCAATTTGTTTCTCATACCTTGTACTACATCATCAAGCTCTGTCAATGCTCCCAAGATATTTTTTTCTTCTGGAGTTGATTCAATAACTTTATTGATTCCTCCATTTTTAATAACTATTCTTCTATCTCCCATAAGAGCAAGAATAGGATCATGTGTTGCCATTAAAACTATCTTATTATTTCCAACAAGTAAGTCTAAGGCTTTTTTTCTATCTATACCTGCATTTTCAATTTCATCTATAAGAACTATTGGAGATGTACTTAAAATTGCTGTATCTGATATCATCAATGCTCTTGATTGTCCTCCACTTAAACTTGTTATTGGAGTATCTATAGTAAATTTTTCTCCTGCAAGCTCATTGGCTTGATTAAATATTTTTTCTATTACACTTTCTCTATCTAAAACCAATCTACTTTCAGCATGTAGATCTATGAACTCTCTTACAGTTAAGTCCATTACAAAGTTCATATTTTGAGAAAGTTGTGCAACTAATTTATAACTAGGAGAAAATCTTTTTTTAGCATCCATCAGTTCTCCATTTACAAGAACTGTTCTTTTTGTTGGAGTATCTCCTTGAGCTCCCCATTCTATATCTGCAAGTAGTCTACTTTTTCCTGAACCTGTAGGTCCTACTATTGCAACAATTTCTCCTGACTTTATTACTAATTCTTCATAGCCTTCTTTTTCACCTTTTTTGTTATATCCTGGAAGTAAAGTTATGCTTTCAACTTTCTGTTCAGTAACTCCAAGTATATCAAGAAGGTCGAAGTCCATTTCATCTAATTCATTATTATCTATACTCATTTCCTCTCCTTAATGCTATATAATAAAAAACAGTTCATTGCTAGCTAAATTTCTTAACGATAAAAAATCAAGAATTCG
>ERZ773031.1768-NODE-1768-length-10595-cov-44.753985_pt1 | contig 10595 bp, 5 predicted proteins | sample MGYA00511666_ERZ773031 | MGnify/ENA primary metagenome ERZ773031 (study PRJEB29015, sample SAMEA2738135) | human oral metagenome | biome: human oral; feature: human-associated habitat; material: saliva | place: China | collected 2250 ...
GGAGGCGACGGCGAGTGCACGGTCCTCGTGACCAACCACGAGGTTGAGGCACGCGACGGGCAGTCCACATCCGAGATAGTCACCTTCGCCTCGTCGCACGCGCAGACGCTGAGGGGGACCCTCAAGAGCCTGGCACAGTCTTTCAAGGAAGACGATGTCAATGCACTCCCCGACCCTCAGCAGGGCGACACACAACACCAGGTCGGGACCATCGACGGTTCCGCAGCTCAGCACGGCAGCGGGCACCACCTGATCCTCGACCTCACACTCAACTCGCCCATCGTGTCCTACGAGGTCCCCTTCTCGAACGAAATCCGATCCTTGGACTTCCTGCGCGGAACGGTCCTGCTCCCCTGGCTGCACCGGCTGGTGTCACCGAAGAAGCAAGCAGGGAACGAAGCCGTCATTACCAACGCCGTGACCGGCGGACACCTGTTTGTCTCGGACGCGCTGCCCGTCATCGGTGACAATGAGGGGCTCCCCGTTCCCCTGACGCTCAAGACGGACAAGACGCCGACCTCGGACTCGACCATCAGCCTGTACAGCGACTCCACCGAGGAAACGGGGAAGATCCCCGTTCGTGGCGGGTATGTCTTCTTCGCCCCGAAGGAAGGCGACAGCAAAGAGCCCGGCACGAAGACTCAGGGCTGGTACGGTAAGCCTCCCCTACGCGGGCGACAGACGACCGCCATCAACCACGAGACGGGCGCGGCCAGCAAGGGGCAGCTCGTCCTGGTCGAGGCTCTGCCCGAAGGAATGAGCATGCGCGCGCACGTCTGGGTGTCGGATGAGCTCTGGAACGCCGCCTCTGTCTCCAATCTTCTCAACGAGCCACGCACGGCCCGGCTCGGGTCGCGCAAGCTCACGGGCACCTTCGGGTCCGCGACGTGCACGCTGCGTGAAGAGACCGATGATGAGCGGGAGGCACGCAGCCGCTTCGGTAACGCTGGAAGCACACAGCCTGTGGGTACTGCCTCAACGTCCGCCAGTGGAACGGCATCGGGCGAGTCCGCCCCGGCCTCGCCCGACAAACAAACAGTCTCCCTGTGGTTCACCTCCGACGTGATCGCCCGTTCCGCTGGACTCGGGGCCGGAGGCACCGCCGACGACCTCATTCGTGCGTTCAAGCGCGAAGGCATCATCGTCGAGGCAGACGGTACCCCCTCGATCCGTCACCGCCGCGTCGACTCGTGGTCACCCGCAGACAACGGGCCGCGCGCGAGTCGGCTGGCCGTTCAGGCAGGTTCCGTGCTTCAGATGACAGTAAGCAACGAGGTCCGCACCGCCCTCGTAAAGCTCGCCCCCTTTGGAGTGGGCGAGCTGACGGCGCAGGGCTACGGCCGCTACGTTGTGGACCACCCGCTGCTCAGCCGTGTGCTCAGCCGTGAAAGTCTCACCGTCACGAAGGCGACAAAACAGGACTTTATCTCCTCGGCGGCAACCAAAGGAGGCGAAGGCAAGTGACCTTCACACGCTATGAACTGACCATCCCCGTTGAGCTGACGTCGGAACTCCACATCGGTGGAGTGGACCCGGTCCCCGACCGCGACGGAGAGGGAACCGTCATCCGTTTCTGCCGCAACGGCCTTAAAGAGCCAACGATCCCAGGAAGGTCTATCAGGGGCGCAGTTCGCGCAGCATGCGATTTGCTGTGGGAGGAACGGAAGTTGAAGGACGACCCCAGTGGCATCTTCAGCGAGACAAACTGGAAATCCCTGTGGGGCGACGATCTCACTCACCACGAAGGGGGTTCCCCTGATGATCTGCGCCCTGTACGCCGAAGCGCACTGACCTTCCACGCGGTGTCCTTCCCGGAATACAAGGACAGAGACTCCGGAGAGTCTCCCTTGCCGAGGCGTCACGGCGTCGGCATCGATAGGACGACCGGGGCGGCCTCGGACGGAGCACTCTACGAGCACGAGTTCCTTCCCCGCGGTACAAGGTTCGACATTCGCATCACCGCGGAGGGGCGCGATGGCGCACAGAAGAATGACACGGAGCGCAAGGATAACAAACAGTCGGATGGAATTCCGGGGCCTGCACCGTCCGATTCCGTCAAGAAGCTCCTCGAGGTTATCTTTCACATTCTGAAATCTGGTGCCGTATGCCTCGGGGGACGGACAAGCTCTGGCCAGGGAACAATCCAGGTTATTGAGCCGAAGCTCCGTCGCACCGGCAAAACGACCGATGCCGGTGCTCTGACTGCACCGGCGGACGTTCTCGATGCCCTCATCGGTGAGGCCGAGGAAGGGACGCCGATTCCCCTCGAACTGGGCGGATGGTCCCTCCAAGAGCCTGCGCGCATCAGGATCACCTGGTGGTCACCCACCGGTATTTTCGTTGCCGAGGATCAGGAACTGACTGACAGACGAAAGGAAGAGGCTCAGAAGAAGAACCCCGAAGCTAACGGAGTGACAGAGCCCCTCCGCGATCCGTCTGTCCCCTGGGATGAGGCCCAACTCCTCATACCGGGAACCTCGATTCGCGGTGCGCTGCGCTCGCGTGCCTCGCGCATCGCGCGGACGATCCTTGCAGCAAGAGACGAATTGTCCACGTCCACATCCCATGATCTCCATGAACAGATCGCCGCGGAGCCGAACCTGGTCCGCTACATGTTCGGCAGCACGGAGTACCGGGGTGCAGTCACCGTCCATGACTGTCTCTCCACTGAGCATGGGAAACGCATCGAGGTCACACACAACGCGATTGACCGATGGACGGGCGGCGTCATCGACGGTGGTCTCTTCACCGAGGCCGTCTACCTGGGCACTCACTGGGAGCCGATCATGATTGAGGTTGATTCGGGTCAGCTTCGGCGCAACGTGAAAACTGAGTGCGCGGGGAAGAACATTTCGAACGAGACAATTGAGGAGCACGCGAGGGCTTCGTGGTGTCTCCTGTGTCTCACATTAGCCGAACTCAGCGCGGGCACCCTGCCACTCGGAGGTAAGACAACCCGAGGCCTCGGCCAGGTCGAGGTCACTAGCATCACTTTGTCCCACACTGACGGCACGGTCATCACTCCTCCTGATACAGAACAGCTATGGCCCACCAGACAGGGCGACGGAGATAACACGGTCCATAGCGCGGCACACGCAATCCTCGCATATCTGCGACGCAAACCGGGCGATAGCCGAGCATACACAGGATGGGCTGATTGCCTAACAGAACCCAATGCCGACGCGCACGACGCATCGACACACAAGGACGTGAAAGCAGATGAGTGACAAAGAAATTAACAATGCCAGACCCGCCCTTACTGCTCTCCCTTGCAGTCTGGAGATTACCGAGCTTGAGGTAGACAATGCCAAACAGCTTCCTACGCTACTGGCTCAAACTTTCGGAGAGAGCACGATAGCCGGAATCGTATGGACGACAAACGGTACACGATCTATCAACGGACTGGACCCAGCAAGCGCAGGCAAGGAGGCAACGCTAAACGTAGCGTCTCCCGATGGCTTCGACATGGCAAGAGTCTACGAAGCACGCATCTGGCGCGTTATAGATGCCAATAGGGACGACGCCACGCTTGCTCATGAGTTCCGTTGGGTGAACGGCGTGGGTGCCGTTGAGCTGAAAGTCACCGCGGGTACCGACAGTTCGCAGTCGAGCATAAGTAAGGGGGCTGGCGACGGAGGCTGGGCGCACGCGATGCAGTATCTGCAACACGTTCCTTCTAACAGGACCACGGCGAATTCCGGAGCAGATTCCACCGATAAGGAGTCTGACCAGAGCGGTGGAGGTACCGGCGCCAGCCGTATGACGGCAGTTGAGTTCATCCAAGAAGAAGATAAGTACGGAAACACGGTCGTCATCGACCAGCTATTCACAGGAAAGTGGAACTAACATGAGCCGTGGCAACAACCAAAAGAAGTTCGAAAAACACGAGTTCCACTCGAGTGTAAATAGAATTCCTCGCCTTCCCAACGAAGCACGAACTTGCGATCCGACAAACAACGATGAGATATACCAACAGGGCGTTACGACAAGCCTCGACAGGCTTCACCCCGAAAGACTCAGTGGATACTTTGATCTCGAATTAACCGCGCACTCTCCGTTAATCCTCGGGGAACAGACGAAAGAGGAGGGGATCCATTACATTCAGGTTCAGAAAGTCGACGGAAAACCCTATATCGCTCCAACAATGATCAAAGGGCTTCTGAGCACATCCTACGAAAGAATTACGTCGTCACGCTTTCGGGTGTTCGACACAAAAACACACAACACACGACTGACTTACCGAACACAACCAAATCAAGCAATATCACTGGTCCCTGTACGATGCACACATGCACCGCATATCGACGATGCCGACGGAGAGTACACGTTCGAACGCCTTGACGGCGGCGGACACAACGACAACAAGCCCGCATTCATACCAATCCAAAATTCTCCGGCTTTGTCTGACACTAAGAAAATAGGCCGAGAAAAGATAAAAATCGGCAGATTTGAATACAATCAAGACAATGGCAAACAAATCACAGAACGATTCAAAAACCATGAGAGAGTTAAATTCGACGCCTATCGAATTAAAAAACGATGGATTGTAAGCAGAATCTCAAAATTGGATGACAGCTTCACCTTACCTCTCGGCACATACAAAAAGATGAATCCCGACAACCAACAATCGAAGGAGCCACACACGTTCTTCGGATACCTATATTTGACCACACCGCGCGAAATGCTACAAGAAAACAATACAAATTTCGGGAAACAGTGGGGAAGAAAGAAATGGTCTGAAAAAATTTTCATCGAGCCAGAGCAGGATTTGAGCGGGACATGCAACAATTCGACAAACAGAGTAGTGTGCTCCACATCAGCAGCAGATGCTTACATAGCAACACTCCGGTCATACCGCGCCATACAAGACGAAACCGATGCCCGGAACAAACGCAATCGCGAGGAGCTGACGAAACACAATGTCTACTCGAGCAGGGAAGTTGATAGCGACAGGCTTACAGAAGGAACGCTCGCATATGCCTCAATGGATACAAGCGACACCATTTTGGAATTGATCCCAATTAGCGTCGGACGACACGCCTACTCACACGCACCCAGCACCCTGGCGGAGGCAGATGGTGTCAACCCAGCTAGGACACTTAAGGAGGCCTCAGCTGCCGATAGACTCTTCGGTTTCGTCGGTAACGACAATGAGAGCGGCACCTCGCTACGCGGGCGTGTTCAGATCGGCCCCGTCTCAACATCGGATTGTTCCACCGCAGTACCGCCCGAGGGACAAGCCTACGTAACGCTTCCTCCACTACTTAGCCCCAAGCCCAGCAGCGGTCGTCGTTTTCTAGTTTCTAAGGAGGACTTCCCCAATCCACCTAGCGAAAACACACGCCGCGACCGCCTCTATGATCCGACCAAGTCTTCGTTGGGCGAAGCAATATACCCAACACATTGCTCCTGCATCGGACAGTCCCTAGGTAGCATCATCGAAAAGTTCAGCACTAGTGGCGGCGACCTGAAAACAAACGAATCCCTTCAACTTCATGTACGATCATGGATCGAAAAAGGAAGCGTTCTCACATGCAGGGTTCACTTTGAGAACCTATCCTCAAAGGAACTTGCTTTCCTAGTCTGGCCTCTCATCCCTGAGAATCTTTCACCAGACGGAAGAGACGTAGGATTTCACAAGGTCGGCATTGGAAGGCCCCTCGGCCTAGGGCTCGTCGAGGCAAGAATCATTGAAAACCGCTTGTATCTTGACAAGACACAAGACATTACATCGGGTTACGAGACGCTCACCAACGTTCTCGGGTCTCACTACGAAGAGGTGGATGTTTCAACACTGCTCCAAAACAGCAAGATAGGAGATTTGTCGAAGCTTCCTTGGGTTCGCGCCTTCCAAAGAGCAGCGTACGGATTTGGATCCACTGAGGAGAAAGACACTGACGTACCTGTCAGATACGTTAGCCTTGAAGAGAACAAACTTAATAATGCAACCACCAAAGATGGAAGGCCAAAGCGCTTCCACGAGCAAGAGTGGGTTGCTGGACGATCCCCTCAGGCCCTTTGGATTGAAGATTCCGCAACGGTCCCAGATGTCTTCTTGAGGGAAGTGAAGACAGAACGTAGCCACAAGAGCACCCAGAGATCAGATGAAGAAGTCCATTCATCCGACAAATCCAGGAAGAATCAAGAAAAACCTAGAAAGAAGGACCGTCGCACGGACAAAAACACTCAGCACAATGCATCTACTTCCATTGATATCCAGCGCGACAAGTCTGGTACTCGCAGGCACCGAAAGCGCCGACCGCGCGACTAGCCCCTCACCACACTCCCCGGCACAACCCCACATCATCTAGCGCTATGGCCGCGCCGAGTATGTCGGCGCGGCCGGCGCAGGATGAGCAGACGGGGTAGATGTGGATGACGTCATCGCTCTCAGATATGAGGACAGCTAGAGACAAACGCACGCGAGCCCGCGTGGCGCTATCAAGGCGGAGTTGGAACACGGATTCTTGGATGCGGTAGCCCCAGGATTCCAGCGTTTTGGCGATGCGCAGCCGCCGTTTGTTGTCGGCGATGTCGTAGGCGATGATGTAGATCATCGCCAGGTGACCCCGCTCCAAGGGTAGTCGGGTTCGGCGATGGCGCGCGCCAGCATCTGCGCGGAGTGGGCGATGTGTCTACGCCATGACCCCGAGTATCCGGGGAGGGCACCGGTGACGGATCGCTGGCAGGCGGCCTCGTACGCGTCGACGAGGATTTTCTTACCGTCGCTGCCCAGCCACACTCCCCCGGCTTCGGCCTCGACGACGCCGTGTTCGGGCCGGAGTTTGCGCGTGCGCAGGAGCGCCATGACGGTTTGGTCGACCAGGAGTGGGCGAAACTGCTCCATGAGGTCCAGCACCAGGCTGGGCCGCTTGTCGGTGGGAGCGTGCGCGATGCCGAGGGACGGTTCGAGCCCGGCAGCGTGCAGCGCGCCGACGCATTCGGACAGGAGGATGGCGTACCCGTAGGACAGGGCGGCGTTGGGTAGGTTGCGGGGTGGGCGTCGGCTGCGCTCGTCGAAGGTGACGTCGGCGGGCACACACCCGGCGAGCGCGTCGAAGTAGACGTTGGAGCACGCGCCTTCGATGCCCATGATCTCGTCGAGTGTGCGTGCACCTGTCACGGTTGACCAGGGCCGTGTCAGCCAGGATGCGCATGATCGGGGGGCGTCCGAGGCCTGCGTGAGTTCGTTGATGATCGGCACATCAGTGTCGGGCAGGTCCAGCACCGAGAGGTCCGTGCAGACCACGAGGCCTCGGTCGCCTGGGCGAAGAGCGGCTCGCGCGAGGTGTGGTTGCCGTGGTCGTAGTCGTCGGCGATTGTCCCACAATTCTGATATCCTGGACTCGCTTCAATTAGTCGAGGCAGCTTTTCCAACACTGGCGATTCTGCCTCGCTTTTCCCCAGGCAACGGTAGACATGACAAGTCGGACAGCTAGAAGCCACTGAGCGCCATAAGGTGCATTAAGACAGGTTAAAAGCTGACGCACTAAGAGCTCCTTGAACTTTAGAAAGCACCGAGCGCCAAAAGGTGCATTAAGGCATGTGTCCGGTTTACAACCGGGTGCCTTCACCAATTGTCAGAAAGCACCGGGCACCAAAAGGTGCATTAAGACCATTCTGCAGCAGCTTGAATGGCACCCACACACGTTGCTGGTCAGAAAGCACCGAGCGCCAAACGGCGCATTAAGACTATGTGCGGTCGCACATCGCCCCAGATCTTTGACCATAAAGCATCGAGCGCTCCAAAATCTCGCATGCAATTCTCTTTGTGCACACTTCAATGACCCGCGAAAACCGCAGGACACCAACGCTCCAACTTCAAGTCTTGAAGCACGCTCAACCAAATTACATGCGACATTTTCCGACACCCCTGCAAGATGAGCGCCAAACGGTGCTTTAAGACAGGATCTTCCCTGCCCACGCACGACCCCAGGATGTGCCAGTCAGAAATCACCGAGCGCCATAAAGTGCATTAAGACTGGTTACGCATTGAGTTCAACTGGTTCTTCACGTCATGCCAGAAATCACCGAGCGCCAAAAGGTGCATTACGACATCGGGTAATCGCCTGACTGGAGGTCGATGTAGAGTGTTAGAAAGCACGGAGCGCCAAAAGGTGCATTAAGAAGTGGTGCCCTTGCGCTTGATGAGCTCCCAGACGAAGTCAGTCAGAAAGCACCGAGCGCCAAAAGGTGCATTAAGACGCCCCGATCAGGGCGGGGGGTGACGATGATCGTCGTGTCAGAAAGCACCGAGCGCCAAAAGGTGCATTAAGACTGCAGACGAAGACTGAGTGTTGTTGTCGGCGACCGGTCAGAAAGCACCGAGCGCCAAAAAATGCATTAAGACCGGACCTGGGCGTAATTGGACTTACCGAGGTTCAAATCGTCAGAAAGCACCGAGCGCCAAACGGTGCATTATGACCGGCAGAGTTTGTTGCTGATCTGGTCGGAGTCGTAGATATTAGAAAGCGCCGAGCGCCAAAAGGTGCATTAAGACCCGTGCAAGACTTGCACTTGCGGTGTGGACTGGTTACCTGTCAGAAAGCACCGAGCGCCAAAAGGTGCATTAAGACTTGTTGACCGCCACGAGATCACGGTTGGTGTTGACCATGGTCAGAAAGCACCGAGCGCCAAAAGGCGCATTAAGACTGCAGGAATCATTTCAAAATGATTTCCATCTTTCGGTCAGAAAGCACCGAGCGCCAAAAGGTGCATTAAGACCTGCCGTGAAAGCGATCTTTGCGCCCATCGTCTTGACCAGTTAGAAAGCACCGAGCGCCAAAAGGCGCATTAAGACCTGAACATGATTGGATCCGGGTAGAGCCGGTCGAGCTTCGTCAGAAAGCACCGAGCACCAAAAGGCGCATTAAGACCGCAGAACTTGTCCGGGTCATAGTCAACGACGAGAGGAGTCAGAAAGCACCGAGCGCCAAAAGGCGCATTAAGACTCCGATTCTTCGCATGATAAAATCACTCCCTAAAAGGTCAGAAAGCACCGAGCGCCAAAAGGTGCATTAAGACAGGCACGAGTACACGATCAGGTTAATCAGCATTGTTTCTCGTCAGAAAGCACCGAGCGCCAAACGGTACATTAAGACTCACCCCAGATCGGGTGCCCGATCCAGTGCTCGGGGATGTCAGAAAGCACCGAGCGCCAAACGGTGCATTAAGACAGGCCCCTTCAGCCGCTTGGACATCTTTCCGGGATGCGCATCAGAAAGCAGTGATCACACCAAAATTTCGCACGTAATTCTCTAGAGGATCATCGCTAGCAGAGGCCAGAAACCGCGGAATATCAACGACCTGCTTTCAAACGTTGAAAGACTGGACCGAGAATTACGTGCGACATTTTCAAGCAACCATCCACAGCTTGCGCCAAAAGTCACATAGAGCCCCACGAGCAGACTCGATTAATTGAGCTCTAGACGACTCAACGCCTGAAGGCCCCGGACACCATAAGGTGTATTAGGACCACTTCCATCCAATCTTGGCGTAGGATTCCTTCAAGGGTCAGAAAGAACCGCGCGCCATAAGGCGCATTATAACGCCTTGGCCTGAACCCAGCACCAGTACTTGTAAAGATCGTCAGAAAGCAACGAGCGCCAAAAGGTGCATTAAGACTTGACGGTCTCGTTGATCGCAAAAGAGTCCATGTAGCCCTCGTCAGAAAGCACCGAGCGCCAAAAGGTGCATTAAGACAGAGACGCAGCTCCCATCGAAAAGAACAGGAACATTGGTCAGAACGCGCCGAGCGCCAAAAGGTGCATTAACACGAGTCGAGTGTAGTTTCGATCCAAATGAAGTAACTCGAGTCAGAAAGCACCGAGCGCCAAAAGGTGCATTAAGACTTCTTTGAGGTTCGAGGGGCTTGTCCCTCCCGATGACTCAAGCTAGAAAGCACCGAGCACCAAACGGTGCATTAAGACTGGCTGTTTCGGACATTTTGTTCTCCTATTCTTGCGGTCAGAAAGCACCGAGCGCCAAAAGGTGCATTAAGACTTCTGAAGCTCCTTGGTCAAAGACTGCTTGGAGATGCTCGCCAGAAAGCACCGAGCGCCAAAAGGTGCATTAAGACGCGACAACCGCCCCTGAAAGAACGTACGCCGCAAGTTTGGCGTCAGAAAGCACCGAGCACCATAAGGCGCATTAAGACCCCTGTCGGTTAAGTCGTCCCGTCGCCTGTTCGTGTCAGTAAACACCGAGCGCCAAAAGGTGTATCAAGACAGATGATGCTGTCGACATCTCGCGTCTTGAGCGCCGGGTCAGAAAGCACCGAGCGTCAAAAGGTGCAGTAAGACCAGGTTTAGGTCGGGGCCGGTGACGTGCCCGTCGGGAAGGGTCAAAAGCACCGAGCGCCAAAAGGTGCATTACGACTCGAGAGCGCGGCGCATGCGCGTGTATCCGGCTGCGAGGTCAGAAAGCGCCGAGCGTCACAGGACGCATAGAAATGGGGCCGCGCACGAGTTTTCGTGCGCGGCCCCGTTTTGTCTCAGCCGGAATCCGTCAAGCCGGAATCGTCACCCGGAATCCGTCAGGCTACCGACACCTACGTCAGCAGCCGGCCCGCGGCGTCGAACACGTAGCGCGTGCCG
>ERZ773031.1769-NODE-1769-length-10593-cov-11.201272_pt1 | contig 10593 bp, 10 predicted proteins | sample MGYA00511666_ERZ773031 | MGnify/ENA primary metagenome ERZ773031 (study PRJEB29015, sample SAMEA2738135) | human oral metagenome | biome: human oral; feature: human-associated habitat; material: saliva | place: China | collected 2250 ...
GATGAAAAAACAATTAAATCATCTCCTATTACTAAATCTAATTTTTTTAAAACATCTTTCATATTAGCTTCTTTCTTAGAACCACCTACTTTATCTGCTTTAGTAGCTATAACAGTAACTGGAATATTATAATATTTTAAAAAGTTATACATTAAAACATCATCTTCCGTAGGTGTATGTCTAAAATCAACTAGCATAAATACTCTTTTTAAATTTTCTCTAGACTTAAGATATTCTTCTATCATCATTCCAAATTTATTTTGTGTTTTTTTATCAGTCGCAGCATAACCATATCCAGGTACATCTACTATATAAAATTGATCATTTACATTATAAAAATTAAGTGTCTGAGTTTTACCAGGTTTTGATGAAGTATGTGCAATGTTACGTCTTCCAGTAACTGAATTTATAAAACTACTTTTACCAACATTACTTCTACCTACTAATAAAAATTCAGGTCTACCCCCTTCAGGATATTGACTAATTCTAGTAGCTAAAATATCTAAATTAACATCTTTTATTAACATACTTCTTCCTCCAATAATTTATCTAAATCCATAAGTAGTCTCATGGCATCATCCATATCACTAAGTCTAGCTCCTGATGCAAACTTATGTCCTCCACCATTATATTTTTCACAAGTTTTATTTATTTCTACTCCTCTACTTCTAATACTCATTCTAAGTAATCCATTCTGAATATCTTCAGTAACAGTAGCCCATATTTTAACTTCATTTATAAAATTAAAATTATTTATCATATTTCCTGGTGCAGCACTATCACAACCAAATTCATCTAATAAATCTCTAGTAATGATAATATAAGCAAGTCCATTAGGAGTAACCTTCATATTTAAAGCAATATAACCTTCTAATCTTACTTCATTAAGTGGCCTATTATAAAGTCTATCATATAAAGATTCTATATCTAAATCATATTCTCTAATATACTTACTAACTAATTCAAAAGTCTTATAAGTACTACTATTAAATAAAAATCTATTAGAATCACTAACTAAACCCATATATAAATATGAAGCTATTTCTTTATTACATTTTAATTTAGTATCTTCAATAATCTTCATTATAATCTCACAAGCACTAGAAGCTTTATCATCAATATACTCCATATCAGCATAGTCATCTAATTTAGGATGATGATCTATCTTAATAGTATATAAAAAATCTTTTGGATTAGCCCCATCTATTCTTTTAATATCAGGAGTGTCAGTAACTATAAGTAAAGTCTTACTTTTATCTAAATTTACTTTTCTATCAGGTACACCTATCTTAATAAACTTACTTGCTCCACTTCCAATAGCATAAATATTTTTATCTGGATATGTTAATCTTAAAGAATCTCTTAAAGCAAGTGAACTACATAAAGCATCTGGATCTACTCCTACATGTCTTGTAATTACTATATTTTCTACTTCTTCTATTTTTTTAATTATCTTATCAAACATAATTCCCTTTCTAAGATTAAATTAAATCTAGAAATATTATACTACATAAAAAAAAGAATATCTATTGATATTCTATTTAGTTAAATTATAAGTATCTCTAATAATCATTAATTCTTCATTAGTAGGTACAACATATACACAAACACTAGAATCACTACTAGATATAATACCTTCATTCTTATCTTTATAACTTGCGATAGAATTATTGGTATCTTTATCTAATTTAATACCAAGTGGTAATAATTTATTAATAATATCTTCTCTTGCTTCTATACCATTTTCTCCTACTCCAGCAGTAAATACTATAGCATCTACTTTACCTTCTAATTCAATATAATATTCAGCAATATATTTAGCTATTCTATTATTATACATTTCTAATGCTAGTTTAGCATTTTCATTTCCTTCTTTAGCAGCATTTTCAACATCTCTACTATCAGAATATCCTGATATACCAAGTAAACCACTCTTCTTATTTAAAAGATTATTTACTTCTTCTACTCCCATACCAGATTCTTTACATACATATTCAACTATTGAAGGATCAATTGCTCCTGATCTGGTACCCATCATTAATCCATCTAATGGAGTAAGTCCCATAGTAGTATCATAACATTTACCATTCTTAATAGCACTAATACTAGCTCCACTTCCAATATGACAAATAATTAAATTACAATCTTCTTTATTTAATTTATTTTTCATTGTCTCAGTAATATATTTATGACTAGTACCATGGAATCCATATTTTCTAACTCCATACTTTTCATACCATTCCATAGGAACTGGATACATATAATTTACCTTAGGCATAGTTTGATGGAATGCTGTATCATATACTGCAACCATAGGAACTCCTGGTAAAGCTTTTTGCATAGCTTCAATTCCTGCTAAATTACCTGGATGGTGAAGTGGTCCCAACTTAGTTAAACTCTTAATATTAGCAATAACCTCATCATCTATAATAACTGAATCTGCGTATTTTTCTCCTCCATGTAGTGTTCTATGACCAACAGCCTTTATTTCATTCAAATCTTCAACAGCATGATGTTTTAATAATTCTTCTATTAATACTTCTACTGCTTCATTATGATTACGTAAAAATCTTGCTCCTTTAATCTTTTCTCCATTAATTTTAGTAGTCCAAAAACTATCTTCTAATCCTATCTTTTCAATATAACCACTAATGATTACTTTTTCTTCTGGCATCTCAAATAATTGAAATTTTAAAGAACTACTACCAGCATTGACACATAAATATTTCATATTCTTCTCCTTTTGTTCTTATTATACATAAAATAATTATTAATAACAATTATAAAATATCTGAAAATTCTTCTTTATCACTAATATTTATAATTAATACATTTTTAACAGCTTCTTCTATTAATTCTTGATATAAAAACTTATTCTCTTCTTCTATTGCTATATTTATCTCAGGATTAATAACAGGATGCTTTGGTACAAATACAGTACAACAATCTTCATATGGTAATATACTAATATCATAAGTATCAATCTTTTTACTTATATCTATTATTTCTATTTTATCTAAACAAGCCACTGGTCTAATAACAGGCATATTAGTAACAGAATTAATAACTCTCATACTAGTAAGTGTTTGAGAAGCAACTTGTCCAATAGACTCACCATTTATTATCGCATAACTTCTAGTTCTCTTACATAAATATTCCATTATACGATACATCATTCTTCTCATTACAGTAATCTGATAATCTCCCCTACAATTCTTATATATTTCTTCTTGTATCTTAGTAAAATTAACTACATATAGTTTCATACCATTAGAATATTTTAATAACTTACGAGATAACTCTATTACCTTTTCTCTAGCCTCTAAACTTGTATGAGGTATAGCTTCAAAATATACACCATCTAATTTTATACCTCTTTTCATAGCCAAATATCCAGCAACAGGAGAATCAATTCCACCAGATAACATAAGAAGTGATTTAGACTGAGTACCTACAGGATAACCACCTATTCCTATATAACTATTAATAAATATATAAGTATTATCTTTTCTTACTTCTACATGAAATATAACATCAGGATTATGCACATCAACTTTAATATTATTAATATTTTTAAGTATAACTCCACCTAGCATATTATTAAGCTCTGGACTAGTATATAAAAAATCCTTATAACTTCTAATAGTTTCTACTTTAAACGTATTAAAATTCAAACTATTAGCAACTTCAATAATACCATCTTTAATAGAATCAATATTAGTCTCATATACATTAGCAACTTGATATTTCCTAATACCAAATATAGTATCTATAATACTCTTAATCTTATCAAACTCTTCTTCTCTAAATTCAATGTACATTCTAGCCATATCTTTTCTAACTATAACATCCATATTTTTCATCTTATTTACTATATTATTATACAAAGTAGAAATAAAATAATTCTTATTATCTTTTTTAGTAGATAATTCTCCATATTGAATAAGTATAATTTTCTTCATATTTTCACCCGCATATATTTTATCAAAATAAAAAGAGTATTTCTACTCTAATTATCCTCTATCATATATCTTAAGTAATTTAGTATATATATCTTCTTCTACTATTTGTATAGTCTTAATAGCCTTATCTAAAGAATTCTTATAATTACCTTTATAAAACATTGATTCACTTTCTTGTAATCCAACATCTATATCTGAATAAACAGATCTATATCTATTACCATATACTATAGCCATTTCTGCAAGTTCTGCAGTCTTAACCATATCATTAGTAGTATTATATAATTTTAAAACTAAATCTCTAGCAGTATCAACTCTTATATTTAAAGTCTTTATCTCAATAGGTTGTCTTCTAAGTTCCTTAACAACTTCTTCTATCGCATCATTTGCCTCATTAAGTTCTACAAAATACTTATTAGGTACAACAGGAAGTTTGTAGCATCTAATCTTTTTCTTACATTCTTTTAAGAATTCTTGTATTTCATCTAATTGTTCCCTAGCTCTTTCTTCATCATCATACATATTTCCTAAAGACTTCATAGCTTGGTCAAACTCTTCTTCCATACTTATAAGTCTCTTACTTAAATCAACTATTTCAAAGTGTAAAACAGAGTAAGGTGTAGATTTAGCTTCGTTTCTAGCAATTAATTTCTTATAATCATCATTGATAACTACAAGTATCTTATTAACATCATAAATTATTTGAATATCGTTATCATCTAAATCATACATATTCTTAATATCATCTAATTGACTATATATATCCTTAACTAGTTCATTAGTCTTATTAAGTCTATTTCTAAAATCACTTTCCATATCTTTATATATTTTTTTAGCTAATTTTTCTTTTTCAAAATCTAAAAATAACGAATCGTAATAATCTAAAATAGTTTTTAATTCAAATAATGCATTCTCTAGATTTAATACTTTAACTCTTTGCATAATATCATTTATTATTTTATTAGTTTCTTCAATATTATAATCTATATTTAAATAATCTAATGGATATCCTTGAGTAGTCATATCTTTACAAGTTAAAAACACTTCGTTCATTCTATTAGGAATAATAGATGATGCCATAAGTAATACATCAGGGCACTCAGAAACAGCAATATCAATATGATTTATCATTACTTCTAATCCTTTGACAATATGAACAACTTCTATATAGTCATTTACTTCCATTACCTTTTCAAAATCTAAAAACTTAGACTCTATATTCTCTAATTGTAAATTTATTAATTCAGCAACTTCACCATATAAATTCTTATTATCTTGGAAATTTTTATTAACAGTTCTATATCTATTTTTTAGTTTAGTAACTATTCCTCTATATTTTTCTTCGCTTAAAGTTATCTCTTTAATTTGTTCTAGTAATCTCTCTGCACTAGATTTAATTTTATATAATTCTAACTCTGTTCTAGAAGCTATAGCTAAAAAAGTTTTATAATCTCTTTTTTCAAGTACAATATCAAGCTCTATTAATAAATCATCTATCTTAGGTAAACGATTTTCTTTTATATTTCTATATTTATCCTGCCATTTATTATATTTTTCTTCCATCTTATCGTTTTTAATAATTGGCTCAACTTTAGATAATTCAAGAGAAATAGGAGTAGAAGCTATAGTATTTTTTTCTATTTCTAATTTCTTTATTTCATTTTTATATCTATTTAATTTTAATTTACGAAGTAAATATAAAATAACTATAACTATAACAAAAGCCACTATAAAAGCAGTCCCAATAATCAAGTATTTCTCAGACTTCATATTATCACCTCAATTATAATAATATTCTATCATATTAATATTAACATTACTACAATAAAATTATATGAAATAATAGAGAACGATTGACAAATAAAGCTATATGTCATATAATTAATATCGCAAACTTCTTTGAAACAGCAAATTTAGAATATTTTATAAGTGTTTTTTTGAAACAAGTAGCGATTGCTGTTGTAGCGAAATAAGAACACCCTGAAATATGACTAAATTATTTCTTTGAAATTTGTAATAAATGAAAGGAGATTTTTATGGCAAGATATACTGGACCAAGTTTTAAACAAGCTCGTAGAGTTGGTTTATCAATCTTAGAAAATGGTAAAGAACTAGCAAGACGTCCTTATGGACCAGGACAACATGGTGCTGACCGTAAAGGTAAATTATCAGATTATGGTAATCAATTAAAAGAAAAACAAAAAGCACGTTTCATGTATGGAGTAAGTGAAAGACAATTCCATAAGACATTCTTAGAAGCTGGTAAGATAGAAGGTATCCAAGGTGTTAACTTCTTAAGATTATTAGAATCAAGACTTGATAACTTAGCTTATCGTGCAGGTTTTGCATCTACTCGTAGAGGAGCTAGACAATTAGTTAACCACGGACACGTAACTGTTAATGGAAACAAAGTTGATATCCCATCATACAGATGTAAACCAGGAGATGTTATTTCTCTTAAAGAAGCTGATAAAAACTTAAAAGTTGTTGAAGAATCACTTGCTAAAGTAACTAAGAGAGTAGATTTCATTACTTATGATGAGAATAAGAAAGAAGCTACATTCGTTAGATTACCTGAAAGAAGTGAATTAGCTGCTGATATTGATGAAGCTGCTATCGTAGAATTCTACAATAAATAATAAAATCCCTCACGGGATTTTTTTTATTGAAAAAATAGGATAAATCCTATTAATTATTTATAATTATTTCTTCTGTTTGACAATTTTTAATATCATAATTTAAATGATTATCATACGAATCATCTGTCAATAAATAATGCATTACCTTGAAAGGTGTATAATGACATACTACTGCAATTGATTTATCTCTATTTTTATTTATAATATCATCTAAAAATAATTTACATCTTTCGAATACATTATTTATAGTTTCTATATTATGCATACTTGTATTTAAATCTCTATCCCAAATTACTTTATTATCAAGAAGTTCATTACTATATCCTTCTACATCTCCAAAATTTCTCTCAACTATCCTATCATCTAACACAAAACTACATTTACCAGATAAAGCCCTTAAAGCAGTCTCTTTTGTTCTAATAAGTGGTGATACATAACATATATCATAACTTATATCCTTAAGCCTCTCACCTAATTCTCTAGCTTGCCTTAATCCAGTTTCATTAAGTGGTGCATTAGTAGAACCTTGAATAATATCATATAAATTTAAATTTGTTTGTCCATGTCTAATTAAAGTTATCTTAGTCATTAACTACTCCTATAAAATATTTCTTCCTTCCACGTCTTACAATTAGATATTTATTAAATAATAATTTATCTTTAGTAACAATATATTCTAAATCAATAATCTTTTCTCCATTAATAGTTAAACTACCATTTGTAATAAATTCTCTAGCTTCTCTCTTACTTGATAAAGTATTAGTAGAAACTAATATATCAACTAAAGTATTATCACAATCGAACTTAAATGGAGTAATATTAGAAAATGCTTCTTTAATTTCCTCTTCACTAAGTAAACTAACATTACCATTAAATAAAGTTTCACTAATTTTTACAGCCTTATCATATGAATCTTTTCCATGTAAATCAGTTATTATGCATCTAGCAAGTTCTTTTTGGGCAAATCTATCTTCAGGTTTTTCTCTATGCTTAGCCATAATATCCATAATTTCTTCTGGAGTAATAAAAGTAAATACTTTTAAATACTCTTCTATCTTATCATCAGTAGTATTAATTAAATATTGATATAACTCATAACTACTTGTTTTATTCTCATCTAACCATAAAGCATTACCTTCACTCTTACCAAATTTCTTACCTGTAGAATCAAGTATTAAAGGCATAGTAAATGCATAAGCAGGTTTACCTAATTTCTTACCAATAAGTTCTACACCAGTAGTAATATTTCCCCATTGATCAGAACCAGCTGCTTGCATTATACAACCCTTCTCTTGATATAAATGTAAAAAATCATATCCTTGCAATAAAGTATAAGTAAATTCAGCAAAAGTAATACCAGTCTCTAAACGTCTAGCAATTATATCTTTATTAAGCATATAATTAACATTTATATATTTACCAACATCTCTTAAAAAATCTATTATAGTAATATCTTTAATCCAATCATAATTATTAACAATTTCTGCTTTACCATCAAATATCTTATCTACTTGGTATTTAATTCCAGCTATATTTTTCTCTATAACTTCCTTAGATATAATATCACGCTCAGATGTTGGCCTAGGATCACCTATCATACCAGTCGCACCACCTACAAGTAATATTGGTTTGTGTCCTGCAAGAGAAAATCTCTTCGCAGTAACTAAACTAGAATAATGTCCTAAATGTAAGCTATCTGCTGTGGGATCAGTACCCCAATAAAATGTAGAATTGCATTCATTAATAACTTTCTCAATATCTTCACCAGCTACATCTTTTACTAAACCTCTCCATTTTAATTCATCATATAATTTCATATTTTCCTCCTAAAAAAACAACTATAATGTAAGAACGAATCATCGCGGTACCATCTTACTTCATAGTTGTACTATACTCTCTAACTTTTAACGCAAGCATACGATTTTTTCAAAATACTGTAATTCATCAATTATATCATCTTGATTTTCACCAACCATCAAGTCTCTAAAACAATATTAATTAACTACTAATATATTCGTCATCAAAAATATAACTAAATATTATCAAATAATTATAAACTATTCAACTATTTATTTTCTTTTTCTAATTTCTTAATAACACTCTTTGCTACTGCTATAGAATTTTTCTTTAATTTAACCGCAGTCTCTTCTAATACAGGTGTACCAATAGTAACAGCTAAATTTACTAATTCTTGTCCTTTTACTTTTATCTTTTCATAAGTATCTTTCGCAATATCTAATGCAGTCTCTGAATCCATATTATTAACTAACTCTTTTAATTCAGCAATCTTATCATCCATCGCTTCTTTTACATCTTCTACCTTTATTTGACTAACTTTATCAAGTAATTCATCAAATGCCTTACCAAGATCCTTTCTTAATTCCTTACCACTCTTAGGTGCAAATAACATTCCAAGACCAGCACCAACTAATGCTCCTAATAAAAATTTTCCTTTTCCTTTTGCCATATTCTATTCCTCCTCATCTTTAATTCTTTTATTTACTATATCAACTAACTTAGTAGTAATTGTTCCAGTAGCTTTAACAACAGTAGAAGTGATAGTATCCACTATATTAAATAAACTATCTAAAGATTCTAACTTCTTTGATGCATCATCGCTTATTTTATTTAATTTACTAACAAGTATAATAACTTGTATCCCAAGTATTACTAGTGTAATAAATAAAACTAATAATACAAAATTTTGTAAAACAATTAATACTTCATTTATCCCCATAATTACTCCTTGTCTTTATACATAGAATCTATTAAATCAAATAAATTATCATCATCAATATTTTCATTTACTTCTTCTTTTTTATCTTCTACTTTATCTTCTTTTTTTATTTCCTTAGTCGAATCAACATAATCAACATTATATTCTAATCCTAAATCATTGTAATACTCATCAGCATCACCTACAGTTACTATCTTAACTTCCGGTTTAGATTCTTTTAAATCAACTACTTTTTCTTCTTCTACCAAACTCTTATTATCATATATAGTAGGAGTATCACTATCAAATCTATCCTCTATATCTCCATAAGCTTTATTTCTAATATCATCAACTGTAATACTTTCTTTTTCAAAACTACTTATATGTCTAGTTTCTCTCTTAGAAATAATATCATCTTTCTTATAATTCTTATCTAATATTCCATATATTGGTGAAATAATTGGACTAGGTTTAAAACTTGGCTTAGTCTCCTTACTAACACTATAAGGATAAGGATTACTATTCTTAGATGCTCCATATGGAACTCTCTCTTCTTCTTTATAAGAAAAATCTTGATAACTATCTTTGTGATTATAAAAATCATCTTCTACTTCTTCTTGTGTTTCTTCTTCATAAGTATCTTCATAGTCATCATCAATTAAATTAAAAGAATTATTATCATTTTTCTTAAATATTTCATCAGGAACACTATTCTCTACTTTTTCCTCTTGCTCATCATCATTTAAAACTATCTTCTTCGCAATAGGTTTTACTTCTTCTTTTACATCTTCGTGTTTCTTTTCTTCTTTTTTCTTAGGAGGAACTACTTCTACTTCAACTTCCTCTTCCTCAAAAAACATATTTTTAAATTTGTCAAATACTCCCATTAAGCACCTCTCCTATTCATCTAACTGAATAGCTTCATCATCTCTATGTTTCTTATAATTAGAATCATACTTATCTACTATTTCTAAAAAATCTTCTACTGTAGTTTTATCTTTAAACAAAACATAATTTTCATCTTTTTTATTATATACGTCTTTTCCTATTAAACTATTAATTATCTTATCATTATAACTAACACTTCTAATAATAGAACTCATATTATTAATTGTATTAACTAAATGTTTCTTATAAACATAAGCCTCCAACTTAGCATAATTATAATAATATTTAATTAAGTATTTATCACCTAATTCATCTATTTTTATATATCCTTTTTTATTATTATAATTTAATTCTTTATAATAATAGTAATCATTATTTTTATCATTCT
>ERZ773031.1770-NODE-1770-length-10593-cov-11.108275_pt1 | contig 10593 bp, 9 predicted proteins | sample MGYA00511666_ERZ773031 | MGnify/ENA primary metagenome ERZ773031 (study PRJEB29015, sample SAMEA2738135) | human oral metagenome | biome: human oral; feature: human-associated habitat; material: saliva | place: China | collected 2250 ...
AGGAAAACAAGAGCTTGGTATTTTACTACCTGGGAGATCGTACGGTAATCAAGACATCACATTTGTTGTTGAAGCAAACTCTTGGATTTTACTACCTGGGAGATCGTACGGTAATCAAGACCTAAAATCATCGGCTGGCTTCTTTCTCTAAATTTTACTACCTGGGAGATCGTACGGTAATCAAGACCGCGTCGAAGTATTCCTTGCCCATAGCGCTATTTTACTACCTGGGAGATCGTACGGTAATCAAGACCCACAGATTGTGTGGCTTGTTATGGCTATCATTTTACTACCTGGGAGATCGTACGGTAATCAAGACAACGCTGGCGTTAACTTCGGCGCGCTTCAGATTTTACTACCTGGGAGATCGTACGGTAATCAAGACGAGGGCGGACGAAGTGTCAAAAAAAGCAGCATTTTACTACCTGGGAGATCGTACGGTAATCAAGACGCTTGAGGTTCTACGTGGTGTACCGACATCATTTTACTACCTGGGAGATCGTACGGTAATCAAGACGTAAAGAGGATGTAAGGAGTGTTACGTCCTATTTTACTACCTGGGAGATCGTACGGTAATCAAGACGTAGTAGTCACAGCTTCCAATGTGCTGCATATTTTACTACCTGGGAGATCGTACGGTAATCAAGACAAGCTGCTTGTTGCTGATAACATTGCAGAGATTTTACTACCTGGGAGATCGTACGGTAATCAAGACCTCGTGAGGAAGCTCTCGCGATCTATTACAATTTTACTACCTGGGAGATCGTACGGTAATCAAGACTTGAGGATTGAGGGTAAACGACCTATAACGATTTTACTACCTGGGAGATCGTACGGTAATCAAGACTACCACTATGCAGAGGGCGGTTCACCCGTTATTTTACTACCTGGGAGATCGTACGGTAATCAAGACTCTATGGTCCTGCAACAAACCCGTACATCAATTTTACTACCTGGGAGATCGTACGGTAATCAAGACACTTATGTCCAGCTCCGCCTGCGCTAAACTATTTTACTACCTGGGAGATCGTACGGTAATCAAGACTCAGTCATATTAGACGTGTCGCATAAGTCGATTTTACTACCTGGGAGATCGTACGGTAATCAAGACACTTTCTAACGAGGAATGGAACGCTGAATTATTTTACTACCTGGGAGATCGTACGGTAATCAAGACCGCCTGGATGAACAGACCCTGCAGAAGCTGATTTTACTACCTGGGAGATCGTACGGTAATCAAGACGTTGCTCTCGGTGCGGTCGTTGGTATTGCCATTTTACTACCTGGGAGATCGTACGGTAATCAAGACGCACGGGCGATGGTCAAGCGCTGACGCTGAATTTTACTACCTGGGAGATCGTACGGTAATCAAGACATATTATTTTTGTCATTTCCTGTCGAGCTGATTTTACTACCTGGGAGATCGTACGGTAATCAAGACGCATTGTCGCAGACATGGGACGAGTCCTGTATTTTACTACCTGGGAGATCGTACGGTAATCAAGACTTTTTGACTAACGGAAATGGCGTTGCTTGGATTTTACTACCTGGGAGATCGTACGGTAATCAAGACAGTCAAGATAATCGTGCTCCAACTTTGCACATTTTACTACCTGGGAGATCGTACGGTAATCAAGACCCAGAGGGCGTTGTTGTTTACGCTCACGATATTTTACTACCTGGGAGATCGTACGGTAATCAAGACTATATCCCTGCGCAATTGGACGCTCCAAGCATTTTACTACCTGGGAGATCGTACGGTAATCAAGACTCAATGGAGACAGCTGGCAAGATGCTTGGAATTTTACTACCTGGGAGATCGTACGGTAATCAAGACTTAAACTGGTCAGCAAAAATACCGTAATCAATTTTACTACCTGGGAGATCGTACGGTAATCAAGACAACGGTGTAGAGATATCCGCTCATGGTCTAATTTTACTACCTGGGAGATCGTACGGTAATCAAGACTACCTGGATGCATGGTTGCAGTAAGAGCATATTTTACTACCTGGGAGATCGTACGGTAATCAAGACAAGATGTCTTGTGTGATGGCATCCTCTTTGATTTTACTACCTGGGAGATCGTACGGTAATCAAGACTAAGGGTCTCACTACCAAAGATGGTTGTAGATTTTACTACCTGGGAGATCGTACGGTAATCAAGACCCTATATCAACTGATAACGAGAGGTGGATGATTTTACTACCTGGGAGATCGTACGGTAATCAAGACAATCACACCCTGTTGATGACAAGGCATTCTATTTTACTACCTGGGAGATCGTACGGTAATCAAGACTAGAAGAGCATCCTGAAGAACACTATTCTTATTTTACTACCTGGGAGATCGTACGGTAATCAAGACGTAGTGGGAGACTATCCCGAATGGGGATACATTTTACTACCTGGGAGATCGTACGGTAATCAAGACCCCTCCAAAGAAGACCTGTACCAACTAAGAATTTTACTACCTGGGAGATCGTACGGTAATCAAGACGCTCCTACTAATTACTGGCTCTCTGACAAGATTTTACTACCTGGGAGATCGTACGGTAATCAAGACCGTACTGATTCTGCACTAGACACGTCTTTTATTTTACTACCTGGGAGATCGTACGGTAATCAAGACTTCACGCATCTTATTTTTCTTGTCAAATACATTTTACTACCTGGGAGATCGTACGGTAATCAAGACTAATCAGGAGCGTTAACAACAACGCCAGTAATTTTACTACCTGGGAGATCGTACGGTAATCAAGACCATTAAGGTTACGCCATCCTCATCGTAAAAATTTTACTACCTGGGAGATCGTACGGTAATCAAGACACCCAACACTGAGTGGCGAAACGATGGCACATTTTACTACCTGGGAGATCGTACGGTAATCAAGACCCGTCTATCATAACATCAACCTCCTGACCAATTTTACTACCTGGGAGATCGTACGGTAATCAAGACTTATGAGTCCCGTCCTTGCATACCTCGGAATTTTACTACCTGGGAGATCGTACGGTAATCAAGACCAAAGGAAATGGTCGGTAATCCTAATTTCCATTTTACTACCTGGGAGATCGTACGGTAATCAAGACCCTCCTGGATGCGCCATTAGTCTCTCCTAGATTTTACTACCTGGGAGATCGTACGGTAATCAAGACGCATGCTCAAGAGAACAGAGCTGTAGAAGCATTTTACTACCTGGGAGATCGTACGGTAATCAAGACTGCCTGGTTGTCTTTGTAGTTGACTAGGTTATTTTACTACCTGGGAGATCGTACGGTAATCAAGACCTCGCTACTTCTTCCCCTACAACGTAAAGAATTTTACTACCTGGGAGATCGTACGGTAATCAAGACCTTGATACGGCAGGTGGTCTTCTGCACACAATTTTACTACCTGGGAGATCGTACGGTAATCAAGACGGCTCGGGTGTAGGTGTTGGGGTTGGTGGTATTTTACTACCTGGGAGATCGTACGGTAATCAAGACGATATTGTGAGTAATACCAACGAAGCCAGTATTTTACTACCTGGGAGATCGTACGGTAATCAAGACACGGTCGATGGCGTTCGTGAACTCTGCCACATTTTACTACCTGGGAGATCGTACGGTAATCAAGACAACGTTGACGGTCTGAGCGTGTCGGTCAACATTTTACTACCTGGGAGATCGTACGGTAATCAAGACCCGCCGACCACGGTATATAACGTCTTAACGATTTTACTACCTGGGAGATCGTACGGTAATCAAGACCTTGTCCCTTTGGCCAAGTTCCTCCTGCTTATTTTACTACCTGGGAGATCGTACGGTAATCAAGACACGGGCGAGTATGCGCCACATGTTGAGTATATTTTACTACCTGGGAGATCGTACGGTAATCAAGACCTTTTTCTAACCCCCCATTTCATTCCTTTAATTTTACTACCTGGGAGATCGTACGGTAATCAAGACGGTAAAGACATTAATCCACGTTGGGGCATTATTTTACTACCTGGGAGATCGTACGGTAATCAAGACCATGAGTATCGTGGTGAGCAGGTTGACTCTATTTTACTACCTGGGAGATCGTACGGTAATCAAGACGCTCTGCAATACGCCATTCAGTTCACAGTAATTTTACTACCTGGGAGATCGTACGGTAATCAAGACAGCAAAGGCTTGAAGTAGCGAGGCATAGAGATTTTACTACCTGGGAGATCGTACGGTAATCAAGACGTCGCATTGTGGCACGAGCAGCAGGAGTGTATTTTACTACCTGGGAGATCGTACGGTAATCAAGACAATGTTGTCTTGGTTAAACAATGCGTTAAAATTTTACTACCTGGGAGATCGTACGGTAATCAAGACCTGTGTCATCTTGATGCTCATGAGGGTGATGGATTTTACTACCTGGGAGATCGTACGGTAATCAAGACTGTAACATATTCCTTGCCTTTTTACTCGCAATTTTACTACCTGGGAGATCGTACGGTAATCAAGACTCCGTCTACGTCTTTGATGTGAGAAACAAAATTTTACTACCTGGGAGATCGTACGGTAATCAAGACTCCGAGCTTTGCGGTTACGATTTCCACAACATTTTACTACCTGGGAGATCGTACGGTAATCAAGACACCAAGCTCTATGCCATCGGCCACCAAGAAATTTTACTACCTGGGAGATCGTACGGTAATCAAGACTCGTTTTTATGGATTATCATGATCTTCTGGATTTTACTACCTGGGAGATCGTACGGTAATCAAGACTTTACCTACAGAATGAACAAACTAAACCATATTTTACTACCTGGGAGATCGTACGGTAATCAAGACACAGAATAATTTGACCTGTCTAGAACTTTAATTTTACTACCTGGGAGATCGTACGGTAATCAAGACGCATGGAATAACTTTATCGCTGGCATTAGTATTTTACTACCTGGGAGATCGTACGGTAATCAAGACAAATCTATTGAGAGTGTAGTCCGTAACGTCATTTTACTACCTGGGAGATCGTACGGTAATCAAGACCCTTGGACTTTTGCGAGTAGTTCAATCACGATTTTACTACCTGGGAGATCGTACGGTAATCAAGACTCTTCCCACTGACCCGTTTGCGAGTTCTTAATTTTACTACCTGGGAGATCGTACGGTAATCAAGACCCAGACGGCGGTAAAACATACGCTAATTGTATTTTACTACCTGGGAGATCGTACGGTAATCAAGACACAGATGTAGATATCCGTAAGATGTTAGCCATTTTACTACCTGGGAGATCGTACGGTAATCAAGACAGCTTAATTACTCATACCGCTATATATAAAATTTTACTACCTGGGAGATCGTACGGTAATCAAGACTATAGACCTCTTACTTGCTCACCCTCAACGATTTTACTACCTGGGAGATCGTACGGTAATCAAGACCAAAACGCCAACGTGCTTAAAGTGTGGTTCATTTTACTACCTGGGAGATCGTACGGTAATCAAGACTTCAAATGGGAAAGGACAGCTTAATGGCTAATTTTACTACCTGGGAGATCGTACAGTAATCAAGATACAAACGCGATGCTTGCAATTCCAGCTCGATTTTACTACTTGTAATATCGTACGATAATCAAAGTGGATTACCATGAGCGCTCGAATTTTTTATAAGAATAATTTGATTAGAAAAATCAGTTTCGTTTTGAGGTGCTAATTTTATTTCAGCTGAAAGAAACCTAAAGAAACACAAAGAAATGTCATCTTATGATTATTGCGAGTTTAAAATTGAAGCTGATACAAGTTTTAATAACGTTGTTGAGATTCAAGATTACTATAGACACAATACATTATTTTAATAAGAAAGGCATCCATTATGGCTACTAGTGAAGCACAGAAAAGGGCCAGCGCTAAATATCGGAAGAATAACGTAAAGGCCATTATGTTCAATCTGTATCCAAGTGACAGCGATTTAATAGAGTTCTTGGAAGGTAAAGAGAACCGTTCAAGCTATATCAAAGAGCTAATTCGCAAGGATATGAATAAATTAAAAAATTAGCTTGCTTTAGTGCCTATACTTGGCGTTCTCAAATGCAATCTTGAAGTCTTCAAGGAGCTCACGAGGGACTTTCTCCTGATCTCCGTGATGGAGCTCCTGCATAAAGACATTGCTTATGGCTCCAAAAATCAGACGAGGAGCAATCTTATCTGCCAGAGGCACAAATTCTAGAACATATCTTTTATCGTCAATGGTAAGCCAGGTGCCTCTCCAGCTACTGACCGTTCCCTCAATATCTGAAGCGTGGGCTGAGGCAAAAACATTTTGATTGTTATTAAAGAGGTACACGACGCCATCTGCATCGACACCAACAAAACCGTCTGTAGCGCATTGCTCAAAACCAGAAACAATATGCGCACCACTGGTCCAGAACACCCAGTTCTTCTCGCCAGCCATAGATAGACCTTTCTAAAACATCAAAAGTTTCTTGTTTAAATGGTAGTAGGAGGGAACTTTTAGAGCAAGTAAATTTTGGTCAAAAAGCATAGTTTACCTGCGAACTCAACCTACTGTTGAGTGCTTGGAAACCGTTGCGATACCTAACTCAACTGATGCGTTCTTGTTGAACGTATTGTTACGACTCATAGTGAAATTAGCGGCCCGCAAGCTATTTCAGTAATAATGAGTTGAGAAAAAGGAGCAACCATGACTACTTCATCTGAGACCCTTGGTCGTCGTATTGCACGTCTTCGTTTGGCTAGAACTGCAACGCAGGAGCGTCTGGCAAAAGAGCTGAACGTGAGCCCGCAGGCGGTGAGCAAATGGGAGAACGACATTAACTACCCGGATATCTCGCTGTTGCCAGATCTTGCGCGATTCCTTGGCGTGTCCGTTGACGAGCTTTTGAGTGGCGCAAGCGCTTCCACTCAAGAGACTGAAGCTGCCCAGGAGAGCGCTGCTGCTAGGGAACGTGCTGCTGAGGTTGTTTCTGTTGCAGCTGACGAGCCCGCAGAGATCGTAGAAGAGCCCACAGAGCAGGACAACCAGGGAATTGCTACTCAGTCTTCAGGTTTCAGCTTTGGTAAGCTTTTTGGTAAGAGCATGGTCAAAGTCGAGAAGAACGACGAGGCTGACGATAGCAAGAAGAAGGGCGTCCGCCTTGGAAACGGCTCTGCAAAACACGGCCTGCACTTGTATGTAGTCTCTGACGACGGCGACGTTGTTGATATGTGTGTGCCTCTAGGTCTGGCAAAGTTTGTTTTGAATTCGGGAATCCAGGTCAGCGGAAGCTATCTTAATCAGGAGACTCAGGAGCAGCTCTCTAACATCAATCTTGATGCGCTTATGGATGCCGCAAAGACAGGTGAGAGTGGCACACTTGTGGACATTACATCCGCAGATGGCGACGTCGTGAAGATCTGGTTTGACTAAGAGTTACCGATTACATAACATGACAAAAAACGAGATACGCCCGGACAGTTGCTTGTCTGGAAACGGTCTCGTTTTTTGTTAGCGCGGGTTTAGTCACACTCGCGCGTAATAAAAAGCGCCGCAGCTATCACCAATTGGTGATAACCGGGGCGCTTTTGCTTCAATATAGCATATTCTACGCGTCTAAAAATTACATCTTGCTAGATGTTTTGGCGCAGTGACATTCTGACTGGTAACTAAACGCTATGCGGTGTGTGGTGAGTGCTACGACAGTTTTGGCGCAGTGGCATTCTGGCTAAAATTAGGCATAATAGTTAATAAAGATACCCGCCCGATTCTACTTGATGTGGATTTGCGTGGGTATCTTTAGGTTTTAGCGTAGTGATACTTTGATTGGTGATGTTCGATAAAGATTGGCTATCTCATTTAAATCTAAACGGAAAGCGCTGGTCATAATCAATTTTGTTGACATTATATTGAAGGAATGTAGAATTACTTTAACAACGCGTAGCATAGTAAGCAGTGCCCTTGTTGGAGATGACTCAGGTGCAATTCCTGGCCGTTGTGATTAGCCGCCTTAGAGTGGCTTTTTGTTTAGCATGGATTTGATTTACTCTCAAGCCAGCAAAAAAGCACCCCGGTCATCCCATAAATTGTGATAGCGAGAGTGCTTTTGTTTCACTGTAGCATATGCTTGCTATGAGAAACCGGTCGGCTACACAATCCTATCAACTATACTTGTGGCAAATAATTTGACGTAATGCTGCAACGGCACGTTCTTCTCGGCCGGTAGTGGAGATTCTTATATGAAGCCTTTGATTGTGTACTATTCATATTCCGGCATCACAAGAAGGCTTGCAGAGGATATTGCGCTGATTACCGATGGTGAGTTGCTGGAGCTTAAGCCTCAAGATCCCTATTCATTCTCGTATAACACGGCGGTAAAAGAGGTTAGGGCTCAAATAGAAAAGGGCGTTTGTCCTGCACTTATGCCAAGCGATGTACATGTCGGTGACTTTGATACTGTTTTTATAGGATCGCCTAACTGGCTTAAAACATTTGCTCCTCCGGTGCTTTCGTTCTTACGAGCAACGGATTTGAGCGGTAAGACAGTCATTCCGTTCTGCACGCATGGCGGTGGAGGATTTGGCAATATGATTGAGGAGTATCAGAGGGAGTGCGGTGCTTCTCGTGTAATGCCTGGACTGGCGGTAAAAGGCACGTATACTTTTAGCGAAGTGCAAAAATGGCTGGATTCGATAGGGTTGAGTGATGCGAGTACTTCTAGCTGAAGACGAGAAGAGAATGGCCGCAGCTATTGTGGCCCTATAAAGCGGATGGCGTGCCCTCTCTCTCTGCAGAGCGAGGATGCGCGCCGGTGTTATATGCAATATACCACATTTTTCTTGAATAAAAGTGCCTTACACAGATGTCTTTCTCGACAAGGCGTCTTTTTTATTTATGCAGGTAGATTGGTGTATTGCAAAATATGCGAAAATCGCATATTTATGGGTTGACGTGCAGTTTTATAAATATTCTAAAATCGCATATTTCTGGTTTTATCTGGGACTATTCAGTTTCCGTATCGTCACGCACAAGCAAGGAGCTGAACAGCTTGTCAATATCGCTTTGACGCTGGGCGGTTTCTTCTTCATCGAGGATCCAAGTGCCATCTTGGTAGTAGAGTACATCGCCCTGGCAAGCATTGCTTGGTAGCTCGTTGATAGAAATGGTCAGCATATTGCCTGGCTGATCATCTAGTTCAAGCACGGCAAGATTGTTGTCTTCAAATCGATCAATGATTGCTTTCATTATTTGGACCTCGATGTCGACGACGTGCCAGATTTTTCTTGTGAGGTTGGAGCTACAACTGCACCGTTTTTCTCACCAGATATATCAATGGTTGTACCATCGCAGGTAATGGTAATAGTTCCGTTGGCTCCTGTTCCCCAAACCTCAACGGAATGCTTATAGAGGGCATTTAGGACCGACTGCATGGGATGACCGTAGGAGTTGTCTAGGGCGTACGAAAGGACGGCGTAGGTAGGCGAGAGCTCGCGGACCAGCTGCTCGTTTGTGCCTGTTCTGGAGCCGTGATGGGAGAGTTTGAGCACGTCAATGTGGCCAGGATTGGCGTCTAGGATGGCGCTTGTGGGGGCATCACCCGTGAAGAGGAACGTTTTGGTGCCCACGGTCAGCTTGATGATTATCGAGTAATCGTTGGTGTCGGGGAAATTTGCGTCTTTGGTGGGCCAAAGAATTTCTAACTTGTAAGCATCGGTTTGATCGATGATGGTTCCTGCTTCGGCAAGAGTTATCTGCAGGTTATTGTTCTGGATGGCGGTTAGAAACTTCCTGTACGTTGCGGTGTTGTTTGTCTTATTTGGTGCGTAAATGGTTCCGATTTGGGTACTGGAAATGACGTCCGCCATACCGCCGATGTGATCTTCGTCGGGATGGGTGGCCACCAGGTAATCAATTTTGTCTCGACCAAGTTCTTGGAGTACCTGGGCAATTTTTGGAGCCGAGCCTGTGGGGCCGGCATCGATGAGCATGGTTTTCTCGGGAAGTGCAATGAGGATAGCTTCTCCCTGGCCAACGTCGATGAACTTGATGGTTACGTTTGTGCTGGCCTGTGCAGTTGTGGACGATGAGCCGGAGTCTGATTGGGAGGACCCGTCAGGCGCTTGAACTGCGGTTTGTTGGCCCGAGGATCCCGCGGTAGATAAAGTGGTTGGAAGCGGCTGCGTGAGCGCTGCGCTAAAGTAGAGCACTACCGTCAACGTGGCGAGTACGATTCCAGCTTTCTGTTTTCCCGCGTATCGTTTATGTGGTTTGAGCTTGCCTTTTATGAGCTTTTTGGGAGCACTAACATCCTCGTAGATGAGGTTCAGAGCGCTCTCGATAACCGGAAGTGAAAAAATTGCTGGTAGAAGGTAAGAAAGCATTGACGGCGAGACAAGTGTTTGCGCCAGGGCAAATGCGCCAACAATCAGTGCTGTGTTTATAGCAAGCCTGGTAAGTCCTGATTTCCAGCCTTTAAGATAAAACTGTGGAATACCAAAAATGCCAAATACCAGGGAAAGAATGAGTGCAAATAAGTAGTCAGACTGCTTGCCAGAGGATGTACCGGGTGATTCAGTTTTACTGTCAAATTGCTTTTGGTTGGGCATAAAACCTCTCTGGACACGTGCGTTCTGAAGAATC